>Ga0310697_10004822_pt1 | contig 13231 bp, 11 predicted proteins | sample 172DNAGHGlowgp2_FD_203883 | JGI IMG/M metagenome (GOLD analysis project Ga0310697, IMG submission 203883) | Sheep rumen microbial communities from Palmerston North, Manawatu-Wanganui, New Zealand - 1728 DNA GHGlow gp2 (v2) (version 2) | ecosystem: Host-associated > Mammals > Digestive system >...
CCCACCCCGGCAAGAAGCTTCTCTTTATGGGCCAGGACTTCGCCCAGCTTCGGGAGTGGAGCGAGGAGCGCAGCCTTGACTGGTTCCTGCTGGATCAGGAGCCTGCGCACAGGGCTTTGAACAATTCCGTGCGCGCCCTGCTCGCCATGTACCGCGACTATCCCTCTCTCTTTGAAAATGACTGTGAGGAGTGCGGCTTTGAATGGATCAACGGCTCGGATAACACGCATAACATGATCAGCTTCTGCCGTATCAGCAGCGACAGGAAAAACTGCCTGCTCTTCCACTTCAACTTCTCCCCCGTCGCCTATCCGAACCATCGCATCGGCGCTCTGTGCAAAGGGAACTACAAGCAGGTTCTCAACAGCGATGACGCCGCCTTTGGCGGCAGCGGGAATTATCCGGCCCAGACGATCAAGGCAGAACCGATTCCCTGGGACGGCAAGGAATACTCCGTCGCGTTCGACGTGCCGCCCTACTCCGTTTCCGCCTTTGCCTTTAAGTACATCCGTCCCGCCAAGAAGGCCGAGAAGGAACCGAAACGGCTCACAAAGCAGGAATCGGCGATCCTGAAGGCCGTCAAGGAGAGCGGCAAATCCTTTGACGAGGTCATGGAATTTCTGAAAAAGTGATCGCGTAACATGAACGTGCGCGGTGATTGTGGTTTTACCCGCCTTCATCGCGCACGTTATTTTTTATTCTGTTCTCTCTTGCGTGTCTTGTTCCGTATCAGCCTGCGGCCAGGAGAGTGAGCAGCTTTGCTCCAGAACCTCCATTTTTGCCGTTGCCCCCATCAGGAGCGGATAATTGGTTTCTCCGTGCCCGCTCGGAAAGCCGAAGATGACCGGCACGTCCAGCCCGTCCAGAAACTGCCTCTCAATCATATCCGTGACTGACCGGAACAGCCCGCCCCTGGCTTCACCGTAATTTCCCATGCCGTCCGTCGGAAGTCCTGTCCATTCGCCGAAGATGATGCCCGCGGCCCTGTCCAGCACGCCCTTGTGCTTGAGAATGGTGAGGTAGCGGTGGATATGCTGCATGTTCTCCCCCACCTCTTCAAGAAAGAGGATATACGGCTGGTTCAGCTTCGTACAGTCATATTCGGTATCAAGGCATGCCGTCAGGGTAGAGAGATTGCCGCCGATGAGGATTCCCTCTGCCGTACCCGTTTTGCAGCCGGGCTTTGCTTCACAGCGATAGCCGGGAATCTCCCCTGCCATCATGTGCCGCTGTGCCTCAGCGCACGCCTCCGGGAAATTTTCAAAGGCCGCGCTCATGCTGGCGTGGACGGAGGGCAGCCCCGCACAGGTCCATGCCCCCTGATAGGCCGTGATATCGCTGTACCCGATGATCGGTTTCCCCGCGCCCGCAATCAGCTCTTCCTCAAGCTCGTCCAGGATCTCTGTCGCCCCGTAGCCGCCGCGGATGCAGAAGATTGCCTTGATTTCAGGATCCGTAAGCGCCCAGCGGAGATCCTCCAGGCATTTCTCCAGACTTCTCACTTCTCCGTAGGCATATTTTCCCAGAACCGGTTCAAAGCCCCAGCTTCTCAGTCCCTCTGCGGTCAGCTCCGCCTGCTCTCTGCCGGACAGGGCCGAGGGAGATATTACCGCGACCTTATCCCCGGGTGACAGGAAGTACGACGCGGGGGTGCCGCTGTACTTTGTATACCCTGTTATCTTGATTCCGGTGTCCGCGCCCTCATCATAGGTCGCTTGCCCGCTGTCCGGAAAAGGCTTCGGTTTTTCCTCCGTCGGAATCGTTGTCGGGATCGTCGTGCTCTCCTCCTTTACATAGATCTGAACAAGCGCATCCTGGCCAAGACCAGGCCCGCCCGCAGGATCGCCCCGGCCCTGCCTGTAGAGCTCACACCGGCCACTGCGTATGATGTACTGCTTATATGTACCGTCATCAAAATAATAAAGGACAGTCGCGGCAGGTTCCCCGTCTCCGTTCTCGTCGAAGAGATCCTTCGTTTCCGCAGCGGCATAGACCGCGGCGATTTCCGGCGTCGCCGCGAAGGCGGAAGGAAGCAGAAAAGAAAGGGTCATGAAGCTCAGGATAAAACACAAAAGCTTTTTCACCGTGTCCCCTCCCAATTTGTTGGTATTTCGATTCCCTGCGCAGGATCGTTGTCCTGCCGCATGGGTTCACCGGTCAGCCGCAGCGCTCACCGGCCTGTCCAGTATAACGTATTTTCGTTCCGAATACAACGTCCTCTTTTCTCCACGCACAGCATCCGCCCATATTGCGGGGCCGGGCGTTCGCCGCATGTCCGAAAAATCAGATTTCTATTGCCGTACTTTCTTTGATGTGGTATGATTTTCATATCGGAACCCGAATCCGCGAAGCGGCAGAATACGGCAACTGAAGGAGGGGAAACCGTCATGGTCTCGGCTGACCGAAAATGGGCAAAGCATTTTCTTGACTACACATCTCGCGGTCTGATCGCTCTGCACGTCCTCCTCGCACTTTACTATGTCTCGGACTCTTTATTTCTGATGTTCCTGATAAACGCAGCCTGCGCCGTCTCCAATGCGATCGGGCTGCACCTGCTGAAAAAAGGGCAGATTCGTGCGCACACCCTGACGCTCTTTTTCTCGGAGCTGATCCAGCTGACCGTTTCCGTGATTTTTGTGGGCTGGAGCGCGGGCTTCCAGCTTCCCCTGATCGGGCTTACGGGCTTGGTTTTTCTCTGCGAATACTTGGGGCGCTCGCTGAAGCTGCCGCATATTTCGGCACTGCCTCTGAGTCTTGTGAGCTTCGGCGTCTATGTGCTGGCCTATCCGCGTTTCTTTTACAGCCCCGGCCGCTACGGTCTTGCGTATTCGGAGGTGTTTACGCTGCAGCTTCTCTGGAGCGTCGGCATTTTTGCGCTTCTCATATGGGGCCTCATTTCGGTTGTGAACCTGACCAGCTTCTCCGAACACCGCCTGACAAATAAGGCCGAGACCGATGAGCTGACCGGTCTTCTCAACCGCGCGGGTTATGACCGGCTCCTGGAAGAGCTGGACCCGAACGATACGATCCTCCTGCTTGTGGACACCGACAAATTCAAGGGGATCAATGACCGCTTCGGGCACGAGACCGGTGACCGGGTTTTGCAGAAAATTGCCAAGTCTCTGCTTGCAAACTTCCGTCAGAAGGATTACGTCTGCCGTATCGGCGGTGATGAATTTGCGGTTCTGATGCTGAACACCACGCCGCTGGAGGACGAAAAGCTCTGCGAGAAGGTCCGCTTTATCAACCGGGAGCTCGCCGCGACGGCGGCGGATGAGCTGCCCACGGTTTCCGTCAGCGTCGGCGTTGCCCGCGGCGCAGGCGCCGAGAACTGGACTGAGCTCTTCAAACAGGCAGACTCCGCTCTGTATCAGGTCAAGCAGGCCGGCGGACGTAATTGTCGGTTTTATTCCGCTTAATACTCCGGCAATTAAATATTCGCAAACAGAAAGCTTGTGCAGCCGGAGTAAAAGATTATATTATGCCATTTTTCTCGCCGCTGACGCGGCAACCGAAAAATATGGCAAGTATTAATGCGGCAATAATTTGCACAGTCAGAAAGGACTTACGATTTTTTATTGCCGCATTAATACTTGTCAGCATGCGGCAACACCGAGGACACTGCTTCCGCAGTCCTCGGTGTTGCTTTTTTCTGATTTGCGGTCAATACCAGTCATGCTTCTCGCCGCGGTCCAGCGCAGCGATTTGTTCCATCTCTTCCTCCGTGAGTGCAAAGCCGAAGAGGTCCAGATTTTCGCGGATATGCTCCTCATTGCCCGATCCGGGGATCACAACGATCCCGCGCTGCAGATCCCAGCGCAGAATAATCTGCGCCGAAGAGACACCGTGCGCCCTGGCAATGGCACAGATTGTCTCATCCCCCAGAAGCTCCGCTGTATAGCCTCTGCCGCCGAGCGGGTACCAGCACTGTACGACGATCCCCTTTTCCTGGATGAAGGGAACCACATCCCGCTCCTGATAATAAGGATGGATCTCATTCTGCACCAGCGCGGGCATAATGCCCACCTGCGGGAGAAAGCTATTTAACTCCTTCACATACCAGTTGGAGAGGCCGAGAGAGCGGATCTTCCCCTCTTTCACATACTCCTCCATCGCTTTATAGGCCTTTACATCCTCTGTTCCGGGATGGTGCAGCAGCATCATGTCGATATACCCGATATCCAGTTTTTTCAGCGCCGCGTCAATCGCGGTCTCCGGGTCGTGAAACTGGTTGGGATAGAGTTTTGTCATGATAAAGATTTCCTCTCGCGGGATTCCATACTCCTCCATGGCCTGCCGTACCCCTTCGCCGACGGCATCCTCGTTTCCGTACATGTAAGCGGTGTCAATAAGCCTTCCACCGTTTCTCAGAAGCGCTTTCACGGAATTGACACAGGTTTCATAGTCCAGCGCGTAGGTGCCGAGTCCCATAATCGGCATCTCATAACCGCTGTTTAAGAGCACCTTCTTCGTTTCAAAATCAAACACGCCTACGCTCTCCTCCTTATCTTTTCCTTCAGTCTGAAGGGAAAAACGCACTTGTGCGCTTTCCTCCCCCAGCACGGCCTTCAGCTCCGTCTGAGTCAGGCCCTGCACTCTCCCAAGACGTGTAAAGCTCCAGGTATTGGTGCTGTAATAGATCGTGATCTGATTTCCCTGATACAGGATCACGTCTCCGGGCTGCGTGGTAATCTGTTCGTCATTGGTGGGAAGCGAGGTACCCAGCGGGCCAACCTTTTCAAAGCCGCCATAGTCGTGCATGGCAACGGTTACATCACCGGATGCCAGCAGCTCTGTAAACGCCCTTGCCGAAGAGTTATCCTCCGGCAGGATTGTGAGCACGGAATCTCCGATATAGGCATAGATCATGGGGAGCTCCTCCGCAAAGGACGGCATGCTCCGCCACAGGAACAGCGCAAGGATCAGCGGGAGCGCCGCATAGAATTTTCGTATCATTTTCATTTAATACAGATATTCCCCGAAGAAACGCTCCAGCTTGTCAAAGGGGATCGCGTTCTTTCCGCCGCCGTCATAGAGATCTGTGTGCGTTGCGCCGGGGATGATGAGCAGCTCCTTGTTTTCCGTGTAGCTGCTGTCCTTCACCATATCGGCATAGGCATCGCGCCCGAAGTAACAGGAGTGTGCACTTTCACCGTGCATCACCAGCACCGCGCTGCGTATCTCGTTGGAGTAGCACAGGATGGGCTGATTGAGAAAGCTCTCGCAGCCGACCACGTTCCAGCCGCCGTTGGAATTGAGGGAACGGGGATGATAGCCGCGCGGAGTCTTGTAATAGTCATAGTAGTCCTTGACAAAGAAGGGGGCATCATCCGGCAGCGGATCGATTACGCCGCCGCCGAGCTTGTATTCTCCGGCCTGATAATCCTCCAGGCGCTGGGCACACATTGCCGCTCTTTTGGCGTAACGCGCTTCCTCGCTGTCCTCGGAATCGAAATAGCCCTTTGCGTTGACGCGCGCCATGTCGTACATGGTGGAGACGACAGTCGCCTTGATGCGGGTATCGAGTGCGGCGGTGTTGAGCGCCATGCCGCCCCAGCCGCAGATGCCGATGATGCCGATGCGTTCGGGATCCGTCTTGTCACAGAGAGAAAGGAAGTCCACAGCCGCCATAAAGTCCTCGGTATTGATATCCGGGGAGGCCATATAGCGCGGGAAGCCACCGCTTTCCCCTGTAAAGGAGGGATCGAAGGCCATGGCCAGAAAGCCGCGCTCAGCCATTGTCTGGGCATAGAGTCCGGAGCACTGCTCCTTGACCGCGTCGAAGGGACCACACACAGCAATGGCCGGAAGCCTGCCTTCCGCCTTCTTCGGCACGTACAGATCCGCTGCAAGGGTAATGCCGTAGCGGTTTACAAACGTCACTTTGCAGTGGTCGATCTTATCGCTTTTCGGAAAGGTCTTGTCCCAGGTCTGCGTGAGCTTCAGGTTCTCGGTTTTCATCATTTTTTCAGTCTCCTTTACATTTTCTGTACATTCCGGATCAGGTCATCCAGGCGGTCAAGCTGCCGCTGCTTTTCGTGCAGCACATCAAGCTGATCACAGCGGCAGCAGCGCAGGCAGCGGATCAGTTCCTCCTTCGCGCCGACGGAACAGAGCACCTCCGCCCGTGCGATGCTCGCGCTGTCGCAGCCGGCATCCTCCATTCGGCCCCGAAGAGAGTTCCATTTGTCCATCTCCGCTTCCTCCGTTCCTTTTGTGATTTTTATTTTAGCAGATTGCTTTTTTCTTCGCTAATAGTTATACTGTATTTCATGATATACGTTTTTTGTATTTCGCAGAAAGGAGTATTGTCATGGAGATCCGCAGTCTTCGCTATTTTCTCGCCGCCGCGAGGGAAGAGAACATGACCCGCGCCGCTGAGCTTCTGCACGTCACACAGCCTACCCTCTCGCGCACGATGCGGCAGTTGGAGGAGGAGCTGGGGAAAAAGCTCTTCACCCGGCACAGCTTCAACATTTCACTGACGGAGGAGGGCATTCTGCTGCGCGACCGGGCGGAGGATCTAATCACCCTGGCCGACAAGATCGAGAAGGAGTTTCTGTCACTGGATGACATCACCGGAGGTGAATTGTATCTGGGACTTGCGGAATCCTACCAGATCCGGTATCTCGCGCGTGAGCTGCGCACCCTCAAGCGCAGTTATCCCGGACTTTGTTATCATATCACCAGCGGCGATACCGAGCAGGTTACGGAAAAGCTGGACAAGGGACTGCTGGATTTTGCCGTATTGTGCGATGAGCCCGACAGGCGAAAGTATGATTCGATCCTTTTCCCCGAGGGGGATCTCTGGGGGGTGGTTCTCCCGGAGGATGACGCACTCGCAAAAAAAGAGACCATCCGTGTGGATGATCTCTTTGGGCTGCCGCTCTTCACTTCTGCCCAGGGCTGGGAAGGTGATATCAGGCGCTGGGCCGGGGAGCAGTTTTCTTCTCTGCACCTGGAGGGCTCCTTCCGCCTCTCCTACAACGCCTCTCTCTTTGTCCGGGAAGGGCTGGGATACCAGCTCACCTTCCGGCATCTGGTGGACACGTCCGCAGAGAGCGGGCTGGTCTTTCGTCCGCTTGAGCCGCGCGCCGAGGTCAGCTTATACCTGATTTGGAACAAATACCAGGCTTTTACCCCCATTGCGGAGCGCTTCCTGCGCCAGCTGCGGCTGAGCTTTGGGGCAGCGGGGTGAGCATCGGGGATAAGCCCTGTCAGTCTGTTATTTACCGCCGTTTTCTCTGGAGAGCTCCTCGTTCAAAACCGCGCCCTTGGGCACAGGCGCTGTCGGCACGGCTGTGAAGTCCGCGGTATTGTTTACAAAGGAATACATGGGGATGCCGAAGGAGCCGTCGCCGCCGATGTTTTCAAACAGGGTGCGGATGAAGAACTTGACCCACTCATCGGACGGTCTCTGTGCATTGGGGGCCTGATAGCGTCCCCAGACGCTGCTCTCCAGTGTTTTCTTTTTGGTATCCACCACGACCCCAAGCGTGACATTGCAAAAATCGAAGCTGATTTCGAACGCGGTCAGGTTCTTCCGGTCCAAACGCTTCACCTCAATGCTCTCCGGTATGTCCGTCAGCGTAATCATCGCACGGCCGAGGATTTTCCCGTGTTCAGCTTCAAACGCCTTGATCGTTCCCATTGCTCTCAGGCCTGTTTCCACATTTCTGAACAATTCAGGATTCTTCAGCATATGTTGCTTCCTCCGTTTCTGTCTTGCCGGCAGCGTTACGGGATTTCAACCGGAGCGGCCATGTGTTCCTACTTACTTTATCATGTTTTTCCCGCTTCTTCAATAGTATTTCATAAAAGCTACGGGCAAAGAAGCGCCCTCACTGTCTATTTCGCTACTTCCCAATCGAGACAATTGCTGTTATAATATCGCCATCATTGAGTAAACGGTGTCAAAGCCTTTTTCATTTATGTTTCCGCAGAATCCGAAACAGCATGTACGGAGGAATCATTATGGATCGTGTTGTCACTTTTCGTGAACAACAGAAATCTAATCGCAAATATCTGTTTTTTTTGTGTATAGGTGGTTTGATCATCAACTATCTGCTTGCGCATCTGGCAACCGGCCTGAAGCTGCCTCTGTACCTTGATAATATCGGCAGCGCTTTGGCCGCGGCACTCGGCGGCTACCTTCCGGGTATTATCGTCGGCTTCTTTACCAATCTGCTCAACGGCATCGGTGATTATACCACTGCTTATTACGGGTCGCTGACGGTACTGATTGCCATTGCCTCTGCCTGGTTTGCCAGTAAGGGCTATTACAGCTTTAAGAAGCCCTGGCGGCTGCTGGTAATCATTGCGGTGTTCACGTCTATCGGCGGCGGACTGGGCTCTGTGTTGACCTGGGTGCTCTACGGCTTTGAGTTTGGGGTCGGCCTCTCTGCCCCGCTCGCCCGTCAGATCCACGCAAGCGGTGTCAGGAGCGAGTTTTTATCGCAGTTCTCCGCGGATGTGCTGGTCGATCTTGTGGACAAGACCATCACGGTTCTGATCGTCACGCTGGTCCTGCATATCCTGCCCGCATCCCTGAAGGAGCATTTTTACTTTGCCGGATGGCAGCAGACCCCTTTTTCCAGGGAAAAGCTCCTGGCCACCGACAAAAAGCGCGCCCGCCTGATGTCCCTGCGCTCAAAGATCGTCGTGCTGGTCACGGCAGGCATGGTGATAACCGGCACCATCGTCACCATTATCAGCTTTGTCCACTTCCGTACTTCTGCCGTTGAGGAGCAGGAGGAGCTGGCCTGGGGCGTGGCAAACGTGGCATCGGACGCCATCGACGGAGACCGGGTTGAGGAGTACATCACGCTCGGTGAGGCCGCCGAGGGCTACACCCGCATCGATAAGCGCTTCAATGACCTTGCCAAAAGCACGGATAGCATCCAATATGTGTACGCCTACAAAATTCTGGAGGACGGCTGTCAGGTCGTCTTTGATGCGGATACTCCCGACACCCCTGGCGGTGAGCCTGGAGATATCGTGGAGTTTGATGAGGATTTCAAGGAGAAGCTGCCGGCTCTAAAGAGCGGAAAGGAAGTTGAACCAATCATCGCCACCGGGAAGTTCGGCTGGCTTCTCACGGTCTATAAGCCGATCTATGACAGTCAGGGTGTCTGTCAGTGCTATGTCGGCGTGGATATCAGTATGGACCACATCCTTCAAAATGGTTACCAGTTTCTGGCCCGCGTTGTTTCGCTGTTCTTTGGGTTCTTTGTACTGCTGCTGACCGCGACCATCTGGTTTGCCGAATACAACATCATCCTGCCCATCACCTCTCTGGACATTACGACGGAGAATTCCGCCTACACCAATGAAAAATCAAGAACGGAGACCGTGGAGCGCATCCGTGACCTGGATATCCGCACCGGCGACGAAATTGAGAACCTGTATCACTCCATCACCAGGACCACGGAGGATATGGTAAACACCGTTGAGAACGTGGAGCACCAGGGAGAAATCATCAACAAGCTGCAAAACGGGCTGATCCTGGTGCTGGCTGACATGGTAGAGAGCCGTGACAAATGCACGGGCGATCATGTCCGCAAAACGGCAGCCTATACCGACATCATCATGCGGGAGCTCAAAAAAGAGGGCGTCTATACCGATCAACTGACAGACGAATTCATGTGCGATGTCGTTAATTCCGCCCCGCTGCACGATATCGGCAAGATCCAGGTTTCCGACACCATTCTGAACAAGCCCGGAAAGCTGACAAATGAAGAGTTTGAGATCATGAAAACGCACACGACAGCCGGAGCACAGGTTATCCAGCATGCCATCAATACGGTCTCGGAGGAGGACTCCGGTTATCTGAAGGAAGCAATGAACCTGGCACACTACCACCACGAAAAGTGGAATGGCACAGGCTATCCCTGCGGCCTGAAGGGCGAAGAGATCCCGCTATCCGCAAGAATTATGGCAGTGGCCGATGTTTTTGACGCACTGGTCTCCAAGCGGAGCTACAAGGAAGGCTTTCCCTTTGAAAAGGCGATGTCCATTATCCGGGAGGGCTCGGGTACACACTTTGATCCCCGCATTGCCAAAGCCTTTATACAGGCGTCCGATGAAGTGCGCCGCGTGATGAATACCAATATGAGTCTGGATTTCCAGAACGAAACAGCGAATTCATAAGCGGCAGAGTTGTTTTGTGATAAGGTAAAAAGCAGCTATGAACAGCTGCCGATTTTGCAAAAGCCGAGGGCCTTATGCCCTCGGTCTTTTTATTCAGGGTGCATTGACCGGCCGCCGAGGTTCCTTTTGGGTATTATACTATCCCCTAATAGAAATAGCAAATTCTGCTCGGAAATCTAATTGCACTTTCTATCAGGGAATAGTATTAGAATTTTGCTCAATTGATATTCAGCTTCTTCAACAGATCATATCTGTCAGTGCTACTCATGGCCGCCGTAAGGACGGACTTTTTTCTTTTCCGGATCTTGATGTATCTATTCATAAATACAAAGCTCTCATACAGCCAGGCGAATGGTCTCAGCCAATGATGCTGATGATATAGTTTCCAGTCTCTCTCTCCGACCCTTTGCAGGTACGGGAACAGCCCTTCCCGACGTATATTGATCATCACGCCCTGAACGGCGTTGCCGTCTCTGTTCTTAACGCCGAAGTTGCCGGAACTCAGCAGATTTTCAAGCAGAAAATCGCAGAGTGTATCATCCGCCCCTGCGCACCAGGTAATGCTTTCCGATAATCCCAAATGCTTTTGGCAGAGCCGTGTTGTTGTGACTGCCAGTGTATCCAGGTTCTTCTCTCTTGCAACGTCACAGAAGGTATCTCTCCAAAAGGTATCATCCAATTCGTGCTCAACAAACATCATCCAGTCGATCAGCTGCCGCAGACCGAGCCCGACGCGGAGATGACTGCGCATGTGTTCCAACAGTATAAGGCCATTTGCAAGGCGCGGAAGCATGGGGAATTCATGGCCATTAACAGCACCGCGCTCCGTATGTTGGAGACCTTCCGTGATATAGCTCTCAATATCCACGCCAGGGTGACTGAAACGGCGGTGCATTTCAAATTCCAAGCCGTCCTTATGATAAGCTGCGTGACGCACCCCGACTTTTCCGTTGCTTTGATATCCCGCTGCAAGCATGATTTCCCCTGCTTGGTCAAACATCGCTTCTGGGACGATAAAATCTATATCGCCCATCCTGCGCAGGGAAGGCTGTGGATAAAAGACCGCGGCAGCAGATCCCTTAAGGATTGCCATGGGGATATTCTTTTCCGCAAAAAGCCGGCAGAGTTCGTCCTGTGCGACAAGATAGCGGACATAGTTTGCTATCTGTGAATACTGTATGTTTTTCCACGGCTGCAGTTGTTCCGGTGTGAGTGTTTTTGGCAAAGCCTTTGCCGCCAGCGCAGCAACCGTCTGCGCATTGGCCTCTTTCAATACTTTATGCCAGTCTGTGTCTGCCGGAAAATCAGCCGATATGTCATACAGAGAAGATCGCAGCAGGGTGAGCAAAATCAAATCTGTTTGTTTCATAAGTCATTCTCCTCCGCGGAGGTTTGCACCCCCTTACCTTCGATCTTAACCGGCAGCCACAGCGTAATGTCATCTCATGCCGGCGGAACCGACTGCCATATCGCCGTGCGGGACAGTCTCCTGCTTCAAAGCCTGTCCGATCGGGCCGTCTTTGCCAGTGATGCGTATGGTCATCATGTTTCCTTCCGGGAGCCGGGAAACAGGGCTCGTAAGGATATTTTGCTGAAAACGCCCCCTATCAACGCGCCAAGAAATGTTCCGATGGTATTGTGCAAGATATCATCAAATTCAAAAGCTCCGCGGTGCAACAGCAATTGCAGTGTTTCTGCAAGCAAAGACAGCGCAAATCCGACCGCTGTTGCCCTTAGCACAGCATGCCGGATTGCATTACGTCCTGTATCATTCCAGATCATATACAAGAAACCCAGCGGGAAAAACAGCAGACAGTTGAAAATGTCCAGGCAAGCCCATTCAAAACTCCCGCGTGAGTGTTCCAGGATTTTCCGGTAAGAATAAAAAGGCGGATATACGGTTGTTTGGCCGCCCCTGGTTCTGCGTGCGAAAGCAAGCATAACAAGAAGGAAAAACGCATAGCCTGCAAGCGCCGCGAAAGCAGCGGAGCGCCCAAGACGCCTTGTGCGCAGCCAGCTGATCAGGAACACTGCCGCGCAAAAAGCCAGAATCGCAAGCCACCAACCAAGAGATATCTGTGGAAAATAGGCATGGAAAAGATGAAAAAAACGTTTCATAGCTTCTTTGATATCTGGTTCTTTTTCGTTTTACAAGCGTTGCCTCCTGATTTATTTCAGGTTCGACTCTTTTATCCTGATTTCCAGCGTCGTTCTCGAACGGGAATATCGAGATAGACGCATCTTATTTCTGTGCGCCTGCGCGCGGCAAAAAATCTGCCCCAGAAAATCGTCGATGCTCCGATTCCTCACCTGCGTTTAACGTTTCGTAAGACTTTCCATAAAGCGCTGGCAGCTCGATCCGATTTAACAAAAACCGCGCTCATGATTCCATGTTTTGAGAGTTTGATCCTGCACCCGGCACGGCGATAAAGCGCTTTGTATTCATCCGCCAGTTCTTGATACCTGGCTCTGACGGCAGGATCCGACATGTCCAGTTTCTCATAGGCATAAGACAGTAGTTTAGATGTGGGCAAAATAACGCCTCTGGCCAGACCAACTCTTCCGGAATCTAAATGGTACGCAGCCCGTTTCAGTCTTGCCTCGACAGAATCCAGGTTTTTTACGCCATAGTTATGGACGCTGCTGTCCCCCCTCTGTACATAAAAATACAGCGGCTCCGAAATAACACTGACTGTTCTGACATGCTTCATGTACTCCGTAAAGGCTAAACTGTCCTCTGCGTACTTTCCTTCCTTTAATCGAAGCTCTTTCCAAGCTTCTGCTTTGAAAAGCTTGTTAACCAAAGACGTAGCTAACAGGTAAAAGCCTTCTGATTCCCAGCGCCATACGGTCTCTTGTCCCACCACACCATCTTTCTGTGCCATCGTCTTTGGATGATCGAGATCGTTTTGCTTTATCTCCTGATATCCACAGACTGCAAGATCCGTGTGATCCTCTGTAAGTCTCCGATACAGACGCTCCAGATAGAACGGCGAAACATAATCATCACTGTCAACGAATGCGATATATTCGCCCTTTGCATTGTCAAGCCCAAGATTTCTGGCTGTGGATTGTCCTCCGT
>Ga0310697_10004823_pt1 | contig 13231 bp, 12 predicted proteins | sample 172DNAGHGlowgp2_FD_203883 | JGI IMG/M metagenome (GOLD analysis project Ga0310697, IMG submission 203883) | Sheep rumen microbial communities from Palmerston North, Manawatu-Wanganui, New Zealand - 1728 DNA GHGlow gp2 (v2) (version 2) | ecosystem: Host-associated > Mammals > Digestive system >...
TCTCCACGAGGACCTTCACGTTTGCGAAGACGCCCTTGTAGCACTTCACCTTGGCCTCGTACTCGCCAAGTTCCTTGATCTCGGGAACGGTGACGTTCTTCTTGTCCACCTCGACGCCGGCGGCGGTGAGGGCCTCGGCCACCTGGGCGGCGGTCACGGCGCCATAGAGCTTGCCGCTCTCGCCGACCTTGGCGGTGAGCTTCACGACCACGGCCTCGATCTTCGCGGCGGCAGCCTGTGCGTCAGCGACCAGCTTGGCCTCCTTGTGGGCGCGCTGGCGGAGCGTCTCGGCGTGCTGCTTGAGCGCGGACGGGGTGCCGACCGTGGCGAAACCCTGGGGGACCAAATAATTGCGTGCGTAACCGGTCTTGACTTCTACCACATCTCCGGCCTCGCCGAGATTGGCAACTTCTTTCTTGAGGATGATCTTCATAACGCTTCAATTATTTGAGGAGGTCAGTGACATACGGGAGAAGGGCGAGGGAGCGGGCGCGCTTCACGGCCTGGGCCACCTTGCGCTGGAACTTGAGGGAAGTACCCGTGATGCGGCGGGGAAGGATCTTGCCCTGCTCGTTGAGGAACTTCTTGAGGAACTCAGGGTCCTTGTAATCGACATACTTGATACCGGCCTTCTTGAAGCGGCAGTATTTCTTCTTGCGAACCTCTACGGTAGGAGGGTTCAGATAGCGGATTTCGTTGTTGTTTGCCATAATTCGATTCCTCCTGATTATTCTTCGTTGATTTCGGCTTCGGCGACTTCGGCGGCAGGCGCTTCCTCAGCCTTCGGGGCGGCGGCAGCGGCGGCCTTGGCGGCGCGCGTCTGGCGACGGTGCTCGGCGTAGGCGATGGCGTGCTGGTCCAGGGACACGGTGAGGTAGCGGAGGATCCGCTCGTCACGGTGATACTGGGTCTCGAGGTTGGCCACGAACTGCGGGTCGGCCTTGAATTCGATCAGGTAATAGAATCCTGACGTCTTGTGCTGGATGGGGTAGGCGAGCTGCTTGAGACCCCAGTCCTCTTCGTACACGATCTCGCCGCCGTTGTCGGTGATGAGCTTGGTGTACTTGGCAACCGCTTCCTTCATCTGGATGTCAGACAAAACGGGAGTTGCAATGAAAACGGTTTCGTACTGTTTGATCATTTTGTTAATATTAAAATAGTAAATAAAAGCCCCTTTACGGAAAGGGGCTGCAAAGATAGTGATTTTTTCTTGGAAAACAAATGTTTGCGTGCAATCACCCGAAGAACCTGCCGTCGCCGTCGGAGTCGATCGTGTGGGCGAGTTTCTCGATGTTGAGGCTGCGGGCCGAGGCGTCCACGATCTGCTTGTAGATGCCGCCGGCGCGGTAGACCTCGTCGGGGTCGCCGCCTTCCTCCACGCGTCCCTTCTGCAGGGCGTAGACGTAGTCGCTGTCGATGATCTGCGAGATGGAGTGCGAGATCATGATCACGGTCCGGTCCTTCTTGATGGCGTCGATGCTGGCCTTGATCTGCTCGGTGGCGATGGCATCGAGCGAGGCCGTGGGTTCGTCCAGGAAGATGATGGGCGGGTTCTTGAGGAACATGCGGGCGATGGCGATGCGCTGCTGCTGGCCGCCGGACAGGTCGGATGCCTTGTTCTGGAACCCCTTCGGCAGCGCCATGACCTGGTCGTAGATGTAGGCCTTGCGCGCCGCCTCCACGACTTCCTCGAAGCTGGCGTCGGGCTTGCCGTAGCGGATGTTGTCCTCGATGGTGCCGTCGAAGATATGGTTCTTCTGGAGGACGAGGCCGATGTTGTCGCGCAGGTAGCGGGTGTCCCACTCGCGGAGGTCGACCCCGTCGAGCAGGATCTCGCCGGTCTGCGGCGTATAGAACTTGTCAAGCAGGTTGACGATCGTACTCTTGCCGGCACCGGACAGGCCGACCAGCGCCGTGATCCGGCCCGGCTCGATGGTCATGTCGATGTCGAAGAGGGCCTGGTTGCCGTTGGGATAGGTGAAATTGACGTTCCGGAGCTCGAACCTGCCTTCCACCCGCTCCGGGCGGTAGCTGCCGGAGGGCTCGACCTCGCCGTCGGAGTTCAGGATGCCGAAGAAGCCTTCGGCGTAGATGAGCGCGTCGTTGACGTCGTCGAAGATGCGCTGCAGCTGCGTGATCGGGGCGATGACGTTGCTGAAGAGCATCACGTGGTACATGATCTTGCCGATGGTCATGCCCGGGTACTCCTTCAGGACGAGGAAGGCCGTCAGGATGATGACGAGGACCGTGCCCACCTGCCGGACGAAGCTCTTGAGGCCGTTGTAGTAGAAGGCCACCCGGCGGGTCTTGAGCTGGTTGTCCGTGACCTGGTTCTGGATGTCCAGCTGCTTGCGGGCCTCGATCTGCTCGCGGTTGAAGCTCTTGATGACGTTGATCGAGTCGATGATGTTTTTGATGCCCTGGCTCTTGGTCTCGATGTGCGAGCGCATCTCGCGGCGCCAGCCCTTCAGGCGGCGCGCCTGCCGGTAGGTGATCCAGAAATAGACCGGCACGATGCCGAGCGCCACGAGGCCCACGTAGACGTTGGCCGCGAACATCAGGATCAGTGCGAGGAGCGCGCTCGTGAAGAGCGGCAGCAGGTCGATGAAGAAGTTCTGTACCGTGCGCGACAGGCTGCTGACACCCTGGTCGATACGGGCCTGGAGCTTGCCGGTGGTGTTCTCGTCCGTGTTGAAATAGGCCATCCGGAAGGTGAGGACCTTCTCGATGACGCTCTGCGAGAGGTCGCGCGAGACGAAGATGCGCATCCGCTCGCCGTAGTAGTTCTGGGCGAAGGTGATCAGGACGGAGAGCAGCTCCTTGCCCAGCAGCACGATGCTGATGACGGTGAGGATGCGCGCTGCCTGCGCCCAGGTGAAGTCTGTGCCGATCAGGGCGTTGATGGCGTCGACGGTGCGGTCCAGCACGATGGCGTTGACCTGCGCCATCAGGGAGCCGATGAGGGTGAGCACCAGGGTGATGACCACGAGCCACCGGTAGGGCCGCACGAAAGGCCGGATATTCCGGAAAAGGTTGATAAGGTTCATGGCCCCGGGGGTCAAATATTGACGTCTTCGAGCTCCTCTTCCGAGCGGAGGTTGGCGCGGATGAAGTTCTGGCGCTCCAGCGTGTTGTCGCCCATGTAGAAGGACATGATGTCGGCGATGGACTCCTCCTCGGCCAGCTTGACGAGGTCGAGGCGCATGTCGGGGCCGATGAAGTGCACGAACTCGTCGGAGCTGATCTCGCCGAGGCCCTTGAAGCGGGTGATCTCCACGCCGGTCTTGAGGGCGGCGATGGCCTTCTCCTTCTCCTCGGGGGAGTAGCAGTAGCGGTTCTCCTTCTTGTTGCGCACGCGGAAGAGCGGGGTCTGGAGGATGTGGACGTGGCCGCGCCGGATCAGGTCCGGGTAGTACTTCATGAAGAAGGTGAGCACCAGCATGCGGATGTGCATGCCGTCGTCATCGGCATCCGTCGCCACGATGATGTTGTTGTAGCGGAGGTTCTCGAGGTCGTCCTCGACGCCGAGCGCGGAGATGAGCAGGTTGAGCTCTTCGTTCTCCGCCACCTTCTTGCGGCTCTCCTTGTAGCAGTTGATCGGCTTGCCGCGCAGCGAGAAGACAGCCTGGTAGTTGGCGTTGCGGGCCTTGGTGATCGTACCGCTTGCGGAGTCGCCCTCGGTGATGAAGATGGAGGAGTTCTCGATGTTCTCCTGGGTCTTCTCCGTCACCTTGTCATTGTAGTGGAAGCGGCAGTCGCGTAGTTTGCGGTTGTAGACGTTGGTGCGCTTGTTGCGCTCGCGGGTCTTCTTCTGGATGCCGCTGATCTCCTCGCGCTCCTGCTGGGATGCCTTGATCTTGTCCTCGATCACGGGGACGATCTCCTTGTGGATGCGGAGGTAGTTGTCGAGGTTCTTGGCGACGAAATCGTTGACGTAGGAGCGGATCGTCGGGCCGATGTCGGTCTTGAGGGCGCCGGACTCGTCGTGGACCTGCTTCTCCCACATGTAGTTGGACCCGAGCTTGGTCTTGGTCTGGCCTTCGAAGTTCGGCTCCTGGATCTGGATGCTGATGGCGCCCACGACGCCCTGGCGGCAGTCGGAGGGGTCGTAGTTCTTCTTGAAGAACTCCTTGAGCGTCTTGGCGATGGCCTCGCGGTAGGCGGCGAGGTGCGTGCCGCCGTCGCGGGTGTTCTGGCCGTTGACGAACGAGGAGATGTTCTCGCCGTAGGCGTTGCAGTGGCTCAGCACGATCTCGATGTCCTCGCCCTCGAGGTGGATGGGCGGGTAGAGGGGCTCGTCGCTGAGATTCTCGTTGACGAGGTCCAGCAGGCCGTTCTCGGACTTGTAGGCCGTGCCGTTGAGGTTGAGGGTCAGACCCTTCTTGAGGTAGGAGTAGTTCTTGACCATCGACTCCACGTAGTCCATGTTGTAGGCGTATTCGCCGAACATCATGGAGTCCGGGGTGAAGGTGACGAGCGTGCCGTTCTTCTCGCGCGTCTCGCCCTTGCCGCTCTCCTTGAGCTCGCCGCGCTCGAAGCGCGCCCAGGAGCTCTCGCCGTCGCGGAACGAACAGACGTAGAAATTCTCCGACAGGGCGTTGACGGCCTTGGTGCCTACGCCGTTGAGGCCGACGGACTTCTTGAAGACCTTGTCGTCGAACTTGCCGCCGGTATTGAGGATACTGACAGCCTTGACCACGGAATCCAGGGGGATTCCGCGGCCAAAGTCGCGAACGGTCACTTCGTTCATCCGGATCGTAATGCGGATCTCCTTGCCGAACCCCATCGCGAATTCGTCGATGGAGTTGTCCACGATCTCCTTCAGCAGGACGTAGATGCCGTCACCGGGATTGTTGCCGTTGCCGAGGCGCCCGATATACATGCCCGGGCGCATCCGTACGTGCTGTACACCTTCAAGGGTGCGTATGTTGTCGTCGGTGTAGCTGCTATTTGGCATTCTTCGTGACGGAACCCTTGAGGTGCAGGATGATCGGTTTCTTCTGGGCGGAGGTGTACACGGTGAGGGTCTTGTCGAAAGTGCCCGCGCCTTCGTCGTTGGAGTAGGTCGCGGTGATCACGCCGGTCTTGCCCGGGGCGATGGATTCGCGCGGCCACACGACGTCGGTGCATCCGCAGGAAGGAACCACGGCGAAGATGGACAGGGCCTCGGCGCCGTCGTTGGTCTCGGTAAAGGTGCAGGTCTGCTTGCCGGCCTTGGTGCTGATCTCGCCAAAGTCGTGCACAGTCTTGTCAAACTGGATGGGTGCTGCGAGCAATGCAGCAAGCAAGATTGTCAAAATTGTCTTCATAACTGCAAAATTACGAAAAAATGATTACTTTTGTCCTCGCTAATGCAAATAACACGCCGAAACACACACTAAATTTTATAAATTATGGCTTACAAGATTAATCCTGACACCTGCGTGGCTTGTGGAACTTGCCAGGGTGAGTGCCCTTCCGGAGCGATCCAGGAGGGAGATGTCTACACCATCGACCCGAACATCTGCATTGATTGCGGTACCTGCGCCGATGCCTGCCCGATGGGCGCCATCGCACCGGCCGAATAATCAACCGGCATGAAAAAGATTTTACTGGGGGCTCTTGCAGCCCTCTTCTTGTTTATGGACGCGGCTGCCTTCGAGTTCCCGAAGCCCGCGATGACCGTCCGCCTGTACCCGGAGGGGCAGAACGTGGACAAGGGCATCGTGGAGAACGGCCGCGCGGTGACCCTCGGCCCCGCGGAGTCCAACGGACTCACGGGCGAGGTCACGGACCGCGGCGGCCACCGCTTCGGCAACATCGGCGACCAGGCCTGGATCGAGATCTTCCTCCCGGAGAAATGCAACGGACAGATGATCGTGGTCTGCCCCGGCGGCGGTTATTCGTACTGCTCTTACGAGGGCGAGGGCGCGCTCGTGGCCGACTGGTGCCTGCAGCGCGGCATCGCCGTCTGCGTGGTGCTCTACCGGATGCCCAACGGCCACGCCATCGTGCCCGTGACGGACGTCCAGAACGCGTTCCGCTACTGCCGGGCCCATGCCGCTGACTGGGGCGTGAAGCAGATCGGCGTGATGGGATTCTCCGCCGGCGGCCACCTGGCCGCGTCGGCTTCGACGCTGTTCGTGGACGAGGTCACGCGTCCGGACTTCTCCGTGCTCGTGTACCCCGTGATCACGCTCGAGGAGTTCACGACCCATGCCGGGACCCGCTCCAACCTGCTGGGCCAGCGCGTCTTCCGGCAGGCCGTGGAGGCCTGGTCGCTGGATACCCGCGTGACGGAGAAGACGCCGCCCGCCTTCCTGGCGTGCAGCGCGGACGACCGCGCCGTGCCGCCGGAGAACAGCATCCGCTATTTCCGCGCGATGCAGCGCTGTGGCGTGCCGGGCGAACTGCATGTGTTCACCAGCGGCGGTCACGGATGGGGATTCGGCACCGTGCAGACGGTGGGCCGGGACGCCCTCGGCGACCAGCGGGACAACTTCTTCCAGACGCTGGAGCGCTGGCTGGCCGCGCGCCTTCCGCGCTGATAGTGCTTATTTCAGCACGCGTCCTGCGCACAGCACATGCCGTATCACCGAGGTGTCGGCCGAGTAGACCCAGTTGGAGATGAGGTTGTGGCAGGGCTGCATCCGCGGCTCGTCCAGGCCGACCAGGATGGCGTCCGCCACCTTCCCGACAGCAATTTCACCGGCGTCGATTCCGAAGAAAGCGGCGCCGTTTTTCGTGGCCCAGCGGAAGACTTCCTCCGCCGGGAGCAGGGAAGCGTCGCCGCCCAGCTTGGCCAGCAGGGCGGCGAATTTCATCTCCTCCCGCATGTCGAGGTTGTTGTTGGAGGAGACGCCGTCCGTGCCCAGGGTGATGCGGCAGCCGGATTCGAGCGCGAGTTCGTACGGGAAGCGGCCGCTGCCGAGCTTCATGTTCGAGCAGGGGCAGTGGGCCACCGTCACGCCCCGTTTGGCGAGGATCTTCCACTCCTCGGCGTCCACGTGCACGCAATGCGCGGCGATGACGTCCGGGCCCAGGAAGCCGAGCTTGTCGAGGTAGCGCACGGGCGTGGTGCCGTGCTCGCGGATGCAGTCCTCGACCTCCTTGCGGGTCTCGGACAGGTGGATGTGGAGCAGCAGGCCGTTCTTGCGCGCGAACTGGGCGCAGCGCTTGAGGCGCTCGGCGCCGACCGTGTAGACGGAGTGCGGGGCCATCACCAGCTGGATGCGGCCGCCGGTGGGGTCCTGCCAGTTGCGGATATAGTCCTTGATGGCTTCGGTCTGGGATTTGGGATGGCCGTCCAGCACGGTGATGCCGATGGCGGCGCGCATCCCGGAGGCTTCCACCGCGGCGATGCACTCCTCGAAGTCGAAGTACATGTCGGAGAAGAAGGTCGTGCCGCCGGCGGTCATCTCCTTGATGGCGAGATCGTTCCCGCGCCGGATGTCCTCGGGCTGCAGGTTCGCCTCGAACGGCCATACGTCCTCTTCCAGCCATTGCTGGAGGGGGCGGTCGTCGGCATAGCCGCGCATCAGGGTCATGGCCGCGTGGGTGTGCGTGTTGTAGAAGGCGGGCAGGATGGCCGTGCCGTCCGCTTCGAGGATGCGGTCGGCCGGCGTGTCGGCCGGGGCGTCCAGGTCGGCGAAGCGGTCCTTCCGGATGAGGATGTTGGTCTTGCGCCCTTCGTGCAGGACGCCGCGGACCAGCACGCTCTCGGGCGTGCGGAACGTGCCGTCCAGCTCTTTGTAGTCGTCCAGGATCCGGCTGCAGTGGGCGTAGAACGCCTGGCCGCGCGCGGTGAGCGCGGCGTTGCCGCGCCGGCGCTCGAAGAGCCGCCCGCCGGCGAACTTCTCCAGCTCGGCGATGTGCTGGCTGATGGCCGGCTGACTGACGCCCAGGGCCTTGGCGGCGGCGGTGAAACTGCCTGTCCTCGCTACTTCCGCGAATGCGCGTAACCTGAAATCTTCAAACATGGGGAAATAATTTCTGCTTATCTGCAAAGATAGTAAAAAAACGAAACATCCGCGGCGAAAACCTGGGGTGTCCGGCGCGGATGTTTACTAAATTAACGCGGATATTTCCTGCTTCCTATTCTTTCACAGCACGGAAGTCGGGAAGGTCCCCGACGGAGAAGTTGGCGATGTATGCGGCCTTGCCGATAACATTTTCTTCTGCCATCCGGGCGTAGACGCGGGCGCTGCCGGCGAACAGGTCGGGGGCGAGGCTGGCGTCGTGCAGCAGGAGCAGCGACATGATGATCTCGCCGGTCATGTCGTAGAGCCTGCGGGCGAGGAAGTCCTGCGCCTCCTGGTTGTCCAGGGCCTTGACGGCTTCGATGCTCTGCGCGTAGAGCTCCACCAGCTTGGAGACCTTCTCCTTGAGCGGCGCGAATTCCGGCGCAAAGGTCTCTTCCAGCATCTCCCGGATGATCCCGAGGTAGGTCCCGTTCATCATGTAGCGGGCGGCGGCGACCACCTGCAGCTGCGTCGTGCCCTCGTAGATCGAGAAGATGCGCGCGTCGCGCATCAGGCGCTGGCACTTGTATTCCATGATGAAGCCGGATCCGCCGTGCACGGAGACGGCGTCGTAGGCGTTCTGGTTGGCATATTCGGAGGTCATGCCCTTGCAGATCGGGGTGAAGGCGTCCGCGAGGCGGTTGTATTTCTTGCATTCCTGGCGCTGCTCCGGCGTCAGCTTGGTCCCGCAGCGCTCGATGTCTTCCAGGGCCTTGTAGACGTCCACGTAGGAGGCGGTCTTGTAGAGGAGCGAGCGGCCGGCGTCGAGCTTGGCCTTCATCCGGCTCAGCATGTCGTAGACGCCGGGGAAGTGCTCGATGGTCTGGCCGAACTGGGCGCGGACGGAGGCGTAGCTGCGGGCTTCGTTCAGGGCTTCCTGGCTGAGGCCGGTGCTCTGGGCGCCGATGCCGAGGCGGGCGCCGTTCATCAGCGCCATGACGTATTTGATCAGGCCCAGGCGCGTGCTGCCCACGAGCTCGGCCTTGGCGTCCTTGTAGGTCAGCTCGCAGGTCGGGGAGCCGTGGATGCCGAGCTTGTGCTCGATGTGGCGGACGTTGACGCCGCCCTGCCGCTTGTCGTAGATGAACATGGACAGGCCGCGGCCGTCGCGGGTGCCTTCCTCGCTGCGGGCGAGGACCAGGTGGACGTCGGAGTCGCCGTTGGTGATGAAGCGCTTGACGCCGTTGAGCCGCCAGCAGTTCTCCTTCTCGTCGAAGGTGGCCTTGAGCATGACGCGCTGCAGGTCGGAGCCGGCGTCGGGCTCGGTCAGGTCCATGGACATCGTCTCTCCGGCGCACACGCGCGGGATGAAGCGCTCGCGCTGGTCGTCGTCGGCGAACTCGTAGAGGGTCTCGGCGCAGCTCTGCAGGCTCCAGATGTTCTGGAAGCCGGCGTCCGCCGCCGAGACGATCTCGCTGGCCATGGAGAAGACCACGGCGGGGCAGTTGAGCCCGCCGTAGCGGCGCGGCATCGTGATGCCCCAGAGACCGGCCTTGCGGGTCGCCTCGAGGTTCTCGAGCGTCTTGGAGGCATATTTCATGCGGCCGTTCTCAAGGTGAGGACCTTCGAGGTCCACGCTCTCGGAATTGGGCTCGATGACATTGGCTGCCACGTCTCCGACGATCTCCAGCAGGCGTTTGTAGTTCTCGATGCAGTCCTCGTGGTCCACGGGGGCGTAGTCATAGTCCTTGCTCTCGCTGAAACCCTTCTCCTTGAGCTCGGTGATGCGGCGCATCAGCGGGTCCTGCAGGTAGAAGGCGATTTCGGGATGGTCCGTATAGTAGTTGGCCATGGTTATTTGCTGTTCTTTTTGTAGTACTTGATGAATTTCGGGACGACGTCCTCGACCGTGCCCGTGATGACGTAGTCGGCGATCTGGTTGATCGGCGCGTCGGGATCGCTGTTGATGCTGATGATGATCTTGCTGTCCTGCATGCCGGCGATGTGCTGGATCTGCCCGCTGATGCCGCAGGCGATGTAGACCTTCGGGTGGACGGTGACACCGGTCTGGCCGATCTGGCGGTCGGCGTCGCAGAAGCCTGCGTCGACCGCTGCGCGGCTGGCGCCGACCTCGGCGTGGAGGACCCTGGCGAGTTCGAACAGGCTGTCGAACCCTTCCTTGCTGCCCATGCCGTAGCCGCCGGCCACGACGATCGGGGCGCCTTTGAGGTTGTGCTTCGCCGCCTCGACATGGTGGTCGAGGACCTTGACGACGCAGGCCTCGGGGCTCACGTATTTCCCGACCTCGGGATAGACGACCTCGCCGCGGGCGCTGCCTGCGTAGAGGGCCTTCTGCATGACGCCCGAACGGACCGTGGCCATCTGGGGACGGTGCTCGGGGTTGACGATCGTGGCGACGATGTTGCCGCCGAAGGCGGGCCGGATCTGGTAGAGGAGGTCCTTGTATTCGGTCTTGGTCTTGGCGTCGGTGTACGAGCCGATCTCCAGCTGGGTGCAGTCGGCCGTCAGGCCGCTGGTCAGCGAGGAGGATACGCGCGGGCCCAGGTCGCGGCCGATGACGGTCGCGCCCATGAGGCAGATCTGGGGCTGCTCCTCGCGGAAGAGGCAGACGAGGATGTCGGTGTGGGGGGCGGAGGTGTAGGGGAAGAGCACGGGGTCGTCGAAGACGAAGAGCTTGTCCACCCCGTAGGGGAGGATCTGCGCTTCCACCTTGCCTTTCAGGCCGTCTCCCGCGGCGATGGCGTGGAGTTCGACACCGAGTTCGTCCGCCAGCTTGCGGCCCTTGGTGAGCAGTTCCTGGGATACTACGGCAACCTGGGTGCCTTCCGTTTCGCAATATACAAATACGTTGTCCATAGCGTCAGCCAATGATTTTTTCTGCGAGCAATTCCTTGATGAGGCCCTCCACGTCGGCATCGGATGCCGTGAGAGTCTTGCTTTCTTTCGCCTGGAAGGCGATGTTCACGACGGATTTGACCTTCGTCGGCGAGCCGGAGAGGCCGCACTGGGCGGGGTCGCCGTCGATGTCGGCGACGCTCCACTGCGTCAGCGTGAGGCCGGGCTTCTGCGCATAGAGCTCCGCCCGGGGATCGTCCGCCGGACGCTCCAGCGGGCAGGTGGCATACTTGTATTTCATGACGAGCTTCGCATTCTGCGGGCGGCAGGGTGCGGCGCTTCCGTTCACGGTGACCAGCAGCGGCAGGGGAGCCTCGACCGTCTCGGTGCCGCCGTCGATGTGGCGGCGGATCGTGGCCTTGCCGTCGGCGATGCCGAGGATCTCCTCGGCGTAGGTGACTTGGTTGAGGCCCAGTTTCTGGGCGACCTGGGGACCGACCTGGGCGGTGTCGCCGTCGATGGCCTGGCGTCCGCCGATCACGACGTCGACGTCGCCGATCTTGCGGATGGCCGTCGCGAGGGCGTAGGACGTGGCGAGGGTGTCGGCGCCGGCGAAGAGCCGGTCGGTCAGCAGCCAGCCCGTGTCCGCACCGCGGAAGAGTCCCTGGCGGATGATCTCACCCGCGCGGGGCGGACCCATCGTGAGGACGCCGACGGTGGAGCCGGGGTTCGATTCTTTCAGGCGCAGGGCCTGTTCGAGGGCGTTGAGGTCGTCGGGATTGAAGATGGCAGGCAGCGCCGCGCGGTTGACGGTCCCTTCCGGGGTCATCGCATCCTTCCCCACATTCCGGGTGTCAGGCACTTGCTTGGCTAGGACGACAATTTTCAGTTTCATGGGTTTCAGTATACTTGATTCATTGATTTTCATATCTGCGGAAGGCCAGGCAGGCGTTGTGCCCGCCGAAGCCGAGCGAGTCGGACAGGCCGAGGGTGAGCTCGCACCGCACGGCGGTATTGGGCGTGTAATCCAGGTCGCACGCCGGATCCGGCGCGTCGAGGTGGATGGTCGGGGGGACGATGCCGTCCCGCAGGGCGAGCACCGTCGCGATGGCTTCCGCCGCGCCAGCCGCGCCGAACATGTGGCCGGTCATCGACTTGATGGAGGAGATCCGGGCCCGGTAGGCCTCGGGGCCGAGGGCGAGCTTGTAGGCCTGCGTCTCCGCGAGGTCGTTGAGGTGCGTGCCCGTGCCGTGGGCGTTGATGTAGAGGCGGTCCCGCTGCGGGTCGTACCCGGCTTCGCGCAGGGCGATGCGCAGGCACTCCGCCTGCGTCGTGCCGTCGGGGCGCGGCGCGGTGGCGTGGTGGGCGTCGCAGGTGTTGCCGTAGCCCGCGACCTCGCCGTAGATGTGCGCGCCGCGGCCCAGCGCGTGCCCGAGCTCCTCGAGGACGAGGACGGCGGCGCCGTCGCCCATCACGAATCCGCCCCGGTTGGCGTTGAAGGGCAGGGATGCGTAGTCGGGATCGTCGGAGCGGCTGAGCGCCTTGGCGTTGGCGAAGCCGGCGATGCCGAGCGGGGTGACCATGTGCTCGCAGCCGCCGGCGATGATGGCGTCGGCGTAGCCGTGCCGGATGGCACGCAGGGCCTCGCCGATGCAGTGGGAGGAAGTGGCGCACGCGGTCACGATGTCCAGGCAGGGCCCCGTGGCGCCGTGCCGGATGGCGATGTGCCCGGCGGCGATGTTGCTGATCATCGTGGGGATGAGCAGCGGCGAAATCCACTGCCCGGAAGGGTCTTCGACCATCTTGGCCGCTTCGCGGTACTGCGTCTCGAAGCCGCCGATCCCGCTGCCCACGTACACGCCAAGCCGGCCGGGGGCGATGTTGGCCTCGCTGCCCTCGGCCGAGAGGCCGGCATCGTGCATGGCCTGCCAGGCGGCGGCCACACCGTAGAGCGTGAAGCGGTCCTGCTTGCGGGCGAACCCCTTGTCCATCCCGTAGGCGGACGGATCGAAATCCCGGACCATGCCGGCGATCTTGACGGGGAGGTCATCCGTGGGGAATTCACGGATGAATCCGATGCCGCAGACGCCTGCGACAAGGTTCTTCCAGAAGGTATCGACGTCGTTGCCCACAGGGGAGATGACGCCCATGCCGGTGATAACCACTCTTCGGTTCTCCATTGCCGTGCAAAGTTACATTTTTTTTCCTACCACTCCAACACGGCGGCGGCGGACAGCAGACCCGCGCCGAAGGCGCTGAAGACGAGGATGTCGCCCGGCTTGAACATCCCTTTCCGGTTGCACTCGTCCAGCAGGATGGGGCAGGAGGCGGAGGAGGAATTGCCGTGGTCGGCGATGTTGGTGGGGAAGCGGGACGCGTCGACGCCCAGGTCCTCGCGGATGGCGTCGATGATGCGCATGTTGGCCTGGTGGATC
>Ga0310697_10004824_pt1 | contig 13226 bp, 13 predicted proteins | sample 172DNAGHGlowgp2_FD_203883 | JGI IMG/M metagenome (GOLD analysis project Ga0310697, IMG submission 203883) | Sheep rumen microbial communities from Palmerston North, Manawatu-Wanganui, New Zealand - 1728 DNA GHGlow gp2 (v2) (version 2) | ecosystem: Host-associated > Mammals > Digestive system >...
GACAAAACGCCCAAAGAAGCCTGTTGTTGCCTTCGTTGGGCGTTTTGTCGAATTGAAGAACATCCCGACTTTGATTAAGGCTTTCCAGCCCTTGAAGGACCGGGCTCAGTTGGTCTTGATTGGAGACGGCCCTCAGCGGGCTGCCCTGGAAGCCATAGCCCCGGACGCCCTGTTCACGGGCATGCTTGCCGGTGATGAACTGCTGGCCTGGTACAACCTCATCGACATCCTTGCTCTCCCCAGCACGCAGGAAGCGTATGGCGCTGTCACCGGAGAGGCCCTGATGGCGGGAGCGAAAGTGGTCGTCTCCCGGAAGGCCGGTTCGGCCGACCTGGTCCGGGAAGGGGAGAACGGATTTGTCGTGGATCCGATGGATGTAGCGGGGTTCGCGGACCGCATCAGACGGCTCCTGGATGAGGTGCCTTCCGACCGCCCCCTGACCCTTCGTGAGAATCTGCTGCCGTATCGATTTGAAACATGTATCCGGAACTTATTGGAAAAAATCAACGCTTTATGAATACTTTGGATATTATCAAGGCCCAAGTGGCTGAATCCATCCAGGTCAAGCAAGGCCTGCTTTTCAACGATGCTCTGATGGCCAAGGTCGCTGTCGTGGCGGACGTGCTGGTCAAGGCTTACCAAGCCGGCCACAAGACCCTGTGGGCCGGCAACGGAGGCAGTGCGGCTGACGCGCAGCACATGGCCGGAGAACTGGTGAATAAGTTCACTTTCGATCGGCCGGGACTGCCGGCGCTGTCGCTCTCCACGGATACCTCCATCATTACGGCCGTCGGCAATGACTATGGCTTTGACCGGCTGTTCGCCCGGCAGGTGGAAGCCCAGGGATGTCCGGGGGATGTTTTCATCGGTATCTCCACTTCGGGGCGCTCCAAGAACATCGTCGAAGCGCTGAAAGCTTGTCGGGGAAAAGGCATTACCTCCGTTGCCATCGTCGGGGCGGACCCCTGTCCGCTGGATGAGGCCGATCATGTGATCCACGTTCCGTCCACGGTGACGCCTCGCATCCAGGAGTGCCAGACCCTCATTGGACATATCCTGTGCTACCTGGTCGAACAGTCCCTATTTGCTTGATGGATACCTCCTATCTGATCCTTGCCCTGGATTTCATCGCTTCCTTCCTGCTGGGAGGCGCAATGATCAGGTTGCTGCTCCGCATCGCTTATCACAACCGGGTGTTCGACCAGCCCGATGCCCGGAAGGTCCATACCATCCCTGTGCCGCGGCTGGGGGGCATGGCCTTCCTTCCAACCATCATCATCGTCATCGCCTTCACCATCGGCAGCCTGTACCGCTTCGATCTGGTCCACGCCAGTTTTACAGACAATGTCCTGTTCGTCCGGGTGGCCTACCTGATGGGCGCCGCCATGGTCCTTTATGTGGTCGGGGTGGCTGATGACCTGAGCGACATCGGGTACAAGACCAAGTTCGCCTTCCAGTTCCTGTCGGCCCTGATCCTGGCCTTTTCCGGCTTGTGGATCCGGAATCTTTACGGTTTGTTCGGCGTGTATGAGATTCCGGACTGGGTCGGGATTCCGCTGACACTGCTGCTGTTGGTCTTCGTAATGAACGCCCTGAACTTGATTGACGGCATTGACGGACTCGCGTCCGGCATCGCTATCGTTTCTCTGGCATGCTTCAGTGCCATCTTCATCTACGAACGACGGTTCGTCTACGCGATGACTTCGTTGTCCATCCTGGGCGTAGTCAGTGCATTCTGGCTGTTCAACGTGTTCGGCAAAGCGGAAAAGGAGACGAAACTCTACATGGGTGACACGGGTACCCTGACGCTGGGCCTGATCCTTTGTTTCTTCATCCTGGGGCTCGGAACGTTCATCGGCCACAACGGTCCCACGCGGAACTGTAAGTATTTCACGATTGCCTTCACGTCCCTAATGATTCCGATGCTGGATGTGGTCCGGCTCATCATCTACCGGATCAAGCACCACAAGAATCCTTTCAAACCGGACATGAACCATATCCATCACAAGCTCCTTCAACTGGGGCTGACGCCCCGGCAGGCGCTGTTCGCGCTGCTGACAGCCGATATCCTGCTGATCCTGCTGAACGCATTCTTCTCGATGTATGTGAATGTGAATGTCCTGTTCGTCGCGGACATCCTCATCTATTATCTTGCAATCCGTCTCTTGACGGACCGGATTGTCCATCCCAAGAACCTTGACAAAGCCTGAATCTTACCGGATTGGGAAGGTTCCCGTCCATGTCACTTCTGTTTCCGATGTGCGGGACCGGATCCTTGCCGCTGTCGAGGCGGGGGAGAAAGGGTATGTCTGCGTGTCCAACATGCGGACGGTTGTCGCCGCGAACCGGGATCCCGCGTATCTGGACGTGATGGAGCATTCGCTCCTGAATGTTCCGGACGGGACGCCGTTGGTCTGGTGCGGAAAGGCATGGGGACTCTCCGTAGAACGGGTGGTGGGGCTGGACCTGTTTACGACCCTCTTGAAGGACGGTGTCCCACAGTTTTTCCTGGGCGATACTGAAGAAACGCTCGAAGCGGTGAAGGAAAAGGCAGTTTTGGAGGGATGCCCCGTCGCCGGCGTGTATTCTCCTCCATTCGCTCCTATGGAAGAATATGATTTGCAGGGAATTGCGAAACGGATCACGGATTCCGGAGCCCGGATTGTCTGGACTTCCCTGCGAGCGCCGAAACAGGATTTCCTGGCCGCCCGGCTCATTCCTTTCGTAGAGGACGGCGTGGTATTCGTGGGAATCGGCGCCGCCTTCCGCCTGTATCTGGGCGAGTATGAACTGGATCGTGGATTCCTCCAGAAGATGGGTTTCGGAGGGCTCCGGATGCTCAGGAACACGACGGTCTGGAAGGAAATGAAATGGTATGCTACCCATGCCTGGTTCTTGATGGGTTATCTTTGTTCGATCATTTGGAAAAGAGCTCATGGCCAAGCTACTGACAGATAAGATCGGGATTGGAAAGCATGTATTGATCTTGGAAGGATACTGCAAGCAGTGCCTTCCTTTCATCCGGGGGTTCAAGGACCTTGGATGCGAAGTCAGCATTCTGTGCGGTTCAAAATTGGACTGCGGGTACGCTTCCCGTCTCCCTGATCATAAACTCTTGGGAATCTGTGATATGAAGCGTCCCGAAGAGTCGGAAGAGTATATCGTCCAACTCATCAAAAAGGGACATTATGATCTGGTGTTTCCTCTGTTTGACTTCTCTGCGCGAATCTTGTCCCACCATAAGGAGGAGCTTGCTCCCTATGCAGTCATTTATGCGAACGACCCGGCCGTTTTCGATGCTGCCAATGACAAGTTGAATGTCATGCGGGTATGCATGGAAAATGGGCTTCCTTGTCCACTAACGTTGATAGATGCCGTTGATATGGACATTGTGCGACGCAGTGGGATTCCATTCCCGGTGATTATCAAGCCGAGACGTATGTACGGCGCCCGGGGCTTCCATAGCTTCGAGAATGCGGAAGAAATGGAAGCATACTTACGGGAAAGGAAATTGGACCTTGCGGATTACGTTGTCCAGGAATGTATCCCGGAAGGGAGTTTCGTGATGGGAGGGAATCTGTTTGTGGATCGGGAAGGGGAAATTAAAAGTTCTTACCTGTATATTTGCGAGCATCTATATCCCGAGCGGGGGGGGACAAGTACGTTGAACGCCTTGCTTTTCCGGGATGATATCGAGGGAACTTGCCGGGAGCTGGTCCGGAGGATGAATCTTCGGGGTGTCATCGGCATTGACCTGATGATTGACCGCAGGGATGGGCAAGGCAAGGTCATCGAGATTAATGTCCGGCCCGTACACGGAATAGCCCTGGGGTATCTTTGCGGCATCGATCATGCCCGTCAGGTGTTCGAGGACGCCTTCAGCCTGCCGGTTACGGACATGCCCACGATCCCGACCGATACATGCCTGCGCATCCTTCAGACCGATGTTCTGTGGTTTCTTACGTCGCCAGACCGTTTCTCGAGGCAGCCTCGGAAACTGGGATACCGGCATGTCAAGGAGCAGATGTTCTACTGGGATGATCCGCTACCCTGGTTTGCTTTCCTGTTGGGCGGGGTAAAGGATTACCGCCGTAAAATGTTGGAAAAGAGACAATAAATAGACTGGACGGTATGTTGCCAAAGACTGATGGACCGCTCCGGATCCTGACGTTCGATTTGGAAGAATGGTTCCACCTGCTGGACTATGACGCCACCCGCACGGAAGCGGAGTGGGGAAAATTCGAGGTGCGGATTTACGAGAATACGGAGCGGCTGCTCCGGATTCTGGAGGATACGGGCTCCAGGGCGACATTCTTTGTGATCGGGTGGATCGCCAAGACGTACCCGGACCTTGTGCGGCGGATTGCGGAACAATACCCTATCGGCACCCACACCGAGAACCACCAGCTCATCTGGCAGCAGACACCGGAGCAGTTCCGTGCCGATGTCCGGAATTCCATCCGGCGGCTTGAGGACATCACTGGACAGAGGGTGGATACCTTCCGTGCGCCCGGGTTCTCCATCCGGCCTACTGAAGCGTGGGCTTTCGAAGTCCTCGTGGAGGAGGGGATTGTCGTGGACAGTTCCATCTTCCCGGCCCATGCGTCCCACGGCGGCTGGCCAGGATTTCCGTCGGATAGGCCGGCGCTCGTTCAAGGTGACGGGTTTTCCATCAAGGAGTTCCCGATGAGCCTGGCTCATTTTGCTGGACGACCGTTCGTGTTCGCCGGCGGCGGCTACTTCCGCCTGTTCCCTTATCCTCTCCTGCGCCGATGGACCCGGGAGCATGACGATTACAGCATCTGTTATATCCACCCGCGCGACCTAGATCCCGGTCAGCCGATGGTTCCAGGCCTAAGCCTGCCCCGGAAGTTCAAGTCCTATTACGGCCTCTCCGGGGCTGAAAAGAAACTTCGCCGCTACCTGGCTGAGTTTCCGTCCATGGACCTGCGTTCTGCCGAACAGGCCATCGACTGGTCCCAGGCAACCGTGATTCAACCATGAACGAGTCCAAGCACCCTGGCCTTAAGCTTTTTCACTGGGTAGACGCCATGAAGACGATGGGGATGTTTTTCATCATCTATGGTCATCTGTTTTCTTATGGATACACCTATGTTTATGCCTTCAATGTGCCGGTTTTCTTTATCCTTTCCGGTTTTCTGTCCAAGGAAGACCAGCCGGCATCCGTCTTCTGGTACAAAGTATGGTGGCAGTTGGTCGTGCCTATGCTGGCGATTAGCGTGCTGAATAATACTTATCTGATTGTCAATGACTTGCTGCATCAGCGGTTGGACTCGTCTCGGTTCCTTTTCCCCGTGGGCTTGCTGACTGGCCAGCATCGGTTCCTGGAAGTCTGCTGGTTCATATACACCCTGGTCCTGCTCAAGGTCATCAGTTTTTATATCCGTGGGAACGGATTCCGGGTCCTGCTGGCCGTCGTTTTCCTGGTGGCCGCCTACTTGCTCGCTCCGGTAATTCAACTTCATGATTGGAGAAACGCGGCGCTCTGCGTCTTGCTGGCTTACCCATTCTTCGTCATGGGGCATCTGTTAACGGCAAGTGGATTCGCGCAAAGGGCCCTGCCATGGTGGGCGTGCGTTATCGGGATAATCCTGTCCTTTGCTGCCCTGTCCTGCATCGTCCGGGCGAATGGGGATGTCTTTCTGTATCGTTTCATTTTCGGGAACGACCTGGCGCTGTGCCTGTTGGGCGGACTGGCCGGAACGGCGACGCTTTTTTTCGTATCCAAGTTGCTTGACTTTCCGGCCGGCTGGATCCGGACGCTGGCCGTGGGCTCAGTTGTGACGCTGGGGTTCCATCGCTACCTGATTGTCTTCTACCGCCATTTCTTCGACAAGAATCCGTTTGATTTCCTTGTCGCATTCATAATTCTTCTTATCTTTATCCCGGTCATCCGATTCTGTATCCGGCATGTCCCTTGGTTGGTTGGAAACAGGAAATGACCATGAATCTATTTCGGTTTTATTATGAAAGGAATCGTCCTCGCCGGCGGCAGCGGCACCCGGCTCTATCCCATTACCAAAGGAGTTTCCAAGCAGCTCCTGCCCATTTATGACAAACCGATGATCTATTATCCGGTGTCCGTGCTCATGCTGGCGGGCATCCGGGAGATCCTCATCATCTCCACGCCCCATGATCTGCCGGGCTTCGAGCGGCTGCTCGGGGACGGGTCGGACTTCGGGGTGAAGTTCTCCTATGCGGAGCAGCCGTCGCCGGACGGGCTCGCCCAGGCCTTCATTATCGGGCGGGAGTTCATTGGGGATGACACGGCCTGTATGGTGCTGGGTGACAATATTTTCCATGGTGCCGGATTCGAGGCGCAGCTGAAGCAGGCGGTGGTCGATGCGGACCGCGGGATGGCGACCGTCTTCGGCTACTGGGTATCCGATCCCGAGCGCTACGGCGTCGCGGAATTCGATGCGGAAGGCAAGTGCATCTCCATTGAGGAAAAGCCCGCCGAGCCCAAGTCCAACTACGCTGTGACCGGCCTGTATTTCTATCCGAACAAGGTGGTCGATGTGGCCGCCGCGGTGAAACCTTCTGCCCGGGGCGAACTGGAGATCACCTCCGTGAATCAGGCCTTCCTGGCCGATGGCGAGCTGCTTGTGCAGACGCTTGGCCGCGGCTTCGCCTGGCTGGATACCGGCACCCATGAGTCCCTTGCGGAAGCATCGACCTACATCGAGGTCATTGAAAAACGGCAGGGCCTCAAGATCGCCTGCCTGGAGGAAATCGCTTACCGGAACGGCTGGATTACCCGTGAAAAACTCCAGGAAGTCGCCTTCCCCATGCGCAAGAACCAGTACGGACAATATCTGTTGGATCTGGCATGAGAAAGCTTCTTCTCCTTCTTTCCCTGGTCCTGGCCTCCTGTACCCGCCCGGATATTCTCACGCTGTTCGTGGGCACTTACTCCGACGGGTTCTATGCCTATGATTTCGACCAGCGGGCCGGAAAGTTCATCGGGGAAGGTCCCGTCGCGAAGGCGGAAATGCCCAACCCGTCGTACCTGACGGTCCATGGCAACAAGGTGTACGCCGTCTCCGAGATGCCCGACGCCCGTGCCTCTGTCTGGGCCTGGCGTTGGGGCGGCAATGGCTTCGAGCTTATCAACTGCCAGCCCACCGGCGTCATGCCCGACCCCGACCGGGCATCTGCTCCGTTCCGCGGCGAAGACCCTTGCTACGTCTCCACCGATGGAACTTTGCTTGCCGTCGCCAATTATTCCGGCGGTACGCTTGCGACCTACCGGCTCCGGGAGGACGGGAGTATCGCCCCGCTGGACTCCCTGCTCGTCTCGGGCACCGGTGGCCCCGACCAGTCCCGCCAGGAGTCGCCGCATGTCCATTGCGCAATCTTTTCTCCGGAAGGCAAGCATCTCTTCTTCAGTGAGTTCAGTGCCGATGAAATCGGCCGTCTGGACGTCTATGCCGGGGGAGTGCGGAACTACTGCCGCGCCGCCTCCCTGCATGCGGATTACGGTCCCCGGCACCTGCTCTTTGACGACGCAGGCCAGCACCTGTACGTGATCGGAGAGCTTTCCGGCGACATCACCGTCTTTGATTATGCGGACGGAAACCTGACCGAGAAGCAGGTCATCAAGGCGGACCGCATGGACGCCCGCGGTGCCGCGGACATCCATTTCTCTCCGGACGGCAAATACCTGTATGCTTCGCTCCGCCTTCGCGGCGACGGTATCGTCGTCTTCGAGGTGGGCCCCGGCGGCCTCCTGAACTATGTCGGCTACACGGCCACCGGCCCCCATCCGCGCAACTTCAACATCACCCCCAACGGCCGTTATGTCCTGGTCTGCTGCCGGGACAACGATGCGGTCGAGGTCTATGCCCGAGACGCCGCCACCGGCCTCCTGACCTTCACCGGTGAGCGGCTCACCCTTGTCCGCCCGGTCTATGTCTGCTGGTAAACGACTGAAATCCATACAATAACATGCGCTGCGAAGATCGTTTCTACGAAACCTACGGCCGGGATTACGACGGCATCGCCTTCTGTCCCTACCGCATCTGCCCCATCGGGGCCCATTCCGACCATAACCTCGGGAAAATCACCGGCCTGGCCATCGACAAAGGCATCCACATTGTCTATGCGGCCAAACAGAACGGGGTGGTGGAGATGTCCTCCATCCAGTTCCCCAAGCGGGCGCAGTGGCACATAGAGAATGTCCCGCCCCGGAAGGAAGGGGACTGGGCCGATTACATCCGCGGCGCCACCCTCTCGCTGGAGCGCGATCATCGGCTGAAGGTCGGCATCTGCGGGGTCATCGAAGGTACGCTGCCTATCGGCGGGCTTTCTTCTTCCGCCGCCGTCATCATCGCTTTCCTGACGGCCCTCTGCCGCGTGAATGACATCCGGTTGACCCCGCAGGAACTCATCGACCTGGCCTATGATGCCGAACTGAACTACGTGGGCGTTTCCGTGGGCAAGCTCGACCAGAGCTGCGAGGTGCTCAGCCAGGCGCATCACCTGCTGTACCTGGATACGAAAGACGGTCAGTACGAGTTGATTCCGGAGCATCCGGACATGAGGCCGTACAGGATTGCCATCTTCTTCTCGGGGTTGGAGCACAGCCTGGCCGGATCGAAATACAACATGCGGGTGGACGAACTCCGCAGCGGCGTCTACGCCCTCCAGGCCTTTGCCGGGATGGAATATGGCAAGTTCAAGGATGCGATGGCCCGGAACGTTCCTCGGGATGTGTACGACACCTACAAAGACCGCTTGCCGGAGCCCTGGCGTAAGCGCTGCGAGCATTGGTATACCGAGTTCGAACGGGTGGAGCAAGGTGCTGAAGCCTGGCGCCGGGGTGACATTGAGACCTATGGCCGGCTTTCTTTCGAATCCGGCTGGAGCAGCATCCACAACTGGGAGTCCGGCGCCCCGGAGCAGATCCGCTTGTACGAGATCATGCGGCAGACGGACGGCATCTACGGCGGCCGTTTCTCCGGTGCGGGCTTCAAGGGCTGCTGCATGGCCCTCATTGATCCGGCTTATGCCGATGACATTGCCGAGAAGGTGAGCGCGGCCTACCTGAAAGACTTCCCGCGCCTGGCCGACAAATACGGCGTCTATATCTGTGACAGCGCTGATGGATTGAACCTATGAAATGCCTGATTCTCGCCGCCGGCTACGCCACGCGGCTCTACCCCTTGACCGAGAACTTCCCGAAACCCCTCCTGAAAGTGGGGGAGAAGACCATTCTGGATTGGCTCATCGACGATATCGATACCGCCGGCATGGTCGATCGGTACGTCGTCATCTCCAACCACAAGTTCGCCCCGATCTTCGAAGATTGGGCGAAAGGGATTCCCGGTCAAGCCGAGAATGACGTCGGTCGTCATGCCCGACCTGATCGGGCATCTATCACCGTCCTTGATGACGGAACGTCGTCGAACGAGACCCGCCTCGGCGCCGTCCGCGATATCCAGTTTGCCATCGATTCGCTGGGCCTGGACGACGACCTGCTGGTTATTGCCGGGGATAATGTATTGGATTTCAGCCTGGTACGTTTTCTGGAATATGCCCGGGAGAAGGGCACATCCTGTATCATGCGGTACTATGAGCCGTCGGAGGAGAAACTCCACAAGACCGGCGTCGCCACAGTGGACGAGAACGACCTGATCCTGGAAATGGAAGAGAAACCGGCCTGCCCCAAAAGCCACTGGTGCTGCCCGCCGTTCTACTTTTACCGCCGGAACGACGTGCCGCTTGTGAAGGTGGGCATCGACAGCGGATGCGGCGTGGACGCTCCCGGCAGCTTCATTGCCTGGCTTTCCGCGCAGACTCCGGTCCATGCCTGGGAGATGCCCGGTAAGCGCTATGATATCGGCAATCTCGCCTCCTACGAGGAGGTCCAGCGGACTTATCACGGCATTTTATAGCACTCGCGCATACGTATACGCGAGATTTTTCGTACCTTTGCGCGCAAATTCAGAAAAGGATATATGAAACATACTGCCCTTGAAGATACCAAGATCTGCGTGATTGGCCTCGGTTATGTCGGCCTGCCGCTTGCGCGCCTGTTTTCCACGAAATATCCCACCATCGGCTTTGATATGAACCGCCAGCGCGTGGAAGCGCTGATGGCCGGCCACGACGCCACCCTGGAAGTCTCCGACGAACTCCTGCAGGAAGCCATTGACAAGCACGGTTTCCGCTGTACGGCGGACCTGGATGAGGTGCGCGACTGCAACTTCTACGTGGTGGCCGTCCCCACACCGGTGGACGAGAACAACCGCCCGGACCTGAAACCCCTGTGGGGCGCGTCCAAGACCGTGGGCGAAGTCATTTCCCGGGGCGACGTCGTCGTCTACGAGAGCACCGTCTATCCCGGCGTCACGGAGGAAGAGTGCCTGCCGGTGGTGGAGCAGGTATCCGGTCTGAAGTTCAATGTCGATTTCTTCGCGGGCTATTCCCCGGAGCGCATCAACCCCGGCGACAAGCAGCACACCGTGGAGAAGATCAAGAAAGTTACCTCCGGTTCCACGCCGGAAATCGCAGATTATGTGGACGCGGTCTACAACTCTGTTCTCGTGAACGGCACGCACAAGGCCCCGTCCATCCGGGTAGCCGAAGCCTCCAAGATCATCGAGAACTCCCAGCGCGACGTGAACATCGCTTTCATGAACGAGCTGGCAAAGATCTTCAACGCCATGGGCATTGACACGCACGACGTGATCGAAGCGGCCTCTTCCAAGTGGAACTTCATTAAGCTCAGCCCCGGCCTGGTGGGCGGCCACTGCATCTCCGTCGACCCTTACTACCTGATCCAGAAGGCGCAGGTGTACGGCGTTCTTCCGCGCGTGATGTCCAATGCGCGCCGCCTGAACGACGGCATGGGCGCCTACGTGGCGAACCAGACCATCAAGTGCATGAACAAGAAGGGTGTGGTGGTGAAGGATGCGAAGATCCTCATCCTGGGCATTACCTTCAAGGAGAACTGCCCGGATATCCGCAACACCAAGATTGTGGATATCTACCACACGCTGGAGGAATACACGCACCGGATCACGGTCTTCGACCCCTGGGCGGACAAGGAGCATGTGATGTATGAGTATGGCATCGACGTGACGAACGAACTCCCGCAGGAGCAGTTCGACGCCGTCATCCTGGCTGTCGCACACCGGGAGTTTGAGAACCTGGACGTGAAGGGCCTCTTGAAGGAAAACGGCGTGATCTACGACGTCAAGGGCTTCCTGGACCGGGACATTGTTGACGGAAGACTGTAAATTTCGGAAAAACGTTATGAAAATCGCTGTCGCCGGAACCGGCTATGTGGGCCTTTCCATCGCCACGCTGCTTGCGCAGAAGCATACGGTCGTGGCTGTGGACGTGATTCCCGAAAAGGTGGAGAAGATCAACCGGAAGGTGAGTCCGATCGCCGACGAATACCTGGAAAGATACCTGGCGGAGAAGCCCCTGGACCTCGTCGCCACGCTGGACGGCCGGGCCGCCTACCGCGATGCGGACTTCGTCGTCATCGCCGCCCCCACCAACTACGACCCCAAGAAGAACTTCTTCGACACCTCCCATGTGGAGGAGGTCATCAACCTGGTCCTGGAGGTCAATCCCGACGCCGTGATGGTGATCAAGTCCACCGTGCCGGTGGGCTATACGAAGTCCGCGCGGGAGAAGTTCTCGTACCGCGAACGGCTGGCTGACGGCTCTTTCCGCGTCGTCACCCCGAAGATCCTTTTCGCCCCGGAATTCCTCCGGGAATCCAAGGCTTTGTACGATAACCTGTATCCTTCCCGGATCATCGTCGGATATGACGCCGCCGAGAAGGAGGCCGCGGAATCCTTTGCCGCTCTTATCAAGGAGGGCGCGCTGAAGGAGGACGTCCCCGTCCTGTTGATGGGGGACACCGAGGCGGAGGCCGTGAAGCTGTTTGCGAACACGTACCTGGCGCTCCGGGTGTCCTACTTCAACGAGCTGGATACGTATGCGGAGATGAAAGGGCTTGATACGCAGGCGATTATCAATGGCGTCTGCCTCGATCCCCGCATCGGCGCGCACTACAACAACCCGAGCTTCGGGTACGGCGGCTACTGCCTGCCGAAGGATACGAAGCAGCTCTTGGCGAACTTCAACGACGTGCCGGAGAACCTCATCAAGGCCATTGTGGATTCCAACCGCACCCGCAAGGACTATATTGCAGACCGCGTGCTGGAGAAGGCGGGATACTACACCGCCTCCAGCGCCTTCGACTCCGCGAAGGAGAAGGAGGTCGTCGTGGGCGTGTACCGTCTTACGATGAAGACCGGCTCCGACAACTTCCGCCAGTCCGCTATCCAGGGTATCATGAAACGCATTAAGGCGAAGGGGGCCAAGGTCATCGTGTACGAGCCTACTCTGCAGGACGGTATCACCTTTTTCGGCTCCCGCGTCGTGAACGACCTGGCGGCTTTCAAGGCCCAGGCCCACGCCATCATCGCCAACCGTTATGATGCCGCCCTCGACGACGTGGCGGACAAGGTCTACACGCGCGATATCTTCAAGCGGGACTAGCCATGAAACGCTATTGCCAGACCCTGGAACTCCGGGACGATCCGGAGATGATCGACAAGTACTGCGAGGCCCATGCGCACGTGTGGCCGGAAATCCAGGCCGGCATCCGCGAGGTCGGTATCCTGGACATGCAGATTTACCGCCTGGGCACCCGCCTTTTCATGATCATGGATACGGTGGACGACTTCGATTTCGTCGCCGACAACGCCCGGCTGGCCACCCTTCCGCGCCAGGCGGAATGGGAAGCCTATGTGGCTCAGTTCCAAGGCTGCGACCCCTCCGCGTCTTCCACGGAAAAGTGGCGGCTGATGGAAAGAATCTTCGAACTGGAGAAACCTGAATCCCTGTAGATGCCTGCCATCCTCACCGACCGTCTGCACCGCCTGGCCTATGCGACTGACGCATCGGCCTACCGCGAGATACCGGAAGGGGTGGCCTATCCCGAAACCGTCGAGGATGTACAGGAACTCATTGCCGAAGCGCGGCGGCGGGGAACCTGCCTGATTCCCCGTGCGGCCGGCACTTCGCTCGCCGGCCAGGTGGTGGGGAAGGGAATCGTCGTGGACATCAGGGGATGGAACAGAATCCTCGAAATCCATGCGGAGGAGCGTTGGGCCCGGGTGCAGCCCGGGGTCGTCCGCGACGAACTGAACCTCGCCCTGAAGCCGTACGGCCTGCTTTTC
>Ga0310697_10004828_pt1 | contig 13217 bp, 10 predicted proteins | sample 172DNAGHGlowgp2_FD_203883 | JGI IMG/M metagenome (GOLD analysis project Ga0310697, IMG submission 203883) | Sheep rumen microbial communities from Palmerston North, Manawatu-Wanganui, New Zealand - 1728 DNA GHGlow gp2 (v2) (version 2) | ecosystem: Host-associated > Mammals > Digestive system >...
CAGGTGCCGAGGCCGCTATCATTCCCGAGATATCCACCGAGGTTGACCAGTTGGCCGAGTTGATTGAGAGCGGTTTCCGCAAGAGCAAGGGTTCATCGATCGTCCTCGTCGCCGAGAGCCCTGTGACCGGCGGTGCCATGGGCCTTGCCGAGAGGGTCCGCAAGGAATACCCGCAGTACAACGTGAGGGTGACCATCCTGGGACACCTGCAACGTGGTGGCAACCCAACAGCCCAAGACCGTATCCTCGCCTCGCGCATGGGTGCAGCAGCCATCGACGCCCTGATGGAAGGTCAACGCAACATCATGATCGGTGATGATGACGAGAGGATCGTCTACGTGCCCTTCTCCAAAGCCATCCGTCGTGACAAGCCCATCGATCGCGACCTGCTGAATCTCGTCCACCAGTTATCTCTATAATAACTAGAGCACAACGATAATAAAGTGCTGATGAGGTTGAGTCATAAATCAATTGCTAGAATTATAACCGCCCTACGGGCGGGAAATTAAACAAATTTATAAATTAAAATTAATATTTTATTTATATTAATAAAAATTTTATAATTAATTTGTTTAATTTGGCTTCGCCGAGCTAAAGGTTCCCGTGCGATAGCACGGTTATATTACTGTGTTGCAATTATGACACACCGCCATTAAGAGTTGATTCTTATTGAACTTGAGCTTGAATAAATTCTTGAAATGGTGGCTGGCAATCACTTGAGGATCAAGTCGATGACTGCGTTGACATCGGCGATATTGACCTCGTTGTCGCCATTGACGTCAAATGGTAACACCTTGCCACCACCGCCCAGGATGGCGTCGATGACGGCATTCACATCGGCAATGTTGACCTCAAAGTCGCCATTCACATCGCCAGGAATCATCTCATCCTCGAGATTGACGATGCGTTCAAACTTTGTCCATATCTCGTCACAGATGTAGTTATCGCGCATCTCTTTCCTCACGACCAATGTCGCAGTCGAGAAATTGGCGGGGTCGAAAGTCTCCTCACCTGCCACCAGCGGCGGTAACTCTGGCATCATGACAAACCGTTCAATGGACCCGCAACCAGTGAAAGCCATGGAACCGATGGAATCCACCATCTCGCCCATCGTAACCTTCTTCAAGTTATGGCAACCATAAAATGTCCAGCCACCGATGACCTCGGTCCCGTTGCCGATGGTCACCTCGCTCAGGTTGTCACACAGGGCAAAATCCTCTTCCTCAATGAGTTTAGTGCCGTCACCAATCATCAAAGTGGTCAACTGCGGGCAGTCCATAAATGCTGCTACGCCAATCGACTCAACACTGTTGGGAACTACCAAGCGCTTGAGACGGATACAACTGACAAAGGTATAATTGCCAATGCTCTTGATACCGTCGCTCAGGGTGAGCGTGGTCAAGCCTATACAGCCATTGAAAGCACCGAAATCAATCGTCTCGATACTACCCGGCAAGGTCAAGCTCGCCAGGCGTGTGCAGTTCTTGAAAGCATACTTGCCGATGTGCTTGATGGTCGACGGCAAGGTGACTGACGTCAGCCTCGAGCAGTCCCTGAAGGCATCATAGGCGATGGCAGTAACCTCATAGGTCTTGCCCCCGCTGGTCACACGCTCGGGGATGCTCACGGCGCCATGATAGGAATTGCACTGGGGCGAGCGGTTGATAACAGCGGCTTCACTGCCATTGATCTTGTAGCACAAGCCATCCACCTCAAAGTCATAAGTCCCATGATAATCATATTCAGGCGGATTGAGATGCCAAGACATTCTCTGGTCCCAAGAAAATGACATGCCGCCGACATCAAAGGCATCGAGGGCAAAGTAGTTGTTGCCAGAGCCTTCCCAGCCCCAATTGATATGGAACCTGTATCCGTCATAGCCATCCACGACATAGGCGTGACCACCCGCATCGCCCATGCCGGTGTATAGTATCGGAATGCCGTTGGACAAATCCTCGAGCATCATCCCACGCCAAGTGTCGGCGTCATAGTCATCGCGATGGACAAGCAGGGCACCCATGCTGTAACCGAACACCTGCATACCCGCCATCTGGTTCCATGTTCCTGATCCACTGCCATCGGTGCCATATTCCATATTCGTCGCCTGTCCACAATAGCGCATCAGCGTGGCGACCGCTTCGCCCTGCTCTTGGGTATAAGGCATATTGCCGTAGGCATCGAGCATATTGTCCCAGTCCAGATGAGTGCCAGGCAACGCAGGCACATAGATATTATTGAAATGGGCAACATAAGCCGGCAGGTCGGGCAATTCGTCGGGATATTTCCAGTAATACATCACCTGGGCCATCGCCGTTGCGATGCAGCCCGTCACACAATGCGCACCCTTATTGATCGGGCAGAGGTCATTGTAGGGCGTGCCCTGGCTCCACGTGCAATGGAGCAACGGGGTGATGACAGTCGACGGTGCAGGTGCCATACGACCCACCTGTGCCCCCTCGTGATTGAACAGCCACTCCATCTGCTGCTTGTAGTGGTCGAGCATCCATTGCAGGTTGCAGGGCAGATCGTTCATGTCGAGAGTGGCGTCACCGTAGGCCAGGACAGCCTCGGCACGATCGTCACCCGAGACGATGACGAAGCCACCTCCAGTGTCAAAGACAAAGTAGTCGGCCACGAGTGGCGACACCTCGGACGGCTCTTGATAAACCAGCCTCAGGTCAACAGGGCTGGCGGGAGCCTTCATTCGGCTGCCGACACCAGATTCGCCGAGGAAACGTGAAGCCGTCTCGCGGGCCGTCAGCGCATCTATTGGGGACGCCAATGACGCCATCGGTGCTATCGCCACCAGGACTGTCATCAATAATGTAGTTATTTTATTCATAATGGTAGACTTTAGTATTATATATGGCTACAAATATACACTTTTTCTTGATAACTCAGAAATTAAAGCAACTTATCGTTCGGTAACTGACAACTACAGTACCTCTCATATCGCCACGGTTGAGTTTCGCCTGGCAGAAAAAATACTTCGCCGCATCGGGGTGCTCTTGGAGGTAACGATGATACACGTTGCCACACACGAGAAGCACAGCCGCATCATTACCCTCGGTATTGATTTTGGGATACACCTTGCGGATCGAGTCCATCATGACCTTTGTGACTTTATATACCATCTCAGATTTCGGCACCGGTGCATACTCAGGCGGATTGGAAGAAATGGAAAAAAAGTAATCGACTTTTAGCGCCGGCTCATCTGAGTTGTCGCATGAAGTAAGAACCGATGACATTGCCATCAGCAATGACACAAACAGGACCGTCACACGCGGCAACGACCGCGGTAACGATAACAGCAGCTGTCGCCTCAGCCACGATAAAAGGGCACAGGCAGCCACAAGAAAAACATTCAAGTAACTCATAATCATCCAAAATTTTAAATAATTAGGTACAAATAATAATTAGGTAGTCCTTGCCAAAAGGATGCCGCAAATATAAACAAATATTTAATAAATAACAAGAAATATTAAGAAAAAATGCCAAATGAATGCAAATAATCGCATCTTTCCTGCCTAAAGCCATCGGTTTTTGCCTCACGCTAAGGCGCAAAGACGCTAAGTTTTTCATGGGATCGCTCGCTGATGCTCGCGAGAAATCTAAAAAATATTAGTGTCCGATAAAAGCAGAAAGAAACTAGTATAAGCCATTGAATATCATGCCCATAGAATCGATTTCAGAATATAACAGTGGGGCATAATAGTGACACGGTAATATAACCGTGCTATCGCACGGGAAATTAAACAAATTTTTAAATTAAAATTATTTGAATAATTTGGCTTTGCCGAGCTAAAGGCTCCCGCCCGAAGGACGGTTATAATTCTAGCAGTTGAATTATGACACAGTCTCTTATTCAGTAAAGTCTGGTTTACTTACTGCAGGATGAGGTCGATGAGGGCATTGACGTCGGCGACATTAACCTCGCCGTCGCTGTCCAGGTCCATATCTTCCTGATAGCCACCGCTCAGGATTGTGTCGATGAGGGCATTGACATCGGCAACATTCACCTCTTCATCATCATTCACATCACCAGGGATAATCACCATGTCCACTCCCACAATGTTTTGGAAGTTCTTCCAGATCGGAGCAGACCTATAGGCGTCAAGCGAGCGACGAGGCACATACAGAGTCGCATTATTGAAAACCGAGGAATGGAAATATGCGGGAGGAAGCCATGAACTTGACACACTCATTATTGGGGGTACTTTAGCCTTGCAAGTGATTGTACTAATAAGCGAACACCCCTCAAAAGCTCCTTGTTCTACAGTATCTACCTTCTGCCCAAGCGTAACACTTTTCAAATAACTGCAATCCGAACATAATGAGTTTGGAATAACATGAACTCCATCCCCTACCACCAGCGTTTGCAAGGAAAAATCATATGAAAAAGCATCTCTGCCCAATGATGTCACCTGATTATCGAGAACGACCTCGGTCAGATTATCACAAGCTTCAAAAGCAAGATCTCCTATCGTCGTCAGCGTATTACCTGTTTTCAGATATGAGATCCCCGTTCTAATAAAAGCGGCATCCCCAATGACTTCTAAAGAATCGGCCATTGGCATCGTAGTCAAACTCGTGCAATCTGTAAATGCAGCACGTCGAATTTTTTTAACCGTTGGAGGTAAGTAAACTTCCGACAATCTAATACAATACGCGAATGCAGACTCAGGAATAGCCTCTAATCCAGCACCAATATGCACCTTTTCCAATTTTTGACAAAAAGAGAAGGCCGCTTTACCCAACCCCACCAAGCCTTCTGGCAAAGTCAACTCAACCAACCCGCAACCAGTAAATGCACCTTCACCGATTGTAGTCAAGTTTGGGGGAAATTCAACATTGACCAATGGCACATAGCTAAAGGCACTTTTGCCTATCGATACCAAACTGTTCGGGAATACGACTTGCTTAATTGATGCATAGATAAAAGCGTTCGCGCCTATCGATACTAAAGTGCTCGGAAATGTGACTTTTTCAAATGGCGCACCTATAAAAGCAAAGTCAGAAATCGAAGTTATTCCTTCAGGAAGCTCCAACTGGGTGACAGGATGCCCATCGGTATAAACAGTTGATCCTGCATTTCTCATCGGATTAGAACCATTGTTTTCAAAATCAATTCCGCACCATGCAGCAAGATCCTGTATGACGATTTTCTTCAAGCTTTTACAATCAGCAAAGGCATCAGCACCTATTTTTACTATACTCGATGGGAAAGACACACTAGTTATAATGTTACAATTTCGGAAAGCATTAGCAGGAATCCGTGTGATGCCATCAGGAAACTCAAACTCATGTGACATCTCTATTCCGTCGAAATAAATCTTGCTGGCATGAGGCATCGGGGTGGATTCACTCCCTTGAAAATCAATTGCCATCCAGGACTCCAAATCGGGAAGGTCAAGACGGTCAATACTGCCACATCGGGCAAACGCCTTGTCCCCTATCGAGGCAATAGTTGCAGGAATGACAACGCGGGATAAAGAAGGGAGATGGCAGAATGCCGATTTTCCAATCCTGCTGACACTAGACGGAATAACCAATTCTGTCACTTCCTCTCCGCCAATATACAGATGACTGGCATAAATTAACGGATTGCTATAACTGAATTGATAGCTACCAGTAATTTCAAATTCGATACTACACCATGATGCAAGATTTTCAATTTCCACAGTAGAAAGGTTTTGACAACCATTAAAAGTAAATTGTCCATCAATCTGTTTGACCGAAGCCGGGATACTAATGCTTTGAAGGTTTGTACAGCCACGGAAAGCAGAGCTACCTATCCGGCTCAACTCATTGGGCAATCTCACACTCGTTAAACCCGTACAATTCTCAAATAATCTAGGGCTGAGGGTTTTGATGGTATTTGGAATAGATACGCTAGTCAAGCCCGAGCAACCCATAAACACCGATTCACCGATATAGGTAACAGAATCAGGGATAGAAATGTTTGCCAAGCTAATACAATTCATAAATACTTGATTACCAATCCTATTCAGTTCATTGGGCAACATCACACTCGTTAAACTTTTACAATTTTCAAACAAACTCAGGTTGAGGGTTTTGATGGTATTTGGAATAGATACGCTAGTTAAGCTCCAGCAACCCATAAACGCCGATTCACCGATATAGGTAACAGAATCAGGGATAGAAATGTTTGCCAAGCTAATACAACCCGCAAACGCTTCGCTACCAATACTTTTCAGATTATTGGACAATCTCACACTGCTTAAACCCCAACAATTCTTAAAAAAACTAGGGCAGAGAGTTTTGATTGTATTTGGAATAGATACGCTAGTTAAACCCGTACAACCCATAAACAGATTATCTTCAAGCTGTGTAACAAGATAAGGCGTCCCACAGAAAAAGACCGTATCAGGTATGAAAACAGAGCCGCTATAAGCATTACCAGAATTATTTTTGCGGACTACCATCACACTATCCTCGCCTATCTTCTTGTAATAGACACCATCTTTCATAAAGTTATAACCAAATCTGCTCTCGTCAGGACATAACCTATGAAGCATCTGCCGACTATTGTTGTAATCTAAGAAACCATCCAAGGCGAAGTAACCATCACTACTGCCATACCAACCCCAATTGATGTGGAACTTACTGCCATCGTAACCGTCGACTACAAAGTTGTGAGAGCCTGCAGGACCTGAGCCAGAGCAAATGATCGGATAACCGTCGTACAAGTCCTCAAGCATCATAGACCTCCATTCTTCCTCATTGTAATCAAGACGATCAACAAGGGATGCATTGGGATCATACCCAAACTTCTTCATTCCAGCCAATTGATCAACAATCCAAGCGCTACTGCTGGCAATGCCATAATCAGTCTTGCACGACTGACCGCAATAACGCATTAGCGTCGCCACTGCAGCACCCTGATTCTCACTATAAGCATCTGAAGAATAGCGGTCCAGCATATCATCCCAAGCCAGTGGTACTGACGGCAGGGCAGCAACCTCAATTTTCTCAGTGCTGGTTCTGTAACCATCCAGTTCTGGCGCCACGGGTGGAAACTTCCAATAGTACATCACCTGTGCCATAGCAGTCGCCACACACCCCGTTTTGCAGTGTTTGCCATCAATGGTCGGACATTGATCACGAAAAGGCTCTTGTTGGCCCCAATGACATGTAAGCAGGGGCTCAACAACTGAGGATGAAGATGCCTCACTTTTCTTTATATCAACTTCAGGATGAGTGTGCAGCCACTCCATCCGAGTTCTATATTCATCCAGCAACCACTGCATGCCACAAGGCAAATTATTCAGGTCCAGAGCACCCTCTCCATAGCCCAGGACAACATCCGATCGGTCATCGCCAGCAACAATGAGGAAACCATCCACACCGTTAAACACATAGTAGTCAGCCGCGCCCGGCAAGGCGATAGACGGCTCAGTGTAAACCAGTTGCAGGTTGCCACCATCTGACAATAACGGTTTGCCGATTTGTGACTGCATGAAATCTGACGCGACAGCACGAGCAACCGCATCATCGACTACAGCTGCTGACATCGTCCCAGTGGACAGTGTCAGTAACAAAAGCAGAAGCCATCCACGAGACTTCACCAACTCTATATGCGTTCTTGGGCTCATTTCATTAATCAATTTCAGGTAAGGATAATATCGATGAGGGCATTGACGTCGGCGATGTTTACCTCGCCGTCGCTGTTCACGTCCATCACGTCGGTCTTGTGATTGGAGAGGATGCCATCGATGAGGGCATTGACGTCGGCAATATTCACTTCACCATCATCATTGACGTCACCGAGCAGGCGTTTCATATACCAGAAACCTGCCTTGCCGTCGGCGATAGCCATCTCGGTGATGGGCTTGTTCATCAATCCTCCTGTATAGACGGTAGCAGCAGGTGTGGACGTGTTGGTAAGGCTGTTGTTATCGCCTTGCGGCCACAGGTCAGTGCTCATGTTGTAACCCATCAGGCTGTTGTCGGCGGGGATGATCGTCATGCGCTGGTGCGAGCCGATGTTGTTGGGCGTGTTGTTGTCCCACGCCGCCCGGTTATAGTCCACATGCAGGATCATGATACCCTCGCCAGGCAAGAACTCGTCCCATCCTGACTTGACACGATATTCCAGCAGGTAGTATTCGTCGGGGTTGGCATCGTTGGTCACCTTGACGGCTGTTCCCTCGTCGGTGTTGAGCGGTGCCAAATCATAATGCGTGTTCACCGTGGGGTCGATGAGGTCCATCCAGCCCATGAAGTGGCGTTCATAGGAGGTATAACCCGCGGGGCGATGTCCGCCACCCAGATAACAACCGTTGTCCATGATATCCCAGCTGCTCATTCCGAAATAGTTGCCGCCATTGGTGGGATAGAAGTCAGGCAAGCCCAGACAGTGGCCGAACTCGTGACAGAAGGTGCCCACACCGTCAATCAAAGTGCTGCTATCATAGGGACCTTCCAATTCATTGAACACGGCAAACTTGTTAATCGTCACGCCATTGAGCTGGAAAGGACCGGTGGTGCTGCAAGTCCAGTCATAGGCCTCCTGCATATCCCACTGGCAGGGCCAAACCGATTCAGGCACCGTGCGATAGGCCTGAGCCTCGCCCACACCGGCATAGAGCACGACCACAACATCAACAATGCCGTCACCGTCATTGTCATAATCAGAAAAGTCCACATTGGGCAGCCCGACACAGGCATCATAGATCATCGTGCCCAATTGAGCATCAACCTCCTCGCCATAGACCCGAATGTTATTGCCATAGAAGGTTCGGTCATGCGGCAGGTTCACGGGACCCAGGATGTCGAAGCGCGGCGAGAACTGCCCACGCGACTGGGTCTCGAAGTAGTGCAGGCAGCTGTACTCCTTCTCGTTGAACTGGTTCTGGAAGGTGGCGACAGGATTCTCGTCCTTAAACTTCACATCGGTATAATTCACCAGGATGATGGGAATGCGAGGAGAGCCCATCGTGGGCACCTGGGGAGACGTGTTCTCGTCGGTGCGACGAGGCGTACGACGGGCTCCAGCGCCCAGCGCCATCTTGTCACGATAGGCTATGATAAATGCCTGTTCCTCAATGTCACGGCTACCCTTGTCATGAGCGACGACATCGCTGACCACGCCGCCAACGGTGTAGCAATAGTCACCGTTGCCGGACTGAGCGACTGTCAGATTGTCCATCGTCATCAACGAGTGGTTGAACTCACCACCGCGCATGACCAGCGTCACCGTCGAGCCGTCGCTCTGGACATGGGTAAAGGGGACTGGCTTGGCAGGCACCGCCATCATCACAGCACAACACATCGCTGCCACTAACGAGAGTAATATCCTTTTCATCTCGTACCCTTGGTTGTTTCTTCCTCAATATACTGCTGCATACTGGACTTCCAATCCAAGTCATTGGCGACATCGACAAAGTTGTCAATCTGCCATTTGCCATTCTCGCATGCCATATTCAATTTCACGGGAATCGTATTGCCACAGTTGTGGAGATTGAGTTCAACAACAGCGATTGTGTCATCAACCGAGACTACATGAACGTCACTCACCGAGAGTTCATGCCAATCCTGTCCCATAATCCAGTAGTCGGCTTCCCAGAAGCCCAACTCACCCTCATGGTTCAAACTATCAATCTCATTAACCTTGGCGAGCAAACTGTTCCACTCCTCACTGCAGAAGCTTTTATTGAACTCATTACGATGCTCAAACACGCCATTCTCCATCTGGATGTCCAGATTGCGGAGCGAGTCCTCCTCGTTATAGACCTTGAACACCTCGCTGTAAATCTCTTGAATGCGTTGCTTCACGACTTCGGGATCAGGAGTCTGATTTACAGCAGTTTCGGTTGCAGTATTGTCACTCTTAGATGCCTGGGATTGACACCCACAGATGGCAAGTGCCAACGTTAGTAATACAAAAATCTGTTTCATACACAAATCGTCTTTTGTTTAGATGTGCAAAATTACCAACTAATCACCGAAAACCAAAACTAAAAGCAGAAAACTCATGACTTTAAGCCTAAAACGCATTATCTTTGCGCCAGAATATGCTCAAGTTTGTTGCCATCATATTGAGTGGAATGGCTGTCGGTTTCCTCATGCGGAAGCGGCAGTTGCGGATTGTGCCTAACCTGGTGACTGTTCTCATCTGGCTGCTGCTGTTCTTCCTGGGAGTGGAAGTAGGCGAGAACCCACAGGTCATCGGCGGCATCACCACGTTGGGGCTGGAGGCCCTGTGGCTGTCGCTGGCGGGCATTGCGGGCACCATATTGTTCTCGTGGGCACTCTGGCAATGGGTCAAGGGCAAGAAGAAAGGAGGCGAGTCATGAAAGGAAGTCTCATCATCGTGGGCTTTTTTATCCTGGGTATCGTCTGCGGCGTGATGCACTGGTTGCCCGACTTGAACGCCTTTGGCAACGTCAGTGTCTGGACCCTGTATGCACTGTTGTTCTGCGTGGGCATTACTGTGGGTAACAACACTACGCTGATGAAATCGTTCACCCGATTGGATCCTCGTCTGATGCTGCTGCCCATGATGACGATCGTCGGTACCCTCGCTGCGACAGCCATCGTGTCGCTGGGGATGCCACATCGCAGCCTGACCGACTGCCTCGCCGTGGGCTCGGGATTTGGCTATTACTCACTGTCAAGCATCCTCATCACACAATATCGTGGGCCCGAACTGGGTACCATAGCCCTGCTGGCTAACATCATCCGCGAGGTCTTCACCCTGCTGGGAGCACCGCTGCTGGTCAGGTACTTCGGTCCCCTCTCCCCTATCTCATGTGGCGGTGCCACGACGATGGACACTACCCTGCCCATCATCACGCGCACCAGCGGTCAGGAGTTCGTCATCCTGTCGCTGTTCCATGGTTTCCTCGTCGATTTCTCGGTACCGTTCCTGGTCACATTCTTCTGCACGCTGTAGTATCTTATAGTTACAATAGTTACTATAGTTACTATAGTCACTATAGTTACTATAGTTACTATAGCCACTATTGGGCGCAGGCGTCCTTGGGGAACTGGTCGATCTGCTTCATGCGCTTGAGAACGGTGTTGTGCATCTTGCGCATTCGGGACGTCGGGTTGGCACTGTCGCGCTTCAATGGGTTGGGCAGCGATACAGCGATATAGGCACACTGGTCCTTGGTGAGTTTGTCGGGCGTGGTGTTGAAATTGATGCGGGCTACGGCATCGGCACCATAGATGCCCTTGCCCATCTCGATGGAATTGAGATAGACCTCCATGATGCGCTCCTTGCCCCAAATTTTCTCTATCAAGAAAGTGAAATAGGCCTCCAGGCCCTTGCGCAGCCATGAGCGTTTCTGCCACAGGAAGACGTTACGTGCCGTCTGCTGGCTGATGGTGCTGGCTCCGCGCTGGCGCTTGCCCTCCTGGGCCTCGAGCTGGGCCTTCTGAATCTGCTCCAGGTCAAAGCCGCTATGCTTCAGGAACAGGTTGTCCTCGCTTGCCATGACAGCCTGCGGCAGGTTGTGGTTGATCTGCTCGAGCGGCACCCAGCGGTGGTGGATGGCAGGCTCCTTGCCGTCGGCCATCGCCTCGACGGCGCGGATGAGCATCAGCGGGGTGATATACACGGGGACATACTTCAAAATCACCACCGACAGTATCGTCGAGGCGAAAAAGAAGATCAATATGTTGCGCAACCAGCGCGTTATCGTTTTCATTGTATTTCCGTTTTTTTATTCTAGATTTTCTAGATAATCTAGATTGTCTAGAGAAGCCAACTCCTAACTTCTAACTCCTAACCCCTAACTAGAACAGCACTCGGGGCACAGGCCCTTGAGGACGTAGTTGATGCTGTGGACCTGGAAGTTGCCCGGCAGGGCGACCAGTGGCACCTGGGTTGTCTGCAGGCAGAAGGTCTTGCCACACTTCTCGCAGTAGAAATGGGCATGCATGTGATCGATAGTGCCATCGTCCTCACCGCAGTGGCAATCGGGGCTGCACACGGCATACTTGAACATGCCCGTTCCGTCATCAATAGCATGGATGAGGTGATGGGTCAGGAACAGGGTGATGGTGCGATAGATGGTAGACTTGTCCACCGTGTCGAGTTCATCCTCCAGGCTCTGCAGCGAGAAGGCATCTTCATGCGCCATCATGGTGCGCAGCAGCAGGATGCGCATCGCCGTCGGCTTGACATCATGCGCTTCCAGACGTTCTATGTATTTCGTTTCGTCCTTCATCAATATCCGGGATTTTGAGTACTGCCACTTGCGGTGAGAGTCTCACCGGGGATGGGGAACACGAGGGTATAACCCTTCACATCGGCATCAAGTTGTGGGCGATCGGTATAGGGACGGGTGAACTGGCCGAAGCGAATCAGGTCATTGCGACGCCAGCCTTCCCATGCCAATTCCAGCAAACGCTCCTCAAGCACATTGTCAAGAGTGGCAGGACGAGGCTCCATATCGGCTCGGGATCTCACTGCATTGAGCAGGGCGTCGGCCTCGGCACCAGCCTTGCCGTCACGCAACATCGCCTCACATTGCATCAGCAGCACGTCGGCATAGCGGAATAGCACGATATCGTTGCGCCGCAACTGGCCGTCGCTCATCGACGCCAGGTCAATCTCATATTTGTACATGCGTGCGCCAGCAGTCTTCTCGTAGGGGGTACCCGACACGTCAAGGTGCGCCTCCAGCGGGTAATAAACCAGCGGCGTGCCATCATCGAGCAGAACGGGATCGGAGGTCTTGGCATGATGAACCTCATCGATGTAATAGGTCCAATACAGACGGTTATCACTGTCCTCCTCGCCGTAACCGAAAGCGCGCATCGCCTCGATCGTCGCGCAGGGGCCATTCTCGCCATTCAGTCCCAATGCCGCTGCATGGTTATAGTGCAGGGAACGGAACTGCTGAGTGAAGCGGTTAGAGTAGTTGTAGATATCCATCGGTATGGTGAAAATCAACTCGGGCGACTCATCGTTGTTGATACTGAAGTTGTCGTTAAAACTCGGTGCCAATGTGTAGCCATAGACACCCAGCAGATCACAATAATAGATGACCGCCTGCCAAGTGTTCATCTGTTCGCCATCCACAGTCCACATCATGGATGTCGCATTGGGGCGGACATCGTCGGTCCAGTCATCGTCGGCATAGACCTCGGCATTGAGCAGCAGCTTAGCCAACAGGAAATCGGCCACCGGAGCCGTCATGCGGCCATAATAGGTTCCCGGTCGTGGGCTACGGTCGACAGGA
>Ga0310697_10004830_pt1 | contig 13213 bp, 4 predicted proteins | sample 172DNAGHGlowgp2_FD_203883 | JGI IMG/M metagenome (GOLD analysis project Ga0310697, IMG submission 203883) | Sheep rumen microbial communities from Palmerston North, Manawatu-Wanganui, New Zealand - 1728 DNA GHGlow gp2 (v2) (version 2) | ecosystem: Host-associated > Mammals > Digestive system >...
AAGGGGCATAATTATGAATAAAGTTAGTCGTACCGTCGAGCGGATCTACCACCCAAAGCATCTGCTCCTGATCGTGCCCAGCCAGTCCTTCTTCCGTGATAAAACCAGCCTCTGGCAACAACTCCTTAAGAGCCGTAACAATCAGCTTTTCCGACCCTTTATCTACATACGACACATAATCATGCGCATGTTTTCGCTCTACATTTTCGAGCGAGAACTTCTGGCGTTCCTCCCTGATATAAGCCCCTGCCCGCTTGGCAATCTCACAAACAGACAGCGTATAAAATTTCAAATCCATCGTTCATCTATTGTTAATTCGGATGCAAAGATACAACAAAACTCATCTATTTCATAAAGAATCGTAATTTTCTTAATAAATAAGTACACTTTTCCACTTTTTTTCTTATATTTGTAGGCAGAATTATACAACTCTAAATATGACTCATAGACTTAACTTCCTGACAGCGTTTCAGGCTATCCGCCGTTGTAAGAGATTACCCCCTCAAAATTTTGACCTTTCGGCGATTATCCTTGGGGCGAACGGCAAAGTGCACCCAATAACTTCCACACGCACTTTTCTCAATAAAGAGTTCATCGAAAGCGAGGGGCCTGTGAAGGTCCCTCGCATTGTTTTCTTAACATTTAGCTACTCTGCTTCGTTTTGTCCAGAGCCGCCTCCTGGGTTTATTGGTATGCTACCATCCTTCACTGTGATAGTTACGCTCCAAGTCAACTGCGGATTACCTATAGCGACTGCTGTAATAACAGCTGTACCATTATTAAGCGCCACCATTTCCCCGCTTTCAGAAACAGAGACTATATTGGTATTGCTCGACACCCATCCCACCCTAGTCTCTGTAGTATTTGATGGTGTAAAGCTGGCCACGAACTTTACAACTGTTCCTGCCTCCATAGGTTGAGTAATATCATCTACACCTACAACGGTAACGGTCATCTCTGTTGGAAGTATTGCAGGCTCCTCCTCCTTGCCTCCACTACTGCCACTGCTACAAGCACAGAAGAAGAAAAGAAGCAAAAGAAGACAATTATATGTTATAATCCGTTTCATATCGATCTGTTTATTCTATTTGATTACGACTTTCTTTTTATTATGGATATACATGCCCTTCTTCGTTGGCATGCCATTAAGTTGACGACCATCCAGCGAGTACCATTTACCATCCATCAAGTCTACATTATCATTTCGCAGATCATTAATGGCAGTTGTTCCATCACCATTAACAATACCAAGTGTCGATGATATGCCACGGCTCTGAGCCGCACTACCTAGATACAACACCGCTTTTCCTGCAGGCACCTTTACACTCGCATCTTCTGCCTGAATGCGATGGAACTCATTGTCCTTCATAAAGAAATACGAGCTTGCTGAGAAATGCGTAGGTTCTATGACGGGCACCAGACAATTCTCAGAGCCATAATCCCGATGGTTTTCGGTAGTGATGGGTGTACCACTATCCATTCGTTTGGCAGAAGCTACGAGATCATGAACAGTATCGTTATCATCGCTGGCAAAAAGCACACCATTATTCGCTTTGATGAGACGCTGCCCTCCAACTAACAACTGATCGTCTGTCAACTCCGTAATGGCCACTGTACTATCGTCGCGCCCACTCACAATGAATACTCTCACATTCTCTGGCACACGCACATCTACACCACTACTGAAAGTCCAATAGCGATTAGGAGCACTCACTGTAGCCACCACATTGCCACTGATGAAGTTATCCTCAAGCGAAGGCGACAAAGCATAATCATCGAGATTAGCGAGCGATACATGAACAGTGGTGGTAGAAGGAATTGCCTCATTACCAATAGAAATAGGTGTTTCTGTTTCAGGCAGATAGATGTCTCGCATATTCTTCATACCCTTGAAAGCGCCATCGCTAATACCTACTACTGCATAGGTTTTGTCGCCATCCTTATAATTGGTAGGTATCGTGACGCTGAAAGTAGTCGACTTAATAGAATCAGACAATACCACACCTGACACACTTACCTCATTGCTGCTGGGACTTGTTGGTATAAACAAGAACTCTGTTTCTTTTTCCTCTTTTTCTTTCTCAGGGTCTACTGGAACGATTCCTCCATATTGTATCGTGAACTTCTTTGTGACCTGATCAGTATAGTTTCCGATACCAGTAATCAGCATTTCGTATTCACCAGCCTCAACACCGCCATCACCTGACACATTATAATCTTTCTGTGCAGAAAGCGTTTTATCGCCATCCGTTACGGTCACTGTAGGCTTCTTCACACTGCCATCATAAACGAAAACCGTCGATGACAGAGTAACCATACCCTCAGTAATCGACTTTGGAAGAATCTTGAAGGTAGCCTTTGCAGTACCAGTATAGTTACCATGTGCAGTAACAGTAACGGTAGCTGTACCAACATTTATGTTCGATGAAATCGACGTAGTATAGTTGTCGGAAGGTACGATGATATTGTTCACAATCACCTCACGCACACCAGGATTCTTCGCTTTTCCATCATACACGTAACTCGTCAGTTCGTTGAGCACCACCTTTGCTCCTGCGATGTCACACTGACGAATGGTAAACTGTCGGGTAATGGTTCCTGTATAGTTGTTCTTACCCGTTACTACCACGCTGTAGGTGCCACAATCCTTACCACCACTATTGGTAACAGTAAAGTCGTTTGTGGTAATAATACCCTCGTCTTCAACGCTTACCACTGGCTTTCTTACCGTAGCATTATACACGAATTCCAGACTATCGAGCTTTACCATTTCCTCAGTGAGCGCCTTCGGATTGATGAGGAACGACATCGTCTTAGAGCCTGAGTAGTCACCATGACCAGTAATCACGATGGAGGCTGTTCCCACATTAATATTATTAGTATACACCAGCGTATATTGCACACCCTGTTTCAGCACGGTATCACCATCTTTAACTGTAACCTCTACCTCCTGAGGCTTACCATTGTAGATAACGCTCTCTTTATCCAGTGTCACATTAAAGTCAAACACTTTCTGCTCTACGATCGTATATTTCTTGGTAGCAGAGCCATTATAGTTTTTCAGTCCCGTTACCTTTACCTCATACTCTCCTACCGATGTGCCACCATCATTTTCAACCGAATAATCGACACCTGCAATAAGGGTTGTCGCGCCACATTTCACGCTCACCTCGGGCTTTTGCACTTTCCCGTTATAAGTATATTGCTCGTTACTCAAGGTAACCATTTCTGCCGTAATCGTCTGTGGCAGAATATTAAAGGTAGCAATCTTCGTTCCCTTGTAGTTACCACGTCCTGTTAATGTGATGGTTGCCGTACCCACATTTACATTATCAGCATAAACAGCACTGTAGCCATCGCTGGTTACAGTAAGGCCTCCACTGAAACTAATGCTCTGAATACCTGGCTCTTTGGCTAGTCCATCGTAAACATAGCTCGAAAGCGTCACTAGCGACACACTGGCAGAAGCCAAATCCAACTGTCCAATAGTGAATGTTTTGTCGATAGTACCCGAATAGTTTCTCGTACCGTTTACCACCACATGATAAGTATCGGCATTGATACCTCCTGCATTGGTTACGATATAGTCGTCGGCTGTCAGGATGGTGCCATCAGTAACGTTGACAGTAGGTTTCTGGTTTGCACCGTTGAAGATGAATTCGTCAGCAGAAAGTGTCACCATACCATCCAAAAGCGGCTTGGGGTTAATGGAAAAGGTCGCCGTTTTCGTTCCAGCATAGTGACCCTTTCCTGTGACGATAGCCGTGGCCGTACCAGCATTTACGTTGTTGGTATAGCTTACTGTATAGTCTGTATTATTGATCAGTGTGGTAGTAGTGGTTCCCTCAGTTACAGTCACAGTGACTGTTGGTTCCATAGCACTACCTGTAAATGTGGTGGATTCGTAGGCCAGATTAACCGTAAACTGCGTGTCAGCATCTTTTCCTACAATGCTATAGGGGCGACTTGCAGCACCTGTATAGTTTGTAAGACCAGTAATTGTCACATCATAAGAACCCACTTCCGTTTGGTCAGGGTTATTAATACTGTAATCTTGACCTGATATCAGTGTGGTCTCTCCGTCCTTTATTGTTACCACTGGCTTTTTCACTGTTCCATCGTAAACGAAGTTCTCTGCATCGAAAATAATCATATCTGTAGTAACTAGCTTTCGCTCGATGGTGAAAGTCTTCGTGGCAGTATCCTTAAAATTGCCCGTACCTGTAAGGGTAACGGTAGCTGTACCAGCGTTGGTATTATCACTATAGCTTACGGTATAGCCTTCTGTGGGCACTATCAGCGTACCTATCGTTACTTGTCGTACGGTAGGCGTCTTAGCCACACCATTAAAGACATAACTATCAAGGGCATTCAGGGTTACTTCTGCCCCTGTAATACTCTTCTGGGTGATGGTGTAGGTCTTACCTTCTGCGCTACCTATCGTTCCAGTATAGTTGCCCTTACCTGTTACAGTAACGTTATAGGTTCCTACATTTATTCCACCGGCATCCGCCACATCATAATCATTGGTGGTAAGCGCTGTTCCATCGGCTACCGTGACGGTTGGTTTATGTAGTTCGCCATTATAAACAAAGCTGTTTTCCAATAAAGTAACCATCGCAGATGTCAGCGATTTGGGGGTAATAGTGAACTGGGCTGTTTTCGTAGATGTATTTGACAGATAATTGCCTGCTCCCGTTACCGTAACTGTGGCAGTTCCAACATTCGTATTGTTTGCATAGGTGACAGTGTAATCCGTTGTTGGCGTAAGTGTAGTTCCTGATTGGTTCTTTACAGTCAGTGCAGGTGTCAGAGGACTACCTGTATATTCTTGATTGGCAATTGGTTCAATAGTAAATGCAGAAGCACCTTGGGCAACAATTTCAAATGTCACAGTTGCCGTACCCGTATAGTTGCCTTTTCCTGTGATGGTCACGTTGTAGGTTCCCAATAGCGTTCCACCATTATTCTCCAGAGTGTAGTCGGTGTCGATTGTCATCGCCAGCGAGCCATCACTTACTGTAACATTCGGTTTAATAAGAGATCCTGTATAAGTAAAAGATGTATAATCAAGACTAATCATCGAAGCTGTCACAGCTTTCGGCTGAATGGTGTAAGTGGTTGTTTTCGTACCTGTATGGTTGTTTTTTCCCCTTACGGTAACGGTTACTGTTCCTGCTGCGATTCCGTCTGTAGAATAAGTGACATCATAATCAGTAGCAGGAACCACATCACTACTACCAAAGGCAACGCTTGATACAGTAGGTCGCTTTACAGTACCATCATACACATAGCTACTGAGTGTACTCAATGTAACTGATGCACTCGAAATACTGCGCGGAGCTATCGTATAAGTCTTAGTAATAGTACCTGCATAGTTATTACGACCCACTACTACCACTTTATAAGTACCTTGATCGATACTGCTAGTTATTGCTACATTATCGCTTGTGGTGAATGAATACGTATAGTCTTTATCCGAGCCATTTATCAATGTAGTGGTTCCATTCGTTACTACTACAGAGGGTTTTTGGTCTGTTCCGTTATATGTGAAGTTATTTGTATTCAGAGCAACCATTGTTTCCGTCAAACTTATCGGATCGATGGTGAAAGTCAGTGTCTTAGTGCCACTATAGTTACCCAAACCCGTAACAGTGATGGTAGCTGTACCAGCATTTTGATTGTTTGAATATGCTACTGTATAATGTGTGCCTTGGGTAAGGGTCGTATTACCATTCTTCACGACTATTCCTGGTGTCTGCAAAGAGCCATCATAAGTCACCCTGTAAGTAGTGGCACCACCAGCGAAGGTGACTGTGAAATTTGCAGGCGTAATACTACTTGCAGCAATTGAGAAAAATTTATCAACTGTGCCAGTATAATTCCCCTTACCCGTTACAGTAACTTGTGCAGAGTTTGTTCCCACATTTATATTATTGCTGTAACTTACATCATAATCATTTGTTGTAAGTACTGTACCTGGAGAGGAGGGCAATGGATCAGTAACGGTTACCCCAGGCTGTTTTGGATTGCCATCGTAAACGTACCCCCCATCAGGAATTGTCAGAGCCACCATGTCATTTGTCAATGTCCTTTGTGTAATAGCATAAATTGTTGTAGCATATGTATTTGTGGCAAAATTGCCTTTTCCAGATATCGTAACCGTCTTTGTTCCCACATTAGTAGCATCAGGAGGATAGGTCACATCATAGTCATTTGTTCCGAGATCATGAGTACCTATCTTCACTTGTGAAACTGCAGGTGTTTGAGCAGTAAGATTATAAAGAAGCGACGTTTGTGCCAAAGTAATGGCAGCATCTTCAATTGTTCGTGGTGTAATAGAATACGTCGTCGTTTTTTCGCCTTTATATTTTCCTTTTCCTTTGATTGTAATGCTACTTGTTTCCGATACGTTGGTGATACTAGCAGGTGTTCCTTCGATATAATAATCCACGTTTAATGTCAATGACGTATCTCCCATCTTAACAGTACTGATAGATGGCGTATGAGCAGTCCAGTCAAAGACATGCGAAACTTCTGTAAGTGTAACGGTAGCTCCTGCCACATCATCTGATGCAGTGAATACAGCTCTTACCACCACATCAAAATCAGGCATGGTAAATGTATAAGTGCCGCTCGTACCTGTAGTCTCGATAAGATTTACCACAGGGAGGGTTTCAGTTCGCGTGTCAGCTCTGCCTGCTTCTGAGTAAGCTACCACTTTCAGGGTACTAAGGAAGAAACCAGAATTTGGGGTAACAGTCAGTGTTACTGTGGCTCCACTTAAAGCATTATCTGCAGGTGAAGAGGTTACAGTGCCATTAACACCACTTGGATCTGCTGGTATCACAATCTTATAACCCCACATTGAAGTTGTAACCAGTGAGGTCAGAATTACCAATAGTATTCGCTTTATCTTATTTGTCATATCTGTTCCTTATTTAATTACAACCTTTTTACCATTTACAATATATATACCTTTACGACTTGGAGGCCCTTGCAACCTTCTGCCGTCAAGTGTATACCAATGCGATTCGTTCATTACCTCTTTTACGACACTTTCAATATCTGTCGTATCATAGCCAAAAAGAAGTCTGGAAGCACTTACCTGCGTGTCGGATATCTTTAAGTAGCACTTGCCTGCAGGTAATGTGCCCTCCTTTGTGCGCACGAAACTACCATCAACCAATATCCAGATAGAGTAACCAGAAGTGGCCACAGAAGTAACATCAGTAGGTGTGGTTCCTACGGCAGTAAAACCTGCTACTGATGACCAAGCCCCAACATCAGAAGGTCCAAGTGGAGGATAGAAGCTTGCTGTAGTATCTTCCTTTTTCAATACCATGGGAACACCTCTTTTAATATATGACTCCTCCGTCAGTGTGATAGCATTGCTACCAACACTACTGATGATATAGGCCCTGAATCCGTTAGTTTCTGGCAAAGTAGCAGGCATTGTTTTCATATTGACGCCATCAGCAGGTTCGCAATATGTTACCCAACTATCAGACAGAGTTACTTTCTTTCTGATTTGATAGGGTTGCTGATAAGTACCCGAATAATTGCCTCCCGTGATATTAAAATCAATATCAACATAGTAGATATCAGGCGTTGTATGATCCGTATGTCCAAATACACCTGCGGTAGTATAAGATACAGAATAATCTGTATTCAAAAGACTGTTACTTCCATCCATGATACTCGAAACACTCGGAGTATAAAGTGTTGGACTATCTGGGGCATTATAATAATAGCCATCCCCATCTAAAGAAATACCGTCACCAAGTGTTACCGTGGGTGAGGTAAGCGCCTTTCTGGTAATCGTTAGGTTTGCTCCAGTGAAGGTGATGCTATAATTAGAACCTGCTGTTAATGATCCTTGGGAGATAGCGTATGTTCCTACATTCTCACCAGCAGCACGTGTGAGTTCGCCAGAGTAATGATCGCCTGTACATAATGCATCTGCAGTATATGTCAAAGCAGGGTCTGGATTACCAAACACCTTACTCTGGGCATACGCAGAAACATTTATTGGTTTGGGACTGATTGTCAACGTTCCTGTGGTCTTTGTACCATAATAGACACCTATTCCAGTAATGGTAGCAGTATAGTTTCCTGCATTTTTTACATCGGTATCAGCAGAAGGGCTTGTCCATGCCACACTATAATCCTCCCCTTCTTTTAACGCACCATCATTTACCACTAGTTTGTGACTACTGCCATTATACGTAGCAGCATTATCTAATGCTATTGAAGAAGCAGCAGTGGCTATTGTACTCACACAAGCCGTAAAAGTCACATCGATTTCAACATGATTACCTGGCATATTAAAAGTGTAAGTACCTCCAAAATGGTCAGAATACGCTGTATTTCTACTTATCTCCACCTTTTGTGCAAAACCAGGACCACGACTTTCTGCATGATTTAAATCTACTACATACGATAAGGTTATCTTATCAAGATAGTAGCCCGTAGAAGGAGTTACGATAATCTTCACTGTAGAGTTCTCATCAATCTCAGTTGTCCCCACAATAATAGCAGCATCTGCTGAAGTTTTTAGCGCTACTGTACCATCACCAGTATGCTCTGATCTCGTTATCTTATAGGTATCAGCATAGCCTGTTGTTACCGTTAATAGGCAGGCCAGAGTGAATATCAGTTTCTTTATCTTTTTCATCTTCATGTCCTCCCTTATTTAATAACCATCTTTTTACCATTAGAGATATACACGCCCTTTTGCGTAGGCTTTCCTTGTAGCTTACGACCATCGAGGGTATACCAATTACCACTCACATCCTCTCCATCATCATTTAGAGCTGTATTGATTCCCGTGGTACCATCACCATTCCCAATCGAAATGACGCTCAGTCCACGAGAGCCTGCTCCGGCATTTGGTTCTGCCAGATAGCATCGATTTGCTCCAAGCACACCACTAGTAGCCCGATAGAATTTTTCGCCCTTTAAAACATATATCGCCTTAAATCCAGAACTCAAAGTCGCATAGCTTCTGTCTGCATCATTTTCGCTCTTACCTTTAAAATCCGATGCAAATACTACAGAACCAGAATCTACTTTCTTCAAATGATACGTACCATTACAATTACTACTCTTGTAAAGCAAAACTGGCGTACTTGGAGGGATACAACTAAGAGCGCTAGATAATTCTGTCGTACCAGCATTCCAATCTACAGAAGAAATCGTATAAGCAGTCAAACCGTCTGGCACTGTCAAAATTACAGCTTCAGCATGGTAATAGGTAGAATAACGACCCGTTGCACCAGATATGACTACTCTTTTCGTAATATCGAAATTCTTCGTAGCAGTCAATCCAGCATAGTTGCCCAAGCCATTGATGGTAACAGTTCCTATACCAAGAGCTGTGTTATTGGAATAAGAAGACTCTGTTATAGGACTATAATCTACCCCTGACCGCAGAATATAGTTATCAAAGTTTCTTTTCACTTCCGTTACTGCAGGTTTGACTGCTGACCCCATGAAGTCGTAAGCATCAGCATCTGATGTTAGGGTAATCGTAACCGAAGTCATGTCCATGTTAATTGACATAATACGACTTTTATAGTCTTTCCAATAAGCCGCAGTATTCTTATAGGTGTCTAACAAGGATGCTATTACCATAATATTACAAGTAGTTCCATCGAACATTGCAACACCACCAGTAGGAACGTCAGATTCACGAAGAACATAAACATCTTGCAGAGCACTACAACTCTGGAAAGCGTATGGTTTAATTGCTGTCACTGTAGCAGCAATGGTATAAGATGTTTCTGTCTTTCCTGCTGGATAGCAAATGAGGGATGTTCCATTGTATAAAACGCCATCAGCACCTGCTGTAAAGGGAGAACCTCCTGCTACTGATATAGCTGTTAGCGTAGTATTAAAAGCAAAGGCTCCATCCTGAATAGCAGTAACAGCAGCTGGAACGGTATAGGTATCACCTGTTTTTCCAGAAGGATAGCAAATTAGCTTCGTCTTATCATTATTGAACAGCAAGCCACCATCTGCTTTGAAATATTCATTTTCAGCATCTACTGTAAAACTAGTCAGATGCTGATTCTTATCGCAAAAAACATAGTCACTAATCGCGATTAGTCGTTTGGGGATTTCCACACTTGTATAGGTCTGATTCACCCATGGTGCTGCTCCTGGTGCATACGATGCCATCGAGTAATTTTCAGAATCATCTTTAGTGATGAATTTTAGCACCTGATTGTCTATATAATACTTAATATCTTCCTCAGATGTTTCGCCACAATAGCCACCCCATCGGCAAACAGACTCCACCGTTACAGGGCGAGCAGGCATCTCAAAACTATATTCGACATTAGATTTCGGATAAGGTGAAAGCGAAGCGCCTGGGGAGTAACCCAGACTAATCGGAATTCCGCCACTTGCAACAACCTTAACTTTCACAACTTCACCTTCAACAGCTGTTTGTGTACCACTTGTTGCATTTTTAATGTACAGAGTGGCACTCGTTCCTGTATGATTCCTTCCTATATTATAATTTGGTCCAATAATAGCTTCACCAGCACTATTAAGTCCTATGCCCTTGCCAGTTTGATTTGTAGTAAACTTACTAGCATCACCATTTCCGTTTAGACCACTGGTAAACACAATACGACTTTCAGTACTTGCTATACCAATAGCCGCACTATTATTTAACGTTCCAGAGATAGCAATCGTCTTTCCTGTTTCAAGATAAACGTTGTTTGTTGTATTGCTTGAAATTGTAGGTGAGCCTTGCAGACTAAAGGCTGTGCCATTATGATAGATGCCACTACCCTTTTCTGATGCCGTATTGCTCTGGATGTTTCCACCCTGAATATTTAATGTTCCTGTGTTGTAAATACCACCACCATATTGGGCCGTCGTATTATTGCTGATGGTTCCTCCTGTAATTGTCAATGTTCCTGTGTTGCAGATGCCTCCACCTTTTATTGAAGTTGCATCGCTATTATGTCCACCCCTGATTGTTCCAGATCCATTGATGGTCAGCGTTCCCTGATTATAAATGACGCAACCGTCATTAGTAGCGCTACTCAGATTTCGATTAAGTGTACATCCATTCATATTGATGGTTACAGTTTTTTCTGATTCGACATGGAGATAACCATCAGAATTTCCTGCCTCGTAGACTTTCCCTGATTCTAGAGTATATGTACCATTTGTTTGGATTTGTCTATTCAAATAGTTCCAATAGGTAATGAGTTCTGCTTCATTTGAGCCGTTGTCTGTCAATTTAACAGAATTGCCAGCCTCCGATGAGAATTTTGCAGAGGTTCCATTTCCACTAAGTCCACTGGTAAAGACTCCCAGGGTTTGCATATTAAGACTAATGGGAGTAGTATTCGAAAGGGCTCCTGTAATGGTAATAGTATGATTAGTAGTAGTCAAATAAACATTTCTTGCACTACTACTAACTGTATTACTGGAAATGGTTGGTGATCCTTGTAAGTTAAAGGCTGTTCCATCATGATAGACACCAGCTCCCAGACCTGTAGCTGTATTATTTTGAATGGTTCCACCGTTGATAGACATTGTACCTGTATTATAAATACCACCACCATTTTTTGAAGTTCCAGTTACCTTGTTGTTAGTAATCGAGCCACTCGTTAAGGTAAACGTACCTTGATTATAAATACCACCACCATCGTTTGTAGTATTCTGATTATTATCAATTACGCCACCATCTAAAGTAAGCGTTTTACCAGTCGCATTATAAATTCCTGCCCCTAAAGATGTCGTTTTATTCTCTTTAATAGTTCCTCCATTGATAGTCAGAGTGCCCTCATTTAAAATACCACCACCTCCGCTAGAACTATATCCTCCTTTAATAACGCCTCCACCAGTTCCATTAATGGTAAGCGTTCCCTGGTTTTTAATAACGCACCCTTCATTTACAGCACTACCGAGGTTACGATTAAGCGTATGTCCATTGAGGTCAAGCGTTACAGTCTTACCATTTTCCACCAGAAGATGCCCATCTGTAGAAACAGCTTTATAATCTTTGCTTAACGAAATAGTTCCACCCTGTGACAATAAGACATTCAACCCTGCCCAGCATGAACGTAGTGAAGCCTTGTTCGCATTATTAATTACTTCATAATCGCTATTATCTGAAACGAAATGAGTAGAGGCTCCTTCGGCACCTTCATAAGCATCCGTAAAATCGCCAGGAGTCTGCATCGTAATACCAATGAGCGTAGCATTTGAAAGAGTACCTACTACAGTAATTGTTTTACCTGTTGGAAGATAGATATTGCAACTTCTGTTTCCTGAGATAGTAGGATTACCAGAAATATTTATTGTTCCATTATTACAGATTCCTCCACTATAATTATTCTCAATAGTACCACCCGTAATAGTCAATGTGGCACCTAGAGCATTGTAAATACCATACTCGTCATTCCCAGAAACAGAGCCCCCAGAAATGGTCATTATTCCACTATTATATACAGCTCCACCAGGACTAGTACCATCGTTATTTGTTATTGTTCCTCCTTGAATGGTAAGTGTTCCTTGGTTATCAATTCCACCTGCATAACCATTACTGTTTTTTCCTCCAGAGATCTGACCTGTTTTCCTATCACTAGTATCTAAAATGGTTAGACTTCCTCCAGGAGAAACTCCTATTACATTTCCATTTGAGGCATAACTATAACTATGTGATAATGAATGACCATTAAGGTCAAGTTTTACAGTACTGGAAACCTGAAATTGATAGTTTTGTGATAAGTCTTCTTTCAACCTAGCATTTCCACCATTTGTAAAGATGGTATTCAACTGATCAACTGTTGAAACTTCAGTCCAAGTTTCTTGCCCCCACATTCCTATGGGGAGCATCAGGGCAACTATCAATGCACGTATTTTCATTGTTCTAATCTAATTTTTGGCAAAGATAGTCAAAGTAGATTAGAAAAGGCTTACAATTTACAAAATACGACTATCATTTTGTAATTTGCCACTCTTTTGGTGTCATGCCAACAAGGGCTTTAAAGGTGCGGAAGAAGCTGGTATCGCTAGAAAATCCCGATTCCATCGCTATTTGCGTCATCTTCATATCAGGTTTGTTGGTAAGCAAGCGCTTGGCATACTCCACACGATACTCATTCACAAACTGAGAGAAGGAAATACCCAAACAGCTATTAACACAAGCTGACACTTCATTGCGATGAACACCTAAACGATCGGC
>Ga0310697_10004831_pt1 | contig 13211 bp, 9 predicted proteins | sample 172DNAGHGlowgp2_FD_203883 | JGI IMG/M metagenome (GOLD analysis project Ga0310697, IMG submission 203883) | Sheep rumen microbial communities from Palmerston North, Manawatu-Wanganui, New Zealand - 1728 DNA GHGlow gp2 (v2) (version 2) | ecosystem: Host-associated > Mammals > Digestive system >...
GTTGGAAACGATTGTCTGTGTCACAAACTTCGAAGTACGGATTTTGTCGATATGGGTGTAATTAGTGAATGCCTTTTCGATATCCTTCATGTTAGAGCCACCGCCCGTCAGAACGATACCGCCTAACAGTTTGTCATAATATTCCTCTGGTACCTGACACCATACGTTGGCAATTATTTCCTCCAATCGTCCTTCGACGATTTCAACGAACTTCCGACTTTCCACTTGACGCTCCGGGTCAATGGAATATTTCAGGTTGTTGTCAATTTCATTATTGTCGGTGAAAGCTGTAGCGTATTTCTGTTTCATCTTTTCGGCATCCTGCTCTTCCATCTGTAAGGAAGCGATGTCCTTGGTGATATTATTACCGCCCAGAGGAATGACAGCGAGATGACGGAGTACATTCTTGAAATAGACACTGACCGTAGTGGTGTCGGCTCCTAAGTCCACCAAGACACAACCAGAGCGTTTCTCCGTCTCTGTCAGTACGCTGTCAGCAAGGGCAAGCGGTGCGAGGTACATCTCTGCCACATTGATTCCCGCAGCCTCAAAACAGAGATTGAGGTTTTTGTAAAATGTCTTCCGTTGCAAGATATTCAGGAAGTTACCCTCAATATGGCTGCATTGGATACCTACCGGATCCAATTGATATTGTGAGTCAACCTTATATTCTTGTACTGCCGCATCGAGAATTTCCTGGTCAGGATACTTCATGTTACGGTTATTATCCATCAGTTCGATAACCATATCCTGCGTGACAACAGTATCGGAAGGCAGTTCCTTGGTAATGACATTGCGAATAGAGCGTATAGACTGACCGCCGACACCCACATACACCTGTGTGATGGATGTCCTGAGTTGTTTCTCCAGTTTGCTGACAATACTTGTCAGGCATTGAGCGGTCTTGTCGATGTTGTACACATAACCTTTGCGGATGAATGAGGAAGACTCCTCTTTCACCACGGCAAGTACTTGAATACTGCCGTCAAGGTTCTTCTTTCCTGCGATACCGGTCATCTTGGATGACCCCAGTTCGATAGCGACGATAAATTCTTTTGGCATCTTTATTTATATTTATTTTCTTGTTATCTTTTTTTCTTACAAATGATTTGGTTGGAAAACTCCAGACTGATATAGGAGTATTTGTTCCATCCAGCTTCACTTAATCCGTAGCGGTAGAATTTCTCCAAGCGGTCGAGTTTCTGTTGGATATTGGAGGGCTGTCCTAAGTAGATGATATGGTCTCCGATACGTGGCACCATTTCGATACTTCCGTCTGCAAGAACATTCAGTTGCTCAATCTGACTATGCCAGAACGGATGGTGGACGATAAAGGTACCGATGCGGGACAGGACTTTCTGAGCGTACTTACGATTGACGACACCTGTCACAACGACCAAATCACTTGTGTACTTGGTGTTGGGCATGATGACACCCTGAGAGTCGATATAATAGTCATCACCATTCTCTGCCTTGACACGTGCGACAGGCAATCGTTGTGTGAGTCTGATCTGGATATGTCCTCCTTGTGTCTTATAACATTCGGCATTCTCAACAAAGGGGTTCTGTTTCAGCGTCTCTTCTATCTTACGAACCTCAATCTGTTTCATCGGCTGTCCTTGCGGATAGATTTTCGCTTGTTGTAACTGGTTTTTGATTTCCATATCTCCCAAGAAACCCTCAACAACACCGTCTTCGACAGCAATGTCCACCTGCGTGCATACCGCTTTCTGGTCATCAGGCTGATTGAAAGCCGTGATGGCAAGAAGCAGATAGACGGCGAGGGCGATGTCTGCTAGGATGATGAAGGATTTCTTCCAGTTAAATGTCATGTTCGGTCTTGAAGTATTTTAGTAATCTGTGGTACTTGGTTGTCTAAGTCCCCGGCTCCCAATACGATGAGGACATCAAAGTTTCGACTCTTGACAAAGTCTAAGACCTCGTCTTTGTGGATGATTTGTTTCTCCACTCCGGGGCGCAGGTTGTTATAGATGAGTTCGGATGTCACGCCCTCTATCGGTTGTTCGCGAGCAGGATAAATCTCCGTGAGGATAACCTCGTCCAGTTGACTTAATGCCTCTGCGAAATCTTGATAGAAATCACGGGTGCGGGTGTACAAATGCGGTTGGAAGATGGCAGTAATTTTCCGATTCTGGTACAGTTCCCGAATACTCTTGGCACTCTGATAGATTTCTTTAGGATGGTGGGCATAGTCGCTTAGGAAGACGGTCTTATCATTTTTGATTTTGAAATCAAAGCGACGGTCCACACCTCCGTAGGTCTTCATCCCATAACGGAGTTCTTCTGCTGTACAACCAGCAAGTTGTGCCATTGCCATAGCTGCTATTCCGTTCTCTACGTTGATGGGAACAGGTTGTCCCAGTTCGATGTTAGATACAGATTCAATAGGAGAGATAAAGTCGAAAGTAATCTCACCATTCTCAATATGGATATTCTCCGCATGGAAGTTGCCTTCGTTCAACGCATAGTCATAGCGTGTGACACCCTCTTGCAGGTGTTCTTTCATCTCCAAGTCTCGGTGGATAATCAAGGCACCGCCCGGCTGTATCAGTTCGGTGTAATGGCGGAAACTCTCGAGATAGGCCTCCTTGGTGCCGTAGATATCCAGATGGTCGGGATCGGTAGAGGTGATAACAGTCATCCATGGACGGAGCCAATGGAAGGAGCGGTCGAACTCATCAGCCTCTATCACCACATAGTCTGAATCCGATAGGATATAATTAGTGCCATAGTTCTTGGAGATACCTCCAAGGAAAGCGTTACAGTCCAGATGACTCTGATGCATGATATGGGCGCACATCGTAGAAGTCGTGGTCTTGCCATGTGTACCTGCTACGCAGAGTCCTTTGTGTTGACGCGTCAACGTACCTAATACTTGGGCACGTTTCTGTATCTCAAAACCATTGTTGCGGAAATACTGAAGTTCCTGATGCTCTTCGGGAATGGCTGGTGTATAGATGACCAAGCAGTTTTCCGGGTTCTTGCAGGCTTGAGGTATCTCCTCTACGTTTTCTTCATAATGGATAAGCATGCCTTCCTTCTCCAGCTGGCGTGTCAGGTCGCTTGGTGTCTTGTCATAACCAGCAACAACCTGTCCCTTGCTGATGAAGTAGCGGGCGATGGCACTCATTCCAATGCCACCGGCTCCTACAAAATAGACTGCTTTGATATCTTTTAGTTCCATGGGTCTAATGGGTTTGGGCTAATCTGATGACTTCTTTGGCAATAATCTCAGCCGAGTCAGGCAGTGCCAGTTTTAATATATGCTCCTTCAAAGATGCCAGTTTCTCTTCATCTTTCACGGTGTCGATAGCAAGAGGCAGTAACAGTTTGGAAGCCTCGCTGTCTTTGACATAGATGGCTGCCTTCACGTTGACAAGTGCCATAGCGTTCTTCGTCTGGTGGTCTTCTGCTACATTCGGACTTGGCACTAAGATGACAGGCTTGCCAATCAGACAGAACTCCGAGATACTGCTTGCTCCGGCACGGCTGATAACCAGGTCTGCTGCTTTATAAGCGACACCCATGTCACTGATGAAGTCGGTGACAATCAGATTATCAGGTTGTCCTTCTTTCTGTAATAGTTCCATGATGGAAGCATGATAGTATTTTCCTGTCTGCCACACAAACTGAACCCCACAATCGCGTATCAGGTCCAAATGTTGAAGGACACTCTCGTTGATAGTACGGGCTCCCAGACTTCCTCCTACCAAAAGAATTGTTTTCTTGGCGGGGTCCAGTCCGAAGGAGCGTATGGCATCCTCGTGGGATACGGTGGTCTCCAATAATGACTGACGTACAGGATTACCTGTCTTGATAATCTTGTCTGCAGGGAAGAAACGCTCCATCCCATCGTAGGCGACACAAATCTTCTCGGCCTTCTTTGCCAAGAGTTTATTCGTAACACCTGCATAGGAATTCTGTTCCTGTATCAGGCAAGGGATACCCATAGCAGCAGCTTTATTAAGAGTTGGGCCACTGGCATAGCCACCCACACCGACAGCAACCTGTGGATTGAAGTTCTTGATGATGCTTTTTGCCATTCGCTGGCTTTTCCATATCTTATACAGGACTTTGAAGTTCTTCAGCAGATTCTTACGGTCGAATCCACAAATTGGCAATCCTTTTATTTCATAACCTGCGGCAGGTACACGCTGCATCTCCATACGACCTAAAGCCCCCACAAAGAGAATCTGTGCCTCAGGGCGGAGAGCCTTAATAGCGTTAGCAATGGATATAGCCGGGAAGATATGTCCACCCGTGCCACCACCACTGATAATTACCCTTAAATCGTCATTCATACACCTTATTATATATAGTACCTTGCAAAATTACGAATTAAATTTCTTTTTGGCGAATGTTATTAGATATTTTTTGCATCTATAGGTTCTTTCTTCATTTTTGCCGAGCGACTGATGCTAAGAATGGCACCCACATAAGCACAGTTGATGATGGTAGAAGTACCTCCTTTGGATATCAAAGGCAATGGTTGTCCCGTTACAGGGGCGAGTCCTACGGCTACCATCATGTTGAATGCCGCTTGAACAACTAATAGCAGGGCAAATCCCATAACCAGAAAGGCTGGGAAATTATTCTCACACCGACTTGCGATACGTGCCGCCCGATAGAGAAGGATGACATACAGGAACACGACGAACGCAGCTCCAAATAATCCTAACTCTTCGATGACAATGGCATAGATGAAGTCGGAGAATGCTTGTGACAGGAAATCACGTTCTACGCTTTGTCCAGGACCCTTACCGATGATATTGCTAGATACGATGGCGATATTGGCATGTGCTACCTGTGCGTCTTTATCGAGGTCATAATCCTTGGGTGCCACATCGTCTTCTCCGAATTTCAGGATACGTCCCTTCCAGGTGTCAGCACGGTGAAGCAGTTTCTCTATCTTGCTTTTTTTCTTTGGTTGTTCATTCTGTACTTGCTCCGTCTTAGCCAGTTCCTCCTGTCCTGTGGTGTCGCGTCCTACCATCATCACCATAGATATACCGAAGAAGACCAAGAAGGCGCAGATGCCAATCAATTTGCCCAGTTGCTTCATGGGGACCAGTCCAATGAACATCATGAGAACGACCACAGCAAACAGTAATGCTGCAGTGGAAAGATTCTCAAGACCGATGAGGAAACAGGTGGGCAGCGTAATCCAGAGAATCCATTTGAAAGCCTTCCTATCGGCACCGTTCTCCCGTTGCATGGCACTGAGGATCTGTGCTGTGGCAAGGACGATAGTTCCTTTGGCAATCTCTGAGGGTTGGAAGGTAAAGCCGACCAAGGAGATGACACGGTTGGCACCGTTAATGGTCTGTCCGCCAATGAGTACCCACAACAGGGTGAGCGCACTGATAAATAACAAGAAAGGAGTCATGAGTTTGAAGAAGCGACAAGGGATATTGAGCGTGATGATGGCTACAATCACGCCAAAGATAATCGTTCCCGTATGATAGACGATAGGACCGATGTAGTTATGACTCTTATAGGTCAGGTTACTCGAGGCAGAGAACACCTCTACGATACTGATCATACAGAGAAAGAAGAACACCATCCAGATGACCTTGTCTCCTTTGAAAATATTACCTATCTTTTTGTTCATATCCTATAGATTCCTTGCCAGTTCCTTGAATTGTTCTCCGCGATCTTCCATATTCTTGAAGAGATCGAAAGAGGCACAGCATGGACTCAAAAGAACCGTCATGCCTGACTCTGCCATCTCATAACATGCCTCGATGCATTCCTTCATGGAATGGGTGTCACGGAAGGGGATACCAAGACCATCGAAATTATCATGCAGTTTCTGGTTGTCGGCACCGAGGTAGACTAACCCTGCACATTTCTCCTTGACCAGTGGTTTGATGGGATCATAGTCGTTACCTTTGTCTTTGCCGCCAATAATCAGAATCGTCTTGGTCTTCATACTCTCCAAAGCATACCAGCAGGCATCGACATTGGTCGCCTTGGAGTCGTTGATATACTGGACGCCACGAACCGTACACACCTTCTCCAAACGATGTTCCACGCCAGGGAAGTCACTCAACGACTGACGGATGACATCTTTCTTGATACCTGCGATGTTGGCAGCGATACCGGCAGCCAGAGAGTTATAGATGTTGTGCTTGCCTGTGAGACTGAGAGACTCCTGTTCCATGTTGAAGGGCTCAGGTTGTTCTATCTTGTATTGTCCCTCCTCAATATAACCGATACTACCTTTCTCCTTCAGTTCAGAGAAGGGGTATTGGATAGAGAGGATATGATATTTCTCCAGTTCTTTCTTGATGATTGGATCGTCGTTCCAATAAATGAAGGCATCCTGTGGAGTCTGATTCTGAATGATACGCATCTTCGAGTCCACATAGTTCTGCATCTTGAAATCGTAGCGGTCCAGGTGGTCTGGTGTGATATTCAGCAGAATGGCAATATTAGCACGGAAGTCATACATGTTGTCCAACTGGAAGGAACTCAACTCGATGATATAGTATTCGTGTGGGTCCTCTGCCACTTGCAGGGCTAGGGAGTTTCCGATATTGCCTGCCAGTCCTGCATCGTATCCAGCCTTCTTGAAGATATGATAGATGAGGCTCGTGGTGGTTGTCTTACCATTGGAACCAGTGATACAGATCATCTTAGAGTCCGTGTAGCGACCAGCGAACTCGATCTCACTGATGATAGGAATCTCCTTCTCCTTGATTTTCGCAATCATCGGTGCTGTATCGGGAATGCCCGGGCTCTTGATAATCTCGTCGGCATTCAGAATCTTCTCTTCCGTGTGCTGACCTTCCTCCCACTCAATATGGTGGTCATCCATAAGTTTCTTGTATTTCTCATTGATTTTTGAGAGGTCACTGACAAATACCTCAAAACCCTCTTTCTGGGCGAGGACAGCGGCACCTGCACCACTTTCTCCAGCTCCTAATATCACTATTCTACTCATATATCTCTTATCTTACCTTCAAAGTTATGATTGTTAATGCTACTAATATGATTGTGGTAATCCAGAAGCGGATGGTAATCTTCGACTCATGGAAGGGACGATGAGGCCATCCTTTCAGGATATACGTGCTTGTTTGGTCGAGTTGAGAATCCAAGCGACGGAAGGTGTCGTGGATAGGTGTGGCACGGAACACACGTACGCGCTTGCCTTTGCGCTTCTGTATCTTAAACCACTGTGTCTGGATGATAACACTCAGGCTCTCAATGAAGAAGATACCACAGAGAATCGGCAACAGCAACTCCTTGTGGATTATGATGGCACAAACACCGATAATACCGCCAATCGTCAGGGAACCCGTGTCGCCCATGAAGACCTGTGCAGGGTAGGCGTTATACCAGAGGAAGCCAATCATGGCACCGACGAAGGCACTGAGGAATACGACCAGTTCCTGTGAGCCTGGGATATACATGATATCGAAATAGGCAGCATAGACGATATGACTACTCACATAGGAAAAAATAATCAATGCGACACCAATGATGGCGGAATTTCCAGAACACATACCATCCATACCGTCATTGAGGTTAGCTCCGTTGCTGACAGCAGTGACAACGAAGATCGTCATCAGGACAAAGAGAATCCATCCTGCCGCTACCTTGTATTTTCCACAGAACGACATCACGTCTGAATAGTTCAGGTTGTGGTTCTTGATAAACGGAATGGTGGTCTGCAACGATTTGACCGCCTCCGTCTTATGCTTGACAACAATCTCCTGTTTGTTTTGCTGAGGCACTGAGACGTTCTCACGAATGACAGCATCAGGACTGAGCCAAAGCACTAATCCGACGATGAAACCGATGGATACCTGTCCAATGATTTTATAGATTCCCTTCAGTCCGTCTTTGTTTTTTCTAAAAATCTTGATATAGTCGTCCATGAAGCCCAGGAAACCGAGCCATACTGTGGTGACAATCATTAGGATGAGATAGATGTTTCGCATACGGCCTAATAGTAGTACTGGAACCAGAATGGAGACGATGATGATGATGCCTCCCATGGTGGGAACCCCTTTCTTCTCTACGCCAAACGGATCGATGCTGACATCGCGTGCCGTTTCGGAGATATTGCGTCGTTTCATCCATTTGATGAATCGCTCACCGAACCATGCGGAGATAATGAGTGACAGGATGAGTGCCAACAGTGCGCGAAAGGAGATATACGCCCAGATATGCGCGCCTGGGATGTTGTACTGTTCTAAAAATCTGAAAAGGTAGTATAGCATAATAATTCTGATTATTCTGATTATTCCGATTACTCCGAGAAGATTTCTCTCACGACTTCACGGTCATCAAAATGGTGTTTGACACCCTTGATTTCCTGATAGTCCTCATGTCCTTTGCCTGCAATCAGGATGACATCGCCCTTCTGTGCCATCATACAAGCTGTACGGATGGCTTCCTTACGGTCAGTGATACTGATAGTTTTTTTCATCTGTTGGGCATTGAGTCCTGCTAGCATGTCGTTGATGATGTCCTGTGGTTCTTCAAAACGGGGATTGTCGCTGGTGATGATGACACGGTCGCTCTGTTTGGCAGCCTCCTGCGCCATCAACGGACGCTTGCCCTTGTCTCTGTTGCCGCCTGCACCGCAAACCGTGATGATTTGTCCACTCTTTCCCTCCAACACTTCATGGATGGCGTTGAGTACGTTTTCCAAGGCATCGGGGGTGTGTGCATAGTCGACAATCGCCGTGACTCCCTCTTTGGAACGGATAGGTTCCAAGCGTCCTGCCACACTCTTAAGTGTACTCAGTATAACGAGGATATCCTCGGGTTTCTTGCCTAACATGATGGCAGCCCCATAGACCGCCAAAAGGTTGCTGACATTGAATTTCCCAATAAACTGTACTCCGACTTCACGACCGTCAATCTCCAAGTACATACCCTCAAAATGACACTCGATGATGCGGGCTCGGAAATCTGCCATCGTACGAGTAGAATAGGTCTTGACCTTTGCCTTGCAGTTCTGAACCATCACACTACCGTTCTTGTCGTCGGCATTAGTGATAGCGAAAGCATCTTTGGAAAGACCGTCGAAGAACGCCTTCTTGGCGTCACGGTAGTTCTCAAAGGTCTTATGGTAGTCTAAGTGGTCACGTGTCAGATTCGTAAACAAACCGCCTGTAAATTTCAGTCCGCCGATGCGCTGTTGGGCAATAGCATGACTGGAACATTCCATGAAAGCATACTCACAACCTGCTTCCACCATCTGATGAAGCAGTCGGTTGAGTTCAATAGGATCAGGTGTGGTATGGTCGGCAGGGATGGCCTCATCCTCGATATAGTTGCAAACCGTAGAAAGCAGTCCGCACTTATGTCCGAACTTACGGAACATATTATATAATAAGGTGGCGATGGTGGTCTTGCCATTTGTTCCAGTCACACCCACCAGTTTCAGTTTAGTGGAAGGCTCTCCGAAGAATACGGTGGCTACGGGTCCTACGGCACTCTCCGTAGAGTCTACCTGTACATAAGTGACTCCATCTGCCTTCTCTTCAGGCAGGTCTTCACACAGGACGGCAGTGGCACCGAGTTCCAATGCCTTGGGGATGAACTTATGTCCGTCCGTCTGTGTTCCTTTCATGGCAACAAACAGATGCCCTTTCTCAATCTTGCGTGAGTCGATGTTGACACCTGTGATGTCAACATCCTCAGAACCGATGATACAAAGCGGTTTTACGTTTTTAAGGAGTTCACTTAGTTTCATATCTATAGTTTTTATTCTAATACTAATACACACTCACTGCCTCTCATGACCTGTTTTCCTGCAGGATAACTCTGCCTCTTTACCTTGCCACGTCCGTGCAGCTTGACTCTCAGTCCCTGACTTTCCAAAAGATACACGGCATCTTTCGCTCCCATGCCTGTTACATCCGGGGTGATGTTCTTGTTGACATCCACTTTCTGCAGGGCCACCTGTGAATGCTGTCGCTCTGCCTTTCCCCATATCGGATTACCATTGGCATAGGAACCGCTCCATTCCTGATTGGTCTTGATGCCCAGATGCTGGAGGACATAATTTGCATCCATGATGTTTCCGTTTTTTACGTCAGGAATACTGACAGAGGTAGTGTCATGGGCATCCTTGACACTTAATTTCAGGTTACGTGCCATCACACCTTCAGCAATTTGGTGGAAGACAACACCACTCATACCGCCACCAGAAGCGGGGAGTCCTGTCTTCTTCAGACAGACGATACAGGTGTAGCGTGGATTATCGGCAGGGAAGAATCCGGCAAATGACAACCAGTATTTAACAACACCCGTCTTATAGCCGCCGCCTTCAGCAATCTGTGCCGTACCCGTCTTTCCTGCCACCTTGAACATCCTTGAGCCAGCCTTTCTTCCAAGGCCCTGGCTGACGACGTGCTCCAGAATGGTCTGCATGGTCTTGATGGTCTGTGGCTTGGCAATACGCCGTTCCATGACTTTCTCGGGTGGTATCTCTGCAATGACTTTACCATCCTTCATGATGCTTTTGACAAAACGGGGACGCATCATGATACCGTCATTGGCGATGGCATTATAGAAAGTAACTGTTGAAATAGGCGGAATTTGCGTCTCATAACCGATGGACATCCAAGGTAAAGCCGTCATACTCCAGTTCGTCCAATGTCCGTACTTGTCTTTTTGTGGCATACGGATATGAGGACGTGCATAACCCTTGATGGGGAGTTTCAAGTCTGCGGCGATGCCTGTACGGTAGATGCCTTCAATATATTTCTCGGGATGCCTGCCGTATTTCTCATCGATGATACGGCTGACACCGATATTGGAACTGACTTCTAGTACACGGGGAAGGGAGATATTGCCGTAACCACCGCGTCGCCAGTTATGGTCTTTCATCTCTCTGCCATGCATGGGCCATACGCCACAACCAGTCTCTACACGATAGGTCGTGTCAACGACACCGTCGTCAAGGGCAACGAGGATAGAGGCGGTCTTGAATACCGAACCAGGCTCACGTAAGTCGGAGACGGCGTTGTTCTTCACCTCACGGTATTCGCCATCCGCACAGCGTGTCATGTTCACAATAGCCTTGATGTCACCTGTCTTCACTTCCATCAGGATTGCCACACCGAGGTCACCGCCAATCAGTTTCAACTCGTCAATGACGGCACGTTCGGCAAGGTCCTGCATATTCACGTCAATGGTGGTGACGATGTCACAGCCGTCGATAGGCAGTGTGACGGGGATATTCATGTATTTGTTCAGGATCTTACGTCGGTTGGTCAAACCAGAAGTTCCACGCAGGACAGAGTCATAGGCGAGTTCAAGTCCTTGTCGCGCACTGTCCTTGGCACCGAACATCGAACCGATGGTACGCACGGCTAAAGAACCGAAGGGGCGACGACGTGCATTATATTCTTCTTCATGGAAGCCGCTCTTGTATTTCGACATGCGGAAGAGGGGCAACTGCTTGACTTCCGTATAGGTGTTATAATCGATGCGGTGAGGCCAGATGGGCCAGTGCTTGGCACCGACAGAACCGTTCTTGTTGACATGCTTTCGTCCTTCTTCGAGATGCTTCTTGAACTCCTCAGCAGACTGCTGTGGGAATATCTCATGAAGTCCCATGCAGATGGAGTCTATTTTCTCCTCCAAGATAGAGTCTTTCTCTTGACCGCCTGCCTGAAAATCCATGTATATCTTGTATTCAGGGATGGAACTTGCCATCAACTGACCGTCGCTGCTGAGGATGTTTCCGCGTTTGGGTTTTACACTGACACTGTCTTTCTTCAGTCGGTCAGCCACTTCCGTCCAATACTGTTTTTTTGCCGTCATGATATAGAAGGCCTTGCCGATGACGGCCAGTCCTATGATGGTCAGCACTACGGCAATCGCCATATAGCGCGGTATCACCTTGTCGTTCTCGAATTTACTCATGACGTTCTTCTATTCTGGTATTTGAATGATATAAGGAGGCTGGTCTGCGATGTGCAGCAAGGAGTCCTTGTTTTGTTTCAATATCTCAAGTACATGACTCTCGCGGCATTTCTCCGTCAGGGTACTGGAGGCTGCCAGTGCCTTGTTCTTGGCATCTTTCAACTCCGTCTCCAATCGGTCGATGGTCTGCATGTCCTGCTGACACTGATAACGGAATGCCACATAGACGATCGTGAAGGCGACGATGAGCAGGAAAAGCCATATTTGTGAGCGCACCATCCCAACCGTCAGGATGTCACCGCCAAGAATCGTGCGGAGATTGACTTGCTGGGAGGGTCTTGGGTCCTCTTCACTTGCCGTCTCCTTGATGATCTTGATGGTTTCCTTCAGCGCTTCTTCGGCAAGGGCGTCTTTCTCATCGCCCTGTTCTTCTTCTGACTCAACGGGCAGTTCGATTTCCTGCAGTTCTTCTTGTATATTATCGTCTTTTTTCATGTGCTTATATTTTTTCTGCGATTCTAAGTTTGGCACTGCGGCTTCTCGGATTCATCTGTAACTCATCCTCTGTCGGAGTGATGACTTTGTTGGATACCGTTCTAAAAGGACTGGAGATACGTCCGAAGAAATCCTGGTCGACTTTCCCTTCGGCATTCCCTGCCTTCATGATATTCTTCACGATACGGTCTTCCAGTGAGTGGTAGGTGATGACACTGAGTCTTCCTTCTTTTGTCAACAGACTTGTTGCACTCTTCAGCATGTCACGTAAGGCATCCATTTCGTGGTTCACCTCAATACGCAGTGCCTGATAGAGTCTTGCCAAATCTTTCTTCTCCTTCTCTGTGCGGATGAGTTTTTTGGTTGCTTTCGTCAAATCTGCAGTGGTCTCAATCCGTTTCTGCTGACGGTAAGCGCAGATGGCTGCAGTGATACGGCGTGCATTCTTCAGTTCTCCATAGAGATAGAACACGTCCGCCAAAGCTTCTTCACTATATTCGTTGAGGATGTCTGCTGCGGTCTTGCCTGCTCGTTTGTTCATGCGCATATCAAGCGGAGCGTCGTAGCGGAAAGAGAAACCACGTGTCTCGTCGTCGAAATGGTGGGAGGATACGCCTAGGTCGGCCAACAGTCCGTCAATCTGTCCCACACCGTAATAGCGCATCCAGTTACTGATGTATCTGAAATTGCTGCGAACGAAAGTAAAACGGTCGTCGTCAACGATGTTCTGTTCGGCATCTGCATCTTGGTCGAAACTGTACAGATGTCCTTTCTTGCCTAAACGGGAAAGAATCTCACGACTG
>Ga0310697_10004832_pt1 | contig 13209 bp, 18 predicted proteins | sample 172DNAGHGlowgp2_FD_203883 | JGI IMG/M metagenome (GOLD analysis project Ga0310697, IMG submission 203883) | Sheep rumen microbial communities from Palmerston North, Manawatu-Wanganui, New Zealand - 1728 DNA GHGlow gp2 (v2) (version 2) | ecosystem: Host-associated > Mammals > Digestive system >...
CGATGTTCTTTGATAGTCACGTCCGCCATCCAACATATAAAGTTCACCGTTTTTATCCAAATGCGTTTTATAATCATGTACGTATTTGGATGTTAAAATGGTTCCATCCGGTGTTTTAATTCTGCTTACCAAAAGTTTTCTTTCCATATCGTGTTAGTTTTTAAAAACGTCTTGCAACTCAAACACGCAAGCCAACATAGTAACAACGGGGTCAATAACAGAGAACCTCTGGTTTTGGTATTTTGCCACAAGTATGGTAATAAATGGAATGTACCTTGTGTATTCGGGTTTGTTGGTTACAATGTAATCAATAAAGTCCCTGCCAAGTGCGTTAAGAACATCGTCCACTTTGTTACCGTATTCACCAACCAAAACCTTGTAGTTGTTTACGGGGTCTTGCTCGCCCAAAACAAGGTCATAGACGTTGTTGTATTCGGATTGGTATGTTGAAACATCTTGTAGGGTGATGTTTTTGACACCTTGCAAAATTAGGGTTTGCAACTTGTTTACAATGGTTCTGTAATCGGGGTAGTTGTGTTTTACCAAAAACGCAACAGAGTCTTTATCAATGCCAACACCCTCGTTGTCGCAAATGTGCTTAATTCTAAAAAACATTTGCTTTTTTACATCGTTTAGTTCATCCCCTTCAAAGTCGAAACTAATCATTGTAAACCTGCTCTTTATGGGGTCGGGAACCTTGTTTACAAAGTTGCAAGTGGCAACAAAGCGTGTGTTTACCGCATATTTTTCAATGCAACCACGCAGGGCTTGGTAGGATGATGTGGACATACCATCAAACTCATCCAAAAGCACAACCTTTAGTTCATCGTTTTTTCCGACAAGGGATTGTGTTTCGCAAAAGTTGGTAATTTTATCCCTTACGGTGTCAATGCCCGTTTCGGAAGAACAGTTAATGTAAATGTAACTGTTTCCATATTGCTTAACCATAAGTTTTGCGGTTGATGTTTTGCCGCTTCCTTGTGTTCCGTAAAACATAAGGTTGGTTTTAATACCGCCTTCCAAAAAGTCCTTTATCCTTTTAGGCAAGGCAACTTCGTCCAAGTTTTTTGGACGGTACTTCTCTGTAAGTAGTTCCTGATACATAACTATGAAATAATATTGTTCAACATTCTAATTGATAAAATACTGTAACCCTTTTTAACTTCCTTAAATTTTTTAACTGCGTTGTCAAAGGTGTCCGAAGAAACCAAAAAGGTTCCACCGGTGCCTTCTTTGGATCCGTTTTCCCCAAAAATTTCCCACAACAAGTTTTGTTGGGCAACTTTTTCCGAAAATTCGTTTTTTGCATCGGCAAACCCGTTGTCATATCCATCCTTAAAACCTTTGCTATACCCTTCTTCATATCCTTTTTGGTAGGTTGCGTTGGATTTTGGGTTGGACACTGTTTGTTGTTGCACGGGAAATTCTTCACCCGTTTTGCTATCATAGGGGATGCCTTGTCCTCCTTCTTCTATTTTTGTAATTGGCATAGTTTTATCGTTTTTATGTTTACCTATATAATATAATAAAAAACAAACACTTTTGTTTTTTGCTATATATTTTTGTTTGTTGGTGGCAACACAAATTCCTTTTTTAATCCAAAAAGGTTAAAGATGTGTTGCAATTCGTGGACATATTTCAAGGTGTTGTGTTCTATATGAATACCGTCACCAAAAACAGATACACCAAAAAACTTTTCACGTATATCAACAACTATTGCGGTGTTTGGGTATTCCAAAACATAAAATTCTGGAACATCCAAATGTTGAAGATCTGGTTCCTTGTTGCTTGTAAAACCGTTTGCAATAATAAATTCTTTGGTTAGCGGTATGGGTCTAAACTCGCACAAACTCCTTACAAACAATTCGTTTGTCATTTGCTTTGGCAGGCTTATGCTTGGGTATTGCTTTACCATCACCCAATCGCCAACCATTAGTTCTTCCCTGTTTATGGTTGGCAATTCTTGTTCTTTCTTTTCTTTTTTCATCGCATTGTTACTTTTGCCTTAATGGTATCGCATTTTAGTATTTCCAAATCTCCAACTTCCTTATAGAACAAAGCCTTTAAATACCAATGGTTGTAGTATTTTCTTGATTTTCTTATTCTATTATTGGTTTCCCTAATGTCATTACGCATGCCAATAACCATATCCAAAGATAATACAGCATCTTTATCGTTAAGTATTTCGCATTTGCACCTTGAGTTTTCATAGTATCTTAAGTCATCTTCAAGAGTTGTTCTTGTTACACCAACAAACAAACTTGTAATACCAAAAGTCAAAAAACAAATGGTTGCCACAACCGATAAAGAATACCAAAACTTTTTGCCAACAAAGACGTTAACCGTTAGGTAAAGAAAAACAAAACCTATTACGGTTAGCAAAACCGAAACAAGAATTAAGTTAGTCATAATAAATGTTTTTAATTAAACCAATACGTTTTTGTTTATGATGTTTTCAACAACCCAATTGTTAAACATGTCCCTGCTCCATTTGTAGATTTTTCCACTTCCAGCAATATCCATTTCTATATTTTTTCCAAACGTGTATTCACGTGGTTGAAGAAACATTGGAACATAACCTTTGGTTTTGACTACAACTCCCTCATTACCATATCCATCGATCAAAACATACTCTAATTCGCATTGGTCATACACCGTATATCCTATCTCTGCTTCAACACCATCTTCCCAATTTAGTATCTTGCCTTCAACGGGGTCTATTACGGGACACCAACAAACGGGCTTGTTGTTTTTATCCTTTTCAATGCAAGGCATTTTTAGGTCAGAGCAATCATCCTCAATCCATTTTCCATTGTGAGTGACATTTGCGTCAAAATGTTTGGCATAGGCACGCACACGCAATTCTTTTCTTACCGGTTGTTTAATACCAACTTTGTTGTTGTAAATAAAATCTTCCATATCGTTAAGGTTTTTGGTTATTTTTGCCAATAGGATGTTACATAACTTCTCCCACAATCATAGGCATCGTAATACTTGCCGTTTACCACTGCGGTGACGTGCGACCTTGACCTAACAATGTAGGTTCCGTTTGGATGTGTTTTGGCAAATTCCGAAATTGGAACCCTTTCATTGCTTTTAAAGGTTTTGTGGGTGTAGCCAAGTTTTTCGCAAACCTTTTTAAACACGTTGTCATCGTGGGGCATTTTGTATTCCTCCAAACCTGTTTTGGATAAAAGCAAGTAGGCATCTTTCCAACTTACGCATTCGGTGGCGGTTAATGCTCTGACGGTGCAATCAACACCTCTCCAATAAACGGGTTCGCCGGTTTTCTTAAACTTTTGCTTCGGGTTGCTGTTGTAAAAAACGAAATTTTCCATATCTTATTTCTCCACTTGCTTTTTGATAAACCTTAAAACACTTTCTATTCTTTTGGTTATTTTGTTTCCCTTGTACCAATAATCGGGCGGATATTCATCGGGGTTTGTTTGCACCCAAGGGGTTTTGTGCAGTTCACTATTGTAACTTTCTTCAAGTGAACGCTTGATGATTTCATAATCGTATCTTGAAATAACCAATTCCACTTTTTCGTTTGGGTTATCTATTTTAAATTCAAACCTGTTAAAATTAACGTATCCCATTGTTATAACTTTAAATATTATTCATAATTTACATTTTTTGGATAATTGCCATATCCAAAGGTAAACGGTTTTTCTTGCTCTTTCTTTTCGGGACACCAATCGGGAATAATGTCACACTTTTGAAAACTGCTTAATCCAATATCAATTAACTTGCCCAAACCACGTCTTCCCAAATGCCCTTCCTTACTGCAATACCATTCAAGATTGGGCTCATCAAAAGTGTCTTCACAAACTGAATAATCCACATAGACTTTCATGTGAGGGCAATCGTTACAACACTTAACATTATACACTTTGCTAACTACAATTTCCATACCTTTAAGTTTTTAATGATCAATTATTATTTTAATTACACCGCAAAAATACAAAATGTTTTTTATATGTGTGCCAAAAATAGGAAAAAGTTATTAACAATGTTATCAACAATGTATATATGGTGGATATATCTAAATAAAAATAAATTTAAAATAATTCTTTTATTTTTTAAGAAGTGTCATATAAAAGAATTTTCCTCTATTTTCAATATCACCCACCATAGCAAAGCCTTGTTTTTTTAATTGCAAAATTAATTCTTTTCTTTTTGTTTCATTATAAGATTTTGTGGGTTCTGCAATATATAAAAGCCCGTCATAATTTAAGACACGATACGCTTCTTTAAAATAATCTTCATAGTTACTTCCCCATAATGATAAAGAAAATACTGCAATATCAACACTTTGGTCTTCAAGCGGTGTATGTGTCATATCACAATCAATTACCGTATCATCTATTGCTATATGATCAAACGAATAAACCTTATTATCTGGAATGCACAATTTCATCAAATTCTCCCCACAACCAAAATCAGCAACAACACGGTTTTTATTTTTAATTTTAGAAGCAATATACTCGTACGGAATTTCATTCCAAGTTTCCATACTTTCGTGTCTGGCTTCGTGGTACTCAAACCACTCGTCAGGATTTTTGATTATTTCGTTATGAAATCTACTTGAGTTCATAAGTTTTCCCTTTCGGTTAAACTCACTGATAATAGACTGTTTTCTTTTCCACTCAATATCATCGAACTCAATGTTCTCGGTTTGTATTCTCTCACGCTCAACATCGGTTATAACATACTTACCTTTTAACTTTTCAACAACTTCATCAATCATCTTATTACGTTCAGCAATAGATATTTCCTCAAGGTGTCCACCTTTAATAATATCATCATTAACCTTTCTAAACATTGCTTTTTTCCATTTTCTCTTATCAAAAGACGTTGTTGTACCGTCTTTAAGGTGAAATACTACCATAGGCACATAAACATCAACACCTTCATCAATAAAGTTAGAACCTTGTCTATCAAACCTACCTATCAATTGATGCATAATAGCCCACACTGAAGGAACTGTATGAAGTATAACTCTGTTAGACACCTTTTGCAAACCGTCAACACCTTCACACATAGACTTTGTTGCTATAAGGACATCCTTATTACCACTTATAAATTCCTTGATAGAATGACTACCATCATCAGTTTCCTTACAATCACCACTGTATATACAGGCTGTTAAACCCAATTGGTCTTCAACAAGGTCTTTTAAGTTCATAAGGATTCTATCACCGTATGTGTATTCAGTGTATATGACCGTACCTTTTTTAACAAGGTGCTTGTATGCATCAAACTTTAACTCAAGGTGAAGTTCCTCAATTTTGCTTACATTGCCTCTGTATCTTATACAGTCTTCTTCAATATAAGTTCCATCAATGTTTGCAAGTGTTGTGGCGAAAATTCCTTTTCCGTTTTGTTTTGCCTTAAAAAGACTATCGCTATCTATTCCATTGTATCTTACGGTCAACTTGCTTTTTGGAAAATAACCAAATCCACATGTTTCAAGAATCTTATTTGCATTTATAAGTTTACTTGAAAGACTACCCATAGTAAGTTCATCTGCTTTCTTCCCAGACAATTGTTCATATATTCCTTGCACGTCAGAAATGCTTGTTGTATTGGTTGAGGCGGTAGCACCGAGAAACTTAACATCTGGGTTAACCTCACGCATAGTGTTTACTAATTTAAAAATTTGCTTGTATGTTTCGGAATCCTTGTTTTTTAATCGGTGAACTTCATCAAATACAACTAATCCATATTTTTTGGAATTAATCAAGTTCTTAATTCTTTTACTTGCACGACCATTGGTATTAAATTTATCATAGTTAAATATCTCAAAAGTAAATTCATTGTTACAACAACTAATAATATTATCAATAACTACATTATCTTCATTAACAAAGTTCGCTTCTACAATTTGTTGTTTCCAAGTGTCTTTCACTTGGTTCGGACATAATATAAGCGTATGCTTCGCCCCAAGATAATATGCTGACGAGATTGCCGCTTTAGTTTTACCCACACCAGTATCGCTGTAGTTTAAAAAGAAGTCACGTTTCTTTAACATTTGAACCGTCAAACGTTGTTGGTTGTTTAATGTATGTTTAAATATTTCAGGTCCGTTGCTTTCCATTTCAACAATGGCACGGGTTTCTTCTTCAAATTCTTTTTTTAATTTTTCTTCAAATGTCATGACAGTAAGTTTTATGGGTTTTACTTGTTGTCTCTTTTTTCCATCCACGTACGCATCATATCGTTTTTTATCTTCTTTTCGATATAATCACGCACATCTGGCGTTATAAGGTGTTCACTGTCCAATCGGTTAATTACTCGAATTTCTTCCTCTTTATTTCTAATAATATCGTCTATTGTCAACTCGTCATTAGTATCGGTATCAAAATTGGTTTTAGATTCTTGTAAAATCATATCGTTCACTGCATCGTCATCATCCCAGTCAAAATCATTAATATTAGATGTGTCAGTATCGTCAATATAATCGTCATCATCCGATTCCTCTGTATTTGAACTGTACTTATCACGCAAGGACTGTATCGGGTTGACTTCGTTGGCGTGTGCCAAAGCACGCTCAATATCCTTCTTCAAAGGTTCGTACTTGGGTTCAATGTTCATAAGAATGGAAAGCAAGATGTTGATGTCGTGGTTTTCAAGGAATGCACGGAACGCATACTCACTTTCAAACTCTTCAAGAAGGTTGAACTTGTATTGTTTGGTAAGCCCGTTACAATTGGGACAACCATTGCCACTTAAATGATTTTCTGGTTTTTGCCAAAATTCACCGTGTTTTGGACAAATAATACACACTTCTGTTTTTGTGTTTACATATTCAACTTTGGAATAGTCATATTTGTCACCGTGAATTAGTTTGGATTTTTCCACAAATTCTTCTGTTGTCATATTTGCATTTGGAAATGCACATTTACGACAACCGAGACCATTCCAATGACTTGATGGTCTTTGCAAAAACTTGCCGTGTTCTGGGCAAATTATGCACACTTTCTCATCTTTATTTTTGTAATCAACTTCAGAATAATCATATTTGTCCCCATGTACTTCTCTTGCTCTTTTAATAAACTCTTCCGTAGTTAATCGTTTTAAGTTACCAAGTTTATCAATACCACATTTAGGACAACCACCTCTTAAATGAACGTGTGGTTTTTGTAAAAACTCTCCGTGTTTTGGGCATCTTATAATAACATCTGTTCCGCTGTTGACATATTTTGTTTTTGAATAGTCATACTTATCTCCGTGTACTTCTCTTGCTCTGTTAATGAACTCTTCAGTAGTAAGTTTCAATTTGTCTGCTGTTTGTTCTGTTGCACATTTTGGACATCCGGCACCATTCCAATGTGCTGCAGGAGTTTGTTCAAATGATCCATGTTTGGGACATATAATTATAACTTTTTCTGAACTATTTTTATATTCGACTTTAGAATAATCATATTTGTTCCCATGAATTTTTTTTGATTTTGAAATAAATTTGTAAGTAGTAAAACTTTTATCATCATGCATTTTATCATTAGAACATTTTTTACAACTATGACCATTTAAATGATGATACGGTGTTTGTTTAAAAATACCATGTTTAGGACAAATAATATTAATCTTGGTATTCGCATTTACATAATTCACCAAAGAATAGTCGTACTTGTCTCCATGTACTTCTCTTGCTCTTTTAATAAAATCTTCAGTTGTCAACTTTGCCATACTTAAATATTTTTAATTATACCGCAAAAATACAAAACATTTTTATATATGCAACCATATTTTTAGAAAGTTATTAACAATGTTATCAACAATGAATATATGGTGGATATATCCTTATAAATACTGAAAAACAAACAAAGAATGTACAACGGTTCCCTAACAAGAAAAAGGGTCATAAAGGACATAAACGGAAACGATATAGTTGATATTTGCGCACCAACGGTAAACTACAAGGAACTAATCAACCTTTCCGATGGTTTTTATATGGTAAGACCAGAAGAGGAAATGAGGCTTGACCTTGTGGCAAACACCCATTTTGCAAACGTGGAAAAACTTGACGCAATAATGTGGAGAAATGACATTTACAACCCGTTTTCCATAGAGGGGTTGGAAATAATAAATATCCCATACGCAAAAAACAACGAAGCGTTTTATATGGTTCCACCAGTGCAAAACTTGCCCGATGCGGAAGATAATTCAACACAATCACAAATATCAAAGGCAAGTTCCAAACTAAACAATTCAATAGAAGCCAACAGGCTAAAAAGCGGACAATCGGCAAAAACCGTTAAAGGCAAAAACATTGTACTTGGCACACATTTGAGAAATGAGCAATAAAACCTACACACTTGATGATTTAAGAATTAGGCAACAACTTGACCCCACTTTGGAGGTTGAGGAACTAACTTTGCCCAATACCGAAACAAATGACGAAAACGCCATAAAAAAGAATTACAGTTCAAACACCGGTGCCGAATCAAAAATGTATGCCTTTATACCCTACATAAAGATAAACAATGTTTACACCATTAGCCCGCTAAACATTATGGAGTTTAACATTGGCATAAAGGATTTTATGCCAACCATATACATAAGGGTTGCAGATACGGGAAATGACATCAAAAGCAAATACTACCCAAAAAACGGTTCGGTGCTAAATGTTTACATAGGAACCATTGGGGATGAGAAAAAGTACAAGCCATACCGAATGGATTTCCTAATTACAAACATTAGCGAATCTGGCAATATGTTTGTAAACTACAAATCGGGGGGTTCTTCCATATACTCAATATCGGGCATTGTTAACATACCCGAATTGCTTTACAACAACAACATTTGCAAAAGCGGCACATCATACGAAACACTTAAGGGCATTGCCAAAGAACTTAAACTTGGTTTTTCAAGCAATGTGGATAGCACAAACGATGACCAATTGTGGCTTAATGGAACAAACGAAATGTCAGAATTTATAAAAGGCATTTCCGACCACGCATACTTTGATGACGATTCTTTTTTTGATGTTTTTATTGACCCCTACTACAACCTAAACTTTGTGGAAATGAACAGGGAGTTTTACATAGGCGGAGATAACGATACTTGCACGGTTTACAAAACCGCTCACTTTGAAGAAGACGACCCCGAAAATTCGTACCAACTGGAGGAGCAATACAAATCAGAAGAAGATAAAAAAGATATGTGGGCTGGCAGGGAAAAGGAACACGAATACGAAATAACCAATTCAAACAAAGTAAACGGCTGGAGTTTGTTCTTTAAGGATTATACGGTTGTTGGAAACAACGACTCTTCCATATACGATGGCTATGAAAAGGAAGTGCAATGGTGGGATTACGAAAAACGGGAATATATCTCAAAACCGGTTGTGCCTTTTTGCTATGAAACCAACGGGCTTATGCCGCTAAACAAGGGCAGGCTAAAAGATGGGGAAGTAACAAAGGTTAACAATATTAAAACATATTCAAGGCAAGGCAACGAAACCGAAGAAATCTCAGACACCTACCGCTATGCGGGTGTTTGCAACAGCGTAAATATGCAAGATTGCAAAAAATTTGGTTTGGTGGTCAACCTTCCTTGTGTAAACCCAGCCATAACAAGGGGGAGCAGGATAAAAGTATCCGTTTTTGAACACAATGAAATTGCACAAGATGGTCTGGTGGAAAACCTTAACATGACCGAAGATTCCTACATAAAAACCGATAATGGCAAAGATGTTTCCCTAAACAAACTAAAGCAATACCAAAACAACACAACACCAAGATACGATATAGGAACGGATGAAGGTTTGGCGGAAGCAAAAAGCGTTGGCATTTATTCAACCCTGCAAGAAAACTATTCGTACAACATTGATGGTTCGGCAAACATAAAGGGGGATGAACTTCTAAACGAATCCCTATCGGGTTACTATGTTGTTATGGGGTATGAAATATACCTGAACGAAAGCACGGGTAATGTACTTTACCAAAAATTGTACCTAAACAGGAAAGAATACAAGCCGCCTTTGAAAACCGATTTTAAAAACATGAATCCAAACAAGGATTAACGCTAAAAGTTTAGCACAAGGTTATCAAACATTCCAAACACATCCCTTCTTATGTTTTCGCATCCATAAACGGCTATGTCGTACAAGTTGTAGTTCGTTGTTTTTACCGTTATGCACTTGTTTTCCAAAAGCAGGGGTTCAATACTTTCATTATAAAGTTCGGTTAGTTCTTGCGATGGACAAACAACGGTAAATTCAATGTCGTTTATCTTTAAACAACCCAAAACATCCTTTTCGGTTGATATAAAAACAATGTATCCTTGTTTGCAAAGTTGGTACGCAACATTGGCGTATGTTTTGTACCAAGACTTGTTTCTACTTGTTTTAAACCATTTGCTTTCCAAAACAACAACGTTGTTTTTGCCTATTGCGGTTTCTTTGCTTACGCTTTCGTGAACCGCCACTATTTTTCCATTGGTTTTCATATTGATGGGTATTAACACACTTTATTTATAGAGTAATATAAATAATATAAATAATATAAATAATATAAATAATATAAAATACACAAATTGAATATGACACACATTAAAAGAATTGATGAAATGGCTGTTAGGTTTAGCGATGCCATTGACAATAAAGTTGATTTTGCAAAGAAACAAAGTCAAATAAATTTAAATAATTTCAAAAGTGAAGTAAAAAGAATTTTGAAATCATTGCCAATTAATGATATGGTAGATGCAATAGACACTTTTGAATATTCAAAACAAAAAGGTCTTGTTTCTAACGATGCTGCATACAATTATGATGATATTAGATTGAATGAATACGGCTGTATTGTATATCAAATGTTTGATGAATATTGGTATAAATGTGCATTGGTATTTGATAAAGAAGATTTTTACTTATGTGTATATCACAGAGATCCATCATACGGTTCCGGTGATATATTAAACTGTTCAACCCCAAATACGATGAACATATTAAGAAAAACAAAAAATACGGTTAAAAACATAGTAAATAAAACAGATTGTAATTATGTTAATTCTATATCTTTTTACGCTGGTAACACTTCACGTAAATCATCCGATAATATAAAGAATGATTTACTTTTACAAGGTATTCAAGATTTTGCAAGAAAAATAAATGGTTTTGTTGATAAATTTTTCAATGACATAAAAAATTAAACAAGTTTATTATTTTCTTATAAAATATTACAAAAAAGGTCTGCAACAATGCAGACCTTTTTTGTTTAACCATTAAAAGCAATTTAAAACCTACTTGGCAACAGCAAAGTTTTTAACATTGATGGTAAGCACACCGTTATCGTTGCTAACCGTGTAGTCGCTTACCACTATGTTTTTTCCTATTGCGGTTTCTTTGCTTATGCTTTCGTGAACCGCCACTATTTTTCCTTTCGTGTTCATTTAAATTTTATATTTATTTTGCCAAATACGCAACTTTTTTATAATCTGGCAAAGTTATACATTCAAACAAAACAAAAGGTTTCTGTGGTTGTTTCTGTTTGCGTATAACTTTTTAATGCCATTATTAACATCCAAGTTTTTCAAGAACAGAATCCCAATTGGGGTATTGCTTGCTTCCAAAGTGAATTAGTTCGCCTTTAAAGTTAGGAACACCGTTTTTCTCTTTGTTATCATCTATAAGGTAGTTACCGATGCAAAGGTCTTTGTGGTGGGTTAAAATTAGCCTTTTGTAAAGGGGAAAGCCCGCTTCATTTCCAAAATATAGTTGTATCCACATAACTTTATCACTCCAAGCCGATGGGTTGTTCCAAGGTGCTGTTGAAAGAATGTAAACATCGTATTTTTTGCAAATTCTTTTTACGGCATCTATTGCACCTTTAACTGGTGTCATTTTGGAATATATTCCTTCCACATTATCCCATTCACAACCAGCTTTTTCGTAATCTTCGTTTGTAAAGTATTTTTTGCCTGATTCAAAATCAACAATAACGCCATCCATATCAATATAAACAATCTCTTTTTCGTTTTCGTTGACCTTAAAATGCTCGCCAAAGGATGTTTCAACTTTGCTTTTGCATTCTGGACATACAACATACCAAAAATAAGGAACCCACTCACCGTTTTTAATATCTTTAAGACAATTTAACTCGTCCAATGTGTATGTAAATTCACATCCGCATTCAGGGCAAACCTTTGTTTTTATGAACTTACCGTGTTTTGTTACTTCAATCATATTGTTAAATTTTAAGTGTTTTTAACACCATTTTTCAAGGTCTTTCATTTGCTCACGTGTAATAGTGCCGCTAACAACACCAGTATGTCCAAATCCGCCATCTCCTCTTTCCGTTTTGGAAAGTTCTTTTAGGTTTTGCGCATACGCGAAACCCGCATATTCATATTTGGCAATTACCATTTGGGCAATTCTATCCCCGTTTTGTATGGTAAATGGTTCGTTGGATAAATTAATTAAAATAACGCCAACTTCTCCCCTGTAATCCGAATCAACAGTACCGGGGCTGTTTAGTACGGTTATTCCTTTTTTTAGGGCAAGCCCGCTTCTTGGTCTAACTTGGGCTTCGTACCCGTTTTCCAATTCCATATACAAGCCCGTTGGAATTAGTTTTCTTTCCATTGGGTTTAAAACAACGGGTTCGTCAACATAGGCGCACAAATCAAAACCTGCTGAATTAACGGTTGCGTATTCTGGGTATGGGTTGTTTGATTTGTTGTAAATTTTTATAATAGCCATAGCAATGAATTTTTACAGGTTAACAAAAATTATTTGCTTGTCTTTTGGAATAAGGTTTATAATATCCTCCAATGTTGGGGGTTCCTTTTCACCGTAAAGTTCCTTTTTTAAACCATCCCTGTTAAGCCCAAACTCGTGGGTAAACACAGGTCTGCCCAAAGCCTTTTCCATAGACTCGTGAAAAAGGTCAAAAGGCACGCAAAGTAAATCTTGTTCCATTTGGAATTCGGCAATTTGTCTTGGCGTCCAATCTTCGTACAATTTGCTGTTGTAAAACTCAATAGCCTTTTCTCTTGATAACTGTTTCATATTTCTTTGTTTTTAAATTGTTTGTTTTTTAACATCTGTACCAAAGGCAAAAATAAAGGTTTTTCTTGTATGTGGGAAATAAAAGATACCCGTAGTAGGAGTCTTCAAATTCGGTTCTTTGCCAACAAGCATAGTTATCGTTTTCTTGCCAATCGGCTGAATAAAACTTTTTGTCGTGTTCAAATTCAATTATA
>Ga0310697_10004834_pt1 | contig 13209 bp, 6 predicted proteins | sample 172DNAGHGlowgp2_FD_203883 | JGI IMG/M metagenome (GOLD analysis project Ga0310697, IMG submission 203883) | Sheep rumen microbial communities from Palmerston North, Manawatu-Wanganui, New Zealand - 1728 DNA GHGlow gp2 (v2) (version 2) | ecosystem: Host-associated > Mammals > Digestive system >...
GAAGTCAATCAACTCGCGCATTAAATACATAAAGCCGCCGCACTCCGCGAAAATCGGCAAACCACTTTCCGCCGCGTGGAAAATATCTGCGCGGATTTTTTTATTTTGTTCAAGACGAGCCGCGAACATTTCGGGGAAGCCGCCGCCGATTATCAACCCAGAAATATTTTCGGGCAAGTGTTCATCATTAAGCGGGCTGAAAAAAACAATCTCCGCGCCGAGCCGTTCAAGTTCGCGCAAACTTTCGCCGTAATAAAAGCTGAACGCCTCATCTTTAGCGACAGCAATTTTTATCGTCGTGGAAAATTTTTCAATGCAAATAAACTTTTCAAGCGGCGCAGAATTTTTAGACAAACTTATCAGCGCGTCAACGTCAACTTGACTTTCGACCGCCGCGCAGATTTTTTCTATCACGTCAGCAGAATTATTTTCAGTCGTGGGTACAAGTCCTAAATGACGTTCGGGCAAAATAAATTCATCGTTGCGCTTAATTGCGCCAAAACATTTTATGCCGATTTTATCCAGCGTGTCGACAATCATTTTCCTATGCGAATCAGAGCCGAGCCGATTTAAAATAACGCCAGCAAAATTTATCGTCTTGTCAAACTCGCGAAAGCCCAATGCAACTGCCGCCGCTGAAGTTCCCATGCTTTTTGCGTCGATAACTAAAACGACTGGCGCGTTGAGGAGTTTAGAAATTTCCGCCGTCGAAGAAATTCCGCCGCGCCCGCCGTCGTAAAGCCCCATTACGCCTTCAATAATCGAAATGTCCGCGCCGTCGGCAGTCGCCGTAAAAATTTCCTTAAGCTTATCTTCGCCGACAAGCCAGCTGTCAAGGTTGTGCGAAATTTTGCCGCTCGCTAAACTGTGCCAGCCCGTGTCGATATAATCGGGACCAACTTTATACGATTGAACTTTTAGCCCGCGCCTTTTCAACGCCGCAAGCAAGCCCGCTGTTATGGTCGTCTTGCCGGAGCCGCTTTGAGTCGCCGCGATTATCAAACGTGGAAAATTATTTTTCATTTAAGCCCCTCGAATTGTCCATCATGTACAAAATTGCATTGACCGCCGCGACCGCTATCGACGAGCCGCCCTTTGTCCCTTCAACCGTTATGTAAGGAATTTCCTTCTGCGCGATAAGTTCAGCCTTTGACTTCGCCGCGCCAACAAAACCGACAGGCACGCCGATTATCGCCGCCGGTTTAATATTTTCTTCGCGAGCAAGCCTAAGCACTTCAAAAAGCGCGGTCGGCGCGTTGCCAATCGCTACGATTTCGCCGTTAAGACGCTTGCCAAAAATGCGCATTGCCGCCATTGAACGAGTTATGCCTTCGCGCTTTGCAAACTCTCGAACGTCGACATCAGAGACCTTGCAGAAAATTTCGCCGCCAAATTTCGTGAACGTCCGAATACTTATCCCGCGCCGAACCATTTCGACATCAGTAAAAATATTTGCGCCGCGATTGAGAGCCGCCTTAATCGCCGCAATCGCTTCAGGGTGAATTTTGATAATCGGCGCGTAGCTGACGTCGCCCGACGCATGAATTATTCGCGAGCAAATTTTTTTCTCGTCGTCGGTGAGTGTAAGTCCTTCCAAATGCGGCGCGATTATTTCCATACTGCGTTCTTCGATTTCCATTGGCTTTGTCATGAACATAAAAATCGCTCCCTTCGAGTTGTTGATTAAAATATAAAGGCAACGCCCGCCGCCGTCAACTGCAGGTAAAATTTTTGGCGCGTCGAATAGGATTTTCATCAAAGGAGGAATTTAAATAATGGTTTTAATCACAGGCATTCTAGGACAATTAGGTTACGACCTTTCAAAGGAACTGACAAAGCGCGGCGTCGAACATATTGCACCGTCGCTTGAGAAATTGGAATTGACGACCGAAGCGGGCGCGAAAAATTTCATCTTGGAGAAAAAGCCCGACGTTGTAGCACATTGCGCGGCTTATACGGCGGTCGATAAGGCGGAATCGGAAGCGGAACTTGCTATCAAAGTCAACGGCTTTGGAACGCGCTGGGTTGCGGAAGCTTGTCGCGAAGTTGGCGCGAAGATGATTTACATTAGCACTGATTACGTCTTCGGCGGCGACGGGAAAATTCCCTACGAAGTTCACGACGAAAAAAAGCCCGTCAACATGTACGGGCGTAGCAAACTTTTGGGCGAAGACGCTGTTAGCACGATTCTTGACAAATATTTTATCGTGCGTACAAGTTGGGTCTTCGGTATCAACGGGAATAATTTTATCAAGACAATGTTGCGCCTTGCCGAGACGAAAAAATCTTTGCGTGTCGTCAATGACCAAATCGGCTCCCCGACTTATACGGTCGACCTTGCGAAACTTTTGGCTGATATGTCGGCGTCGGAGAAGTTCGGCATTTATCATGCGACGAACGAAGGCTTTTGCTCGTGGGCTGAATTCGCACGGGAAATTTTCGAGCAAGCCGGACTTGATGTTGAAGTTGAAGGCATTCCGACGATTGAATATCCGACACCTGCGCGGCGTCCGTTCAATTCGCGCCTTAGTAAAAAATCTTTGGACGAAGCCGGCTTTAACCGCCTTCCTACTTGGCAAGACGCCCTTAAACGCTATTTGATTGAGCTTAAGGGTTAAGCAAATGCATTTCCCTAGCCTGTTCGCGAAGGTGTGCAATTCTGTCGTCGGTGTCGGGGTGCGTCGAAAATAAATTTTTCAAAGCTTTTTTCGAGTTTTCCAACGGATTAATTATGAACAGGTGCGCAGTCGCAGTTCCGGCTTGCGTCATGGGCGCGGAATGTTGCGCGTAGTATTCAATTTTCTCCAGCGCGTTTGCAAGGTACATCGGATTGCCGCAAATTTCTCCGCCGGTCTTGTCAGCGTCATATTCCCGCGAACGCGAGACGGCAAGTTGAATCAATGAAGCGGCTATCGGTGCAAGAATAATCGTCGCAAGCGTCCCGATAATCCCGCCGTTATCGTCGTCCGAGCGCGTCCCGAAAATCGCGCCCCATTGCACGATATTGGCAACCATAGAGACAACGCCCGCCATTGACGCCGCTATCGTTCCGATTAAAATATCTCTGTGCTTGACGTGCGCAAGTTCATGACCGAGCACGCCGGAAATTTCGTTGTAGTCGAGAACGCGCATAATCCCAGTTGTGACGGCTACCGCCGCATGGTCGGGATTTCTGCCCGTGGCAAAGGCGTTGGGAACGTCGCTATCAATCACGTAAACACGCGGCATAGGCAAATCAGCATTTTTCGCGAGCGTCTGGACAATTTTATAAAGTTGCGGCGAATCAGCTTCGGAAATTTCGCGGGCATCGTAGCTTTTTAAAACAATCGAGTCACTGAACCAGTAGCTAAAAAAATTCATGCCGATTGAAATTACCAGCATAATCATTGCACCAGTCGAGCCGCCAATTTGTCCGCCGATTGCAACCATTAAACCAGTCAGCAACGCCATCAACACAAACGTTTTGAAAATATTCACAGGATGACCTCCTAAAAAATTTTCTATGCAAATTATAAAAGCGATTTTGCCTTTCGGCAAGACCGCTTTAAATTTTTTAACGAAACTTTTACAAAACTAACTCCTCAAATTTTTTCTCCAAAGCCCTGCAATATTTAACCGGATTGAGCGCGTCGGAGTTTAAAAACATGTTCCGCAAATTTTTATGCAGAATGTCAAGCGTCTCAAAATCGCTAGCTAAGGCGACGGCGCGATTGATATAATCTTCCACGCTCTCAACTGACAATTCGCCTAAACCGACACTTTCCAAAATACTTTTTCCAAAGCGTGTCGAATGCCGCTCGCCATAAAGATTTATCACGGGCACGCCCATATATAAAGCGTCCAAAGTCGTCACGCCGCCCACGTACGGGAAACCGTCAAGGCAAATGTCAATCCGACTTATCGCCTCAAAGTAATCAATATTATCTACGGCAGGGCGGAAAATAACTCTGTCCATGTCGCAACCTAAATTCTTCAGGCGGCTATAAAGTTCGTCGCAAGTTCCGTTGCTAATGAATTCCTTTGCGCGCATAATCAATTTGGCGTCGGGCACGCGCTTTAAAATCTCCGTCCAAACCGCAAGCATATCGTCATTAATCTTTGAATAGCGGCAAATCGTCCCGAACGTCACGTAACCATTTTCAACGCAAGCCGCTCCACTCGACGCGGGAATATTTTCTGGTCGGACGTAGCAGAACTGCGCGGGCATGTATAAAAATTTTTCGCTGAAATATTGCTCGCGATTCTGATTGCGCGGGTCAAGCTGTTCGTCAGTGATAAAATAATCAATCGCTTTTAAGCCAGTCGTTGACATATAGCCAAGCCCGCAAATTTGCACGGGCGCAGGTCGACGCGCCAACGCCGGCAAGCTGTTACTGCCCGTATGCCCCGCTAAATCAAACGCAATGTCAATCTCGTCGTCATAAATTTTTTGTGCAAGCTCGTCCAGTGTCAAGTCCTTGACGTCAACAAAATGTTCAGCAATATGTTTAAAAATTTCAGTGTAGCCGTCGTCAACCGTGTTTCGGCTGTAGCAAAAAATCTCGAATTTTTTCTTGTCGTGGCAGGAAATGAATCCGAAGATAACCGCGAACGCCGCATGTTTTCTGAAGTCGCCCGAAATGTAACCAACTTTTATCCGGTCGTGGGGTTTGTGATAAGTCGTGAAAGGTCGCACGTCCTCGAAAAATTGCTGATAATCCAAATGCGGCGCGGCAAGGTCTTCGCTCGCAATGTCCAAGAAATGCAAGCACAAAAGTATTGCGTCGTAATATTCAAGCTTGCGTCGCTGATTCTCGCAAAGGTCAAATGCCCGCTCGTAATTTTCCACGGCTTCCAGATAATGCCCGTTATCTAAACAATATTTCCCCATCTTGCAAAAATATTCTGCGACAATATCATTGGGAAGATTTTTCGCCTCGTCGTAAGGCGGATAAAGACGCTCAATCGCCTTGTGCATAATTTCATACGCGCCAAGATTATCGTCCGTCAAATATCGCCTGTCAGCTATCGTCAAGAAAAGTTCGGCACTAAGTTTCGATTCACATTGCGCGGCAAGCTCGGCATAATAAAGCGTGCGCTTAAAATCAAAGCGGCTTTTAAACTTGCTCCCGTCTTTGCCTTCTAAAGAAACGTATTCCTTCGCCCGCGCAAAATATTTCTCGGCAAGCTCTTCAGTAACGGGTTCGGGTTCTTGCGGGAAGTCGGGCAACGGCTGCTTATTAAGCCACGCCTTGAAAATTTTTTCGTAAACCGCTTCCAACTCGCCCATGTAAATTATATCGTTCATTACGGGCGACTCTTCCATTTTCCGCCGAATTGTCAAATGATATTCGCGCAGGCGTTCCTTATCGTTAGCAAGTTCAATCGCCTTTTGAATATATTCCGCCTCGCTGAACGCGCAAAGCTCCCCTAAGCCCATGTTCATAAGCAACGAATAACCAAAGCGCGAATTATGTCGCTCGCCAACTAAAGTTATCACGGGCACGCCCATATAAAGCGCGTCGCAAGTCGTGCCGCCGCCGGGATATGGGAAGGTATCAAGCGCAATGTCCACGCGCTCATAATTTTTCGCATAGTCTTTTCCAAAGTTCTCTAAGTCGACGCGCTCAATGTCAATGCCCGCCGCCGTCATGCGCTCCTTAGCAAGTTCAAGCCCGCAATTTTCAGCAAAAGCACTTCCCTTAAGGTAGAGTCGCGAATTTGGAACGGCGTTTAAAATTTGCGCCCAAACTTTTAACATTTCGTCCGTCACCTTAGCAAAATTATTAAAACTCGCGAACGTCACGTAACCTTTCTTTAGACAGGGCGCGGGCGTCGTCATGTAGGGGAAGGCGTGCCAGACGTAGCAAAAATGGCTGTGCTGAAGGCGCAAAATCTTTTCCGTGAAAAATTTTTCGTTAAGCCCTTCAGGGTCGGTGAACTTGTCGGCAAGAAAATAATCAACGGTATCAAGCCCCGTCGAATCAAAATAGCCTATGCCCGAAATTTGAATCGGCGCGGGTTTGTAGGCCAGAACCTCAAGGCAATTATCCGCAGTATGCCCCGCCAAATCGACCAGAATATCAATTTCATCTTTAACAATCTGCGCGGCGACTTCCTTAGCGGGTACGTTCAAAATGTCGCGGAAAGTATCGACGTTGCTCTTAAATTCCTCCGTCACTATGTCAGTTTTGTTGTTAGCATAAATGAAAACTTCAAAGCGCGTCTTGTCGTAACTTACGAAAAGATGTTTACAGAAAAAGGCGACGACATGATTTCTTATATCGGGCGAAATGTAGCCGACACGAATTTTTTTATGCCTGGCGTGCCGTTTGATATTATGCTTGTAGCGCGGAATGTGCGCGAAAATTTTATTGAAACCGCGTGCCCAATCGAAAAGCTCTTCTCGGCTCAAATTGAGATTGTGCAAGTTGAAAAGCAGATTTTGATAATTTTCGCGGCGCATTTTTTCAGCTTGCTTTAATTGGAAAGGATTTTTAATGGAGCTGGTGTCACAAGTCTCAATAATTTTGTAGTTGGCGCAAGCGTTTTTTATGTCGCCAATATGGCGATAGGCTTGCCCTAAAGTGTTATAAACAATCATATAGTCAACTAATTTTCCGTCGTTTTGGGCAAGTGCTTGCTTAGCGAATTTTATACAGGCAAGCATATTTTTTTTGTTGAAATAATTTCGCGCCCGCAATAGCAAACGATAAGTGCTCGGCGGGAAATTTTCTTCAAGATAAGTTATAACTTCTTCCGCCTTTTCCGTCATTTCGTAATCATTGTACAGGGAGGCAATTCTTTCAAAAAATTTAGGGTCAGCAGGTTTCATTGCGAAAATTTTTTCTGCCGTCTGCAAGCTTTTATCCTTATCGTGAAGAACTTCCACTTCGTAAATCAATTCTTCGTTCAGGCGCGAAATTTCGCGGTCTTTTTCATCGGGCGGAAGATTTTTAAGCTGGTCATACAATTTCGCTTTCCACTGCGCTAAAAGTTCTTTGCAATAGTCCAAAGTCTTTTCGTCGAAAGTCGAAGTTTCAAACTCGTCGCCGCGATTTGTAGCTTTATCAATCGCAGAATTCATTTCGTCAATCGCCGCTTGATAGTCGCCTTTATTGCCTAAAGCTTCAGCAAGCTTAGCGGAAAATTCTGGCGTAGTTGGATAACGTTTGACGGCAAGCCGCAGATATTTTAAATAGTCGTCGAGTTTATCGGGCGTTTTTGATAAAAGTTCCAAAAGAATTCGCGTCGAACTGGTTGAAAGAGTTTCGCCCGTATCGAAGTCAAGCCGCGCAAATTTTTCAGCGTTAATCGCGTCGCCCAAAGCTTGATAAGTTTCGGCGAGATAACCATAAATTCTTTTGGGATTGTTGGTAGCGGCAAGCTCTTCAAGCAATGATTTAAGATTGCGTTCCATTTTCCCTTTGTGAATCGTCGCCGAATAGCCAGTATGCCAAATCGTCAGCAAATCGGCGGGGACAGTCATTAAACTCGTCAAAAGTTCCTTGCCGATAAAAATTTGCTCATGAATTTTGCCGACGTAATGGACGCCCGAAATATTTTCGTACAGGCGCAGAACGTAACTTGCGCCGAGATTTTTATTATCGTTATCGGCGTCGACGTTGACCAGATTGACGAGAATGCCGCGAAGATTTTTTTCCTGCGCGAGTTTAATCGCCTTGCGCAGATTTTTTGCAGTGCGGTTTACAAAATATTCGTCAGCGTCAAGGAAAAGAATCCAAGAACTTTTCGCGGCATTCAAAGCGACATTGCGCGGCGTGGAGAAATCATTTTGCCACGGCTCATGGAAAATTTTCGCGCCGAATTTCTTAGCGACTTCAACAGTTGAATCAGTCGAGCCGGTGTCAACAACAATAATTTCGTCGACGTATTCGGCAAGACTTTCGAGAGAACGCGCCAAATCTTTTTCAGCGTCCTTGACGATATAGCAGGCGGAAATTGTCTGGCTCCAAGTGTTAATCAGTTGCTGAGAAATTTTTTCTTCCTGCGCGTCGAAGTTTGAATCACTGAAAGTTTCGTCACGCCTTCTAAATTTTTCAATGGCGCGTGTCATTTCAGCAATCGCCGTTCGATAATCGCTTTGACTTGCGAAAAACTTTGCGAGCTGTGCGGAAAATTCTGGGTGCTTAGGATAATTCTTGACGGCAAGCTGAAGGGCTTTTAAATAATCCTCTGCGCGGTCGGGCGTTTTAGCGAGAATGTCCAACAAAATTTTAAGCGGGCGCGTACTAAGGCTTTTAAACTTTTCGACGTGGAGCCGCGCAAATTTTTCAGCGTTCGCCAAATCGCCTAAGCCGTAATAGCAATCAGCAAGATAACTGTAAGTCCTTTCGGGCGTTTTGGAAGTGTTAAGCTCCTCAAGCAAAAGTTTCAAGTTGCGTTCAAGCTTAGCGCGGACAATCGTTTTAGAATAGCCCGTATGATAAAGCGTCAGCAAGTCGCCAGTCATCATTGTTATATTGGTTAAAATTTTGTCGCCGATATAGGGCGTCTCGTGAATTTTGCCGACGTAATGAAGTCCGGGAACGTTCTCAAAAATGCGGAGCGCGTGCCCCGGCTCAATAATTTTATTGCCGTTATCGGCGTCAACGTTAATCCAACTTATCGACAGCCCTTGAAAATTATTTTTCTTAGCAAGCGCAATCGCCCTGCGCAGATTTTTTGCGGTGTCGTTTACAAAATATTCGTCGGCGTCAAGAAAGACAATCCAAGAACATTTCGCGGCGTTCAAAGCGACATTGCGCGGCGTTGAAAAATCATCTTGCCAAGGTTCATGAAGAATTTTCGCGCCGAATTTTTTAGCGACTTCAACAGTTGAATCAGTCGAGCCGGTGTCGACAACAATAATTTCGTCAGCATATTGCGCCGCGCTTGCAAGCGACAGTTCTAAATCCTTTTCCGCGTTCTTGACCATGTAGCAAAGGGAAATTGTCAAGCTCCAAGCGTCAATCAATTCCTGCGCGATTTTAATTTTAGCGGCGTCGAAATTGCTTGATTCAAACTCGTCGCCGTAATTTTTAGCTTTGTCAAGAGCACGCCGCATTTCCGCAATCGCCTTGCGATAATCGCCGCGCTTAGCAAAACAATCCGCCAACTTCGCAGAGAATTCCGGCACTTTTGGATAACGTTCAACGGCAAGCTTAGAAATTTCAAAGCACTCATCAGCCCGCGCAGGGTCTTTCTCCAAAATTTCAATCAGAATTCGGACAGGACGATTAGACAAATTTTTTCCGGCGTCAAGCTCAAGTCGGGCAAATTTTTCAGCGTTCGCCCAATCCTTTAAGCCGTAATAACAATCAACAAGATAAGCGTAAAGTTTTTCCGGCTCGGTGGAAGTCGCAAGCTCCTCAAGCAGAGATTTTAAATTGCGTTCGAGTTTCGCCTTGATAATCGACGTTGAATAGCCCGTGTGATAAATCGTCAGCATATTAGCGGGCGCGGTTGCGCGATTCAGCGGCTTATCGCCCAAATAAACGTCCTCATGAATTTTGCCGACGTAGCGGACGCCCGCCGCCTTCTCAAAAAGTCGCAGGACGTGACTGCCATTTATAATTTGGTTATTGTTATCGGCGTCGACGTTCAAAAGATTTACGCTGATACCTTGTGCCTTTGCCTTTTGCGCAAGCTTTATGACGGTGCGCAAATTTTTAGCCGTATCGTTTATAAAGTATTCGTCGGCGTCAAGAAAAACAATCCAATCGCCTTTCGCTTCGCGGATTGCAATGTTGCGCGGCGTTGAGAAATCATTTTGCCAAGGTTCGTGGAAAATTTTCGCGCCATATTTCTTAGCGACTTCGACAGTTGAATCAGTCGAGCCGGTATCCACGACGATAACTTCATCAACGTATTTAATCAAACTCTCCAGCGAGCGCGGTAAATCTTTTTCGGCGTTCTTGACCATGTAGCACGCGCTGATTTTTATTGCGGCAGATTTTTTTGCTTTATACTTTGCCAAAACACCTTCCCCTTTCAAAGGCAATCAGAAATGCGAAATGCGCAATGCGCAATGAAAACCAAATTCCAATTACGCATTACGCATTACTAATTACGCATTGCCTTTTATTTTCCTTGTGCAATAAAATTCTTTTGATAGTCGAAGCACTCGTTAGCAATGTCCTTGTTGAGAATTATTAAGCAAATCAAGTTCGGAATCGCCATCAAGCCATTCATAGTGTCGGAGAAATTCCAAACAACATCAAGTGTTTGCGTCGCGCCGATAAAAGTTATAAGGCTGAAAACAATTCTGTAGCCGATAATCACGGGACGCGCCTTAACCAGATATTCAAGCGACTTTTCGCCGTAATATTCCCAACCGAGAATCGTCGAGTAAGCGAACAGCGCAAGCGCAATCGAGACGATATATTTCGCGCCTTCGCCGTAAACCGTGCTGAAAGCTAAAATCGTCAGCGGTGCGCCCGAAATTGTTTTGCCGGTTTCAGGGTCGACAGTGCCAAGGACGCCCGAACTCGCGATAACTAAACCCGTCAGGAAACAGATAATCATAGTGTCGAAGAAAGTACCAGTCATGTTGACATAGCCTTGACGCGACGCATGGTCAGTACGAGCCGCCGCCGCCGCAATCGGAGCCGAACCTAAGCCCGCTTCATTCGAGAAAACGCCGCGAGCTACGCCCCAACGCATTGCCGTCAACATGCTTGCAATAATCGAACCGCCAACGCCGCCCGCTACAGCTTCAGTCGAGAACGCCATTTGGAACATAACCGCTAAGCCACTAGGAACATTTCCAAAATTCTTAATGATAACTATTACAGTGAACAGAATATAGAAAAACGCCATACTCGGAACGATAAAGCTAGAAACTTTGCCGATTGAACGGACGCCGCGAATTAAAACCGCCATTGAGCAAACGACAAGGATAATGCCTGTCATTTCAGTCGAAATCCCTAGAGAGCTAAAAGCAGAGCTGATAGAATTAGCCTGCGTCATGTTGCCAATACCGAACGACGCGCAAACCGCGAACAGCGCAAACAATGTCGCCATAAATTTTCCGAACGCGCCGCCGATACCGTTTTTCATAGCGTACATAGGACCGCCAGCCATTTCGCCAACGGAATTTGTTTCGCGATATTTGACGGCAAGAACTGATTCAGCGTACTTCGTCGAAAGTCCAAAAGCCGCGCTTATCCACATCCAAACAATCGCGCCCGGACCACCCAGAACCATTGCCGTTGATACGCCGACGATATTACCTGTGCCGACCGTCGCCGATAACGCCGTCATGAGCGATTGAAACGGAGATAAATCGCCTTCTTTATCAACCTTGTGCAACATAATCATTTTGATTGCGTACCAAAGATTAATCCACGGCAAAAATTTCAGGCGGACTGTTAAGAAAATGCCCGTGCCGACCAAAAACGCCAGCATTATCGGCCCCCAAACAAAGTCGTTTACGTCGTTTAGAAGTTGTGATAAATCCATAAAAATTTTTCCCTCCTGCATAAATCCAAATGAAATAACTTTTCAACGCATAAATTATATTTAAAGTATTATAACCTGTCAAATATAAATTCGGAAAATAATCTGAAAGTCGAATTGACATATAAATTTTATGGTGCTAAAATTTTTAGTGTTGACAGGTAGGAGAGGCAATCGCGGCGTTTAAAAACGACGAGGAAAGTCCGGACTCCACAGAGCAGCGTGCCGGATAACGTCCGGTGAGAGTAATCTTAAAGACAGTGTCACAGAAAAGGAAACCGCTTGTTAAGGGGTAAGGGGTAGGGGAGAAGACTAAATCCTACTTCTCCCTTCTCCCATTTCCCTTTCAGGTAAGGATGAAAAGGCAGGGTAAGAGCCTACCAGCGGTTGAGTAATCAGCCGGCTTGATAAACCTCACGCGGAGCAAAACTAAATAGGAAAGGGTTGAGGTTGCTCGCTGACCTTTCGGGTAAGTTGCTAGATTTGGGCGGCAACGTTCAAGCAAGATAAATGATTGCCATTAACAGAATCCGGCTTATTGACTGCCTGTCAACAAACTTTAGTGATTAGGGACTAGGGACTAGGGATTAGAAAACAACTATTCCCTATTACCTAACCACTAGTCACTAATTTGTTTTCCTAAATTCAGGCAATAATCACGTCGAAAGATTATAATTCGATTAGAAAAATTAGAGAGGAAGTGGTTGATTTTGAGGAGTTTTTTGCGAGCGTTAGTTATGGTGATGATGTTGCTATCAATTAGCGTTTCACAGGGCTACGCGGCAGGAGCTTACAGAGTAGGTGATCAAGGCGCGGAAATCGCGGAAATTCAAGGCAGACTTGTCATTTTGGGCTATGACGTTATAGCTGACGGGGCATTTGGTCCCGCAATGGCTGACGCCGTTAAGGAGTTCCAAAAATCTCAAGGCATGAAAGCAGACGGCATGATTGGTCCGGCAACTTACTCGGCACTTCTCGGCAAGGAAATGCCCGACATTAGTCGCGGCATGAATTTCATCTCCCGCAGAATTATTTCTAATGCTATGGATTATCTCGGCGTCCCCTACGTTTTCGGCGGCACTAGCCCTTATGGCTTTGATTGCTCCGGCTACGTTCAATACGTTTTCGCTAATGCTGGCATTTCGCTCCCGCGCACTGCTGACGTTCAATACGAAGTCGGCACGCCCATTTCTACTACTGAACTCGTTGCGGGCGATTTGGTCTTCTTCAGCACCTACACTTATGGCGCATCGCACGTCGGCATTTACTTAGGAGACAACAGTTTTATTCACGCCAGCTCAAGTCGCGGTATTTCCGTCGATTCGCTCGGCAGTTCTTATTGGAGCTCGCACTATATTGGCGCACGCAGAATTTTATAAGTCGAATATGACTTCAAACAAAAAATGTCCTTCGGTCAGCCGGAGGGCATTTTTTTTGCAGGAAAATCTTTCCGCCAACAGAATAAATCACATTAATTTTTCTATTAGCTTTAGTTTTACGGAGGAGTTTTGCATGTCGCAATTTGACAAAAGAAATTTATCCATGATGATGGATTTCTATGAAATGACAATGGCTAATGGCTATTTCGTCAACGGCGGCGAAAATACTCGCGTTGCCTTCGACGTATTTTATCGGCGCAACCCCGACGCGGGCGGCTTCGCGATTTTCGCCGGACTTGAGCAGGTTATCGAGTACGTAGAGAATATGCAGTTCAGCGCGAAGGATATTGACTATCTGCGCGGGCAGAAAATTTTCAGCGAAGATTTTCTC
>Ga0310697_10004837_pt1 | contig 13205 bp, 8 predicted proteins | sample 172DNAGHGlowgp2_FD_203883 | JGI IMG/M metagenome (GOLD analysis project Ga0310697, IMG submission 203883) | Sheep rumen microbial communities from Palmerston North, Manawatu-Wanganui, New Zealand - 1728 DNA GHGlow gp2 (v2) (version 2) | ecosystem: Host-associated > Mammals > Digestive system >...
GTCCTGAATGTCCACATCGTGCCGCGACAGAATGTCCATGATACTGGCTGTCAGCCCAGGGCGGTCTTCGCCAGTAATGCGCAGCAGCATCAATTCTTCTCCCTCACTGCCTCTGGACTTTTCGCCCATCACTTCCAAAGATTGTTCTTTTCCCATATTACATAGATTTAGCTTTCTGTTGCAAAGGTAAGGAAAAAAATGAAAAAATGAAAGAATGAGAAAATGAAAGAGGAATTATTTGCCATTCAGGGTGTTTTTTCGTTGAAAAAGTAATAATTCCTCATTCCCTTTTCATTTTCTCATTCTTTCATTCTTTCATTTTTTCATTTTTTTCCTTACCTTTGTGCACAAATTGAAAGCGTAGAAAGAAATGTATCGGATATTTAAGACTATCAGTGACGTGCTCAGTGGGAAGGCAAGCCTCTTTGTCATTCTCACGGCAGTTGTCACGTTCTTTTTCCCCGTGCTTTTTGAATGGGTGAAAGGCAACACGCAAACCGTGATTCTCGGTATTATCATGCTGACGATGGGTCTGACATTGACTCCCGAAGACTTCAAACTGTTGGCGAAACGTCCGTTTGACATTCTGATAGGAGCGATGGCGCAGTTCACCATCATGCCGTTGGTGGCATTCTCGCTGTCCTGGCTGTTCAGCCAGGTGCCTGCATTTGCCCCTTACAGCACGGCAATGGTCATTGGCATCATTCTCGTGGGCTGCTGTCCAGGCGGTGTGTCGAGCAACATCATGTCGTTCCTCTGCAAGGGCGATGTGGCATACTCCGTAGGCATGACATGCGTTTCCACTCTGCTGGCTCCCGTGCTCACCCCCCTGCTGGTGTTGTGGCTGGCAGGTGAACGGGTGGATGTAGATGCGTGGGGCATGTTCCAGCAAATACTCATTGTGACCATCATCCCCATCGCCATCGGTTTCTTCCTGAATGTGTGGTTGGGACACAAAGAGGTGTTCAAGAAGATACAAGGTTGCATGCCTGGTGTGTCGGTGGCATGTTTGGCATGCATAGTCGGTGGCGTGGTCACCACGGTTCACGACCCATTGGTGGAAAACGGCATCGTGCTCTTCCTCCTCACCTTCGGCATGGTCTTCTGTCACAACACGATTGGTTATGTGCTTGGCTATTCAGTGGGCAGGATGTGCGGGTTCTCCGTTGCCAAGAAACGTACCCTTTCCATCGAGGTGGGCATGCAAAATGCAGGGTTGGGCACCAACCTCGCCATGACATTCTTTGTGGCAACCAACCCGATGGCAGTGGTGCCCTGTGCCATCTCGTGCGCATGGCACAGCATCAGCGGCACCATACTGGCAAACATCTTTGCCAACAGAGACAAGCATGGATGATGAACGATGGAAGATGGACCTTTCACAATTAGGAATTAGGAATGAGGAATTAGGAATTGAATCTCTAAACTCTCAACCCTCAACCCTCAACCCTAAACTCTCAACTGTCAACTCTTAACTCTTAACCCTAAACTCTCAACTCTAAACCCTCAACCCTCAACTCCAAACTTATGGTACTCAACTACATTTGGATTGCATTTTTCCTTTTGGCAGCCCTGTGCGCCATTATTCAGTGCTTTATTGGCAATACAGGCGTATTTGCCGACATCGTAGGTTCCACATTCGAGAACGCAAAGACAGCCTTCGAGATATCCATCGGGCTTACAGGAGTCCTCTCCCTATGGATGGGTATCATGAAAATAGGAGAGAAGGGTGGTGTTGTCAATGTGCTGTCACGTATGCTGAGCCCGCTCTTCACACGGCTTTTCCCTGACATTCCTAAAGGTCATCCCGCTTCAGGTCACATCTTCATGAACATCGCAGCCAACATGCTCGGATTGGACAATGCTGCCACACCCTTAGGCTTGAAAGCCATGGAGAGCATGCAGGAGCTGAACGTGGAGAAGAACCGTCAGTTGAGAGAATCGCATGGATGGACAGCAGAACAGGAAACCGAGCGAAACGAGACAGCCACCAACCCCATGATCATGTTTTTGGTGCTAAACACATCAGGACTCACCATCATTCCCGTCTCCATCATGGTCTATCGTGCCCAGCTGGGAGCAGCACAACCCACCGACGTCTTTGTGCCCATCCTCTTAGCCACCTTCGTAGCCACCTTGGTGGGCATCATCATCGTCAGCATCTACCAGCGCATCAACCTTCTGCAGCCCGTCCTCTTGGGCGTACTTGGCGGCATGTGCCTGTTGGTGGCAGCCACCATTTGGGGCTTCTCGCAGATGGAGAAAGAGACGATGGACACGGTGAGCACACTCGTTGCCAACATCATCCTCTTCGGCATCATCCTCTCCTTCATCATCGCTGGCATGGTGAAGAAGGTGAACGTGTATGAAGCGTTCATCGAAGGCGCCAAAGACGGGTTCACCACAGCCATCCGTGTCATTCCCTATCTTGTAGCCATCCTCGTAGCCATTGGCGTCTTCAGAGCCAGCGGTGGCATGGACATTCTCATCAGAGGCATCAACTGGCTTGTCGAACTCTGTGGCGGCAACACCGACTTCGTGGCAGCCCTGCCCACCGCCTTGATGAAGCCCCTCTCGGGTTCAGGCGCACGTGGCATGATGGTCGATGCCATGACCACCTACGGCGCCGACTCCTTTGCCGGTCGTCTTGCCTGCATCTTCCAAGGCTCCACCGACACCACCTTCTACATCCTTGCCGTCTATTTCGGCTCTGTCGGCATTCGCCACACCCGTCATGCAGTCACCTGTGGACTCTTGGCAGATTTGGGAGGCATCCTTGCCGCCATCGCCGTAGCGTACTTCTTCTTTGCGTAGAGCCAAAGAATGGATTATTGAGAACCCTCAGTTCCACGGAGTCAAATGGGCTACCGCGAGGGCGATGCTGGCAAAACAAAAGGCGTCCTGTTCATCAATTTGAACAAGACGCCTTTTACACAGAGGGTTCCCCCGCCTCAAAAAGCAAATCAGCACACCTGACTGCCACCTTTCACAGGCTTCTCAACGGTGGTCACGCTGATGCTGCCGTCGTAGTTCTCTGCTGAGAGAATCATGCCTTCGCTGACCAGTCCGTTCTTGAACTCGCGAGGAGCCAGATTAGCGATGAAGAGCACCTGCTTGCCCACGAGCTGCTCAGGCTCATACCATTGCGCAATGCCGCTGACGATGGTGCGTCCCTTCGGAGAGCCGTCGTCCAGCTTGAACTTGAGCAGCTTCTTCATCTTGGGCACACGCTCACATTCCAGCACGGTGGCTACACGGATGTCGAGTTTGGTGAAGTCGTCGAAAGCCACGGTTTCCTTCACGGGAGCCACTTCAGCATTGGCAGCCTCGTTCGCCTTGATGGTGGCTTCGAGTTTATCGGTTTGGAACTTGATGGTGTCATCCTCAATCTTTGAGAAGAGCAGACTTGGTTTGCCGAGTTGCTTGCCGGCAGGCAGCAGGTCGGTCTTGCCGAGGTCTTCCCAGTTCAGGCTCTCCATGTTAATCATTTCGCGGAGTTTTGCTGATGAGAAGGGAAGGAATGGCTCAAACGCAATGGCGAGATTGGCTGTGAGTTGCAGAGAGATGTAGATGATGGTCTTCACACGTTCAGGGTCGGTCTTGATGACCTTCCAAGGCTCTTCGTCGGCAATGTACTTGTTGCCGATGCGGGCGAGGTTCATCGCCTCCTTCTGAGCCTCGCGGAACTTGAAGCCCTCGATGAGTTTCTCCACATTGTCTTTCACGGAGGCAAACTCAGCCAGTGTTACCTTGTCGCTCTCGGTCAGTTCGCCACATTCGGGCACGATGCCGTCGTAGTATTTCTGGGTGAGTTGCAAGGCGCGGTTCACGAAGTTGCCATACACAGCCACCAGCTCGTTGTTGCAGCGTGCTTGGAAGTCTGCCCACGTGAAGTCGTTATCCTTCGTTTCGGGCGCATTGGCGGTGAGCACATAGCGCAGTTCGTCCTGACGGTTGGGCAGTTCCTCCAGATATTCGTTGAGCCAAACGGCGTAGTTTTTTGATGTTGAAATCTTGTTGCCTTCGAGGTTGAGGAACTCGTTGGCAGGCACATTGTCGGGCAAGATGTAGTCGCCATGTGCCTTCAGCATGGCTGGGAAGACGATGCAGTGGAAGACGATGTTGTCCTTGCCGATGAAGTGGATAAGACGTGTCTCCTCATCCTGCCACCATTTCTGCCAAGTGCCCCATTTCTCGGGCTCCTTCTCACAGAGTTCCTTCGTGTTGCTGATGTAGCCGATGGGGGCATCAAACCACACATAGAGCACTTTGCCTTCAGCGCCTTCCACTGGAACGGGGATGCCCCAATCGAGGTCACGCGTCACGGCACGTGGCTTCAAACCGCCATCCAACCAACTTTTGCACTGACCATACACGTTGCTGCGCCATTCGGGGTGTCCTTTCAGAATCCACTCCTCCAGCCACTCCTGATATTGCTCCAATGGCAGGTACCAGTGTTTCGTGGCTTTCTTCACCAATGGGTTGCCGTTGATGGCATTGATGGGGTTGATGAGCTCTTCTGGAGAAAGCGTTGCGCCGCACTTCTCGCACTGGTCGCCGTAAGCACCCTCTGCATGGCAGCGTGGACACTCACCCTTGATGTTGCGGTCGGTGAGGAACTGCTTGGTCTCCTCGTCGTAGAACTGCTCGGAGGTGATTTCCACGAATTTGCCTTCGTCATAGAGCTTCTTGAAGAAGTCGGCGGCAAACTGGTGGTGTGTCTTGCTGGTGGTGCGGCTGTAGATGTCGAAGCTGATGCCGAAGTCGGCAAAAGACTTCTTGATGATGCTGTGATAACGGTCCACCACATCCTGCACGGTGCACCCCTCCTTCTTGGCACGGATGGTCACGGGCACTCCATGTTCGTCGCTTCCACACACAAACAAAACGTCACGTCCTTTCAAACGCAGGTAACGTGCATATATGTCGGCTGGCACATACACACCAGCCAAGTGTCCGATGTGTACAGGACCATTGGCATATGGCAGTGCTGCCGTTACGGTAGTTCTCTTGAAGTTTTTCTGTTCCATGTTGATGATTGATTGTAATTTGGGTGCAAAGGTACGAAAAAGTTTAGAGTTTAGGGTTTAGAGTTTGGAGTAAATTGTATTGCAAGATGAAAAAACGCGTCGGATGATAAAAAACTTAACGCTGTAAACTCTAAACTCTAAACTTTTTCCTACCTTTGCATTATCATTAACTCAACTTTGACTTCGTCGAGCTAAAATTACTCGACTTTCAGATGTTTGGATATGTTTTCTTTGACTACGAATTACACGAATTTTACGAATTCTTGCCATGCGGACAGAACGTTGATTTCTCGAAGCCGTGGACGGCAACTAATTTCACGAACCATCCGGCTTGCACCGCGTCAGCATTGGCTTCGCCTTCCTCCGACGCGTCTTGGCCATTCATGCGAACAAGATGGTATTCCCTGCTCCGTCGGTTTGTGAAATTCGTTGTACAGAAAGTGCTTTGTGTAATAATTATCTCCACGCCGAATGGCAAATTTGTGAAATTTGTATAATTGTAGTTGAAAATAACACGTTAAGAACACCCGAAACTTAAATTATTAACAATCGATTTGTATGCAAGCAATTATTTTGGCAGCCGGAATGGGGCGCAGATTGGGCGAACTGACGAAGGAGAACACCAAGTGTATGGTGGAGGTGAATGGTGTGCGGTTGATTGACCGGCTTTTGGGACAACTGTCTGGGCTCTCGTTGCGTCGTGTCATCATCGTGGTGGGCTATCAGGGTCAGAATCTGATGGATTATATTGGACACCGCTATGACGGGCGTCTGACCATCGAGTATGCGGAGAATCCCATTTATGACAAGACCAACAATATCTATTCGCTTTCGCTGGTGAAGGAGAAGATGCTGGAGGATGACACGTTACTGATTGAGAGCGACTTGATTTTCAGTGACAGGTTGTTTCAGATGATTCTGGAAGACGAGTACCCCAACGTGGCATTGGTGGCGAAGTATGAGTCGTGGATGGATGGCACGATGGTGCGCATTGATGAGGCTTGGAACATTGTGAATTTCGTGCCGAAGAAGGCTTTCAGGTATGAGGATGTGGATGAGTATTACAAGACGGTGAACATCTACAAGTTCTCACGTGATTTCTGCGAACAGAAGTATGTGCCCTTCTTGGAGGCTTATTGCCATGCATTGGGTAACAACGAATATTACGAACAGGTGTTGCGCGTCATCACGCTGCTGGATTCTGCTGAGTTGAAGGCTTTGCCGGTCGGCGATGAGAAGTGGTATGAAATTGATGACATTCAGGATTTGGACATTGCAGAGACCATCTTTGCAGAGGGGGATGAGATGATTCACCGTTTCAACTACCGTTATGGCGGACACTGGCGATTCCCGAAAATGCTGGATTACTGCTACCTTGTCAATCCTTATTTCCCCACCCGCCGCATGAAGGACGAGCTGCGCTCCAGCTTTGACACCTTGCTGACGGAATACCCTTCGGGCATGTATGTCAATTCTCTTTTGGCAGGTAAGTATTTCGGTGTGCGTCAGGACTATATGGTGGTGGGCAATGGTGCTGCCGAACTCATCAAAAGCTTGATGGAACAGTGTCAGGGAAAGATGGGCGTGGTTTATCCCACTTTTGAGGAGTATCCCAACCGTCTGGAGAAGGATGCGATTGTCTCATACATCCCCGATGGTGAGGATTTGCAATATGACGAGCAAGACTTGATGACGTTCTTCGCAGATAAGGATATCCAGCACTTGCTGCTGATCAATCCCGACAATCCTTCGGGCAATTTCATCCCGATGGAGGGACTGCTTCGTCTCCTGAAATGGGCGAAGGAACGGGGCATTCAGCTGATTGTGGATGAGTCGTTTGTGGATTTCAGCGATGATTTTGAACATAACACCTTGTTGCGAAACGATATTTTGGAGGATAATCCACATTTGGCAGTGATGAAGAGCATCTCGAAGTCGTATGGCGTGCCGGGTTTGCGTTTGGGAGTGCTGGCGTCTGCTGATGTGGAGCTGATTCGCAGGATTCGCAAGGACATCTCCATCTGGAACATCAATTCCTTTGCAGAGTTCTACATGCAGATATTCGGCAAGTATGAGAAGGAATACAAGCAGGCGTGCCATCAGTTCATTGCTGAACGCAGACGTTTCGAAGCCTTGCTGAAGGAGATTCCTTACATTCGCCTTATTCCCACACAGGCAAACTTCTTCTGTCTGGAAGTCATTGAAAAGTATTCTTCAGCAGAACTGACCAAATTGCTGCTGGAGCGGTATAACATCATGGTGAAGGACTGCAATTCAAAGACTTCGCTGAAAGGTAGGAATTATATCCGCATCTCCGTGCGTGACGAGCAAGACAATGATGCGCTGATTGCGGCATTGAGGGAGTTGTGCTGCGCTAAATGAGAAATGATAAATGAAAAATGATAAATTAGGGGAATGAAGGTCTGTATTTGTGGAGGTGGTAATTTAGGTCATGTGGTGGCGGGATTTCTTGCTGCCAAGAGTGATTGTGAGGTGAGTGTGCTGACTCGTCGCCCTGAATGTTGGCAGCAGCAGTTGAGCATCACGACACCCGATGGTGATACGCTGCATGGAAACATCCAACGGATCACGGCATCGGCAGAGGAGGTGGTGAAGGAGGCTGATATGGTGCTGCTTTGCTTGCCAGGATTCCTCATCAAAGAGATGTTGCAGACCATCAAGCCTTTCTTGCAGCCAGGCGTGGCAGTGGGCAGTGTGGTGAGCAGCACGGGCTTCTTCTTTCATGCATTTGAGGTTTTGCCGTCTCAAACGCCGCTGTTTGGTTTTCAACGGGTTCCATTCATCTCCCGTGTTACGGAGTACGGGAAATCAGCAGCGCTTTTAGGTTATAAACCGTCCCTTTCCATCAGCGTGGAGCAGACAGACAATAAGGAGTCGCTGCGACAGAGCATCGAGCAGCTCTTTCATGTGCCTGTACAGTTGTTGAAAAACTACTATGAGGTGAGCCTTACCAACAGCAATCCCATCTTGCATCCATCCCGTTTGTACAGCATGTGGAAAAACTGGAAGGAGGGAGTGGTTTATCCCACGCAGACACTGTTTTATGAAGAATGGACGGATGAGGCTTCGGAACTGCTCATCGCAATGGATAAGGAGTTTATGACGCTTTTGGACACTTTGCCCGTTACAAAAGGAAGCATTCCGACCATTTTGGATTATTACGAGAGTCACGATGCTGTTTCCCTTACACGAAAATTGCGTTCCATTCAGGCTTTCATGGGCATTCCATCCCCGATGAAGAAAGTGGAGGGCGGTTTTGTGCCAGACTTCCAAAGCCGCTATTTCACAGAAGACTTCCCTTACGGTTTGCAGCTCATCAAGAATTTGGCACAGCAACAGGGCGTGCTAACCCCGACGATAGATCAAGTGCTGAGATGGGGCACTCAACATATCCAGCAAGCCTCCCTTCGTGAGCGGTTCAATCCCGATGGTTCACAACTGCGCAGTTTGCAGCTTCGCATGCTGGACATCCTGCTCGAAATAGACCGCATCTGCAAGAAACATCAGATTCGTTACTGGTTGAGCAGTGGCACGCTTATTGGTGCTATGCGGCATGGCGGGTTCATTCCATGGGATGATGACCTCGACATCGAGATGATGCGTGAAGACTATGTGAAACTGATGAAAGTGCTGCCTGAAGAGCTTCCCGACTGGCTTGCCTTGCAAAACAGCGATACGGATCCCCATTACTTCTTTTTCTATGCGAAGATACGTGACAGACGTTCCAAGATGCTGGAAAACACCAACTATGACCGCATCTGGAAGGAACAAGGCATCTATATCGACATCTTCCCGATGGAAAGGCATCCGATAGGCTTGCACAAATTAACGGAAAAGACAGTGGGACACATGTATAAGATTTGGCGCACCAGCACTGACGATGCCAAGAGCATCAAGCAGGTACGCCGCATCTTCGACTTCAACGACAAGTTCCTCTTTCCCTGCTTACGCTTCATCTGCCGTTTGCTCCCCAACAAGGTGGTGACCAGCGGTATGGGCATCCCTTATCACAACCCTCGCTACGAAGAGGAGATTTTCCCATTGACCACGCACGAATTTGAAGGTCACGAACTTCCAGTGCCCAGAAATGCCGATGCCCACCTTCGCCACATCTATGGGGATTATATGCAGCTCCCCGATTTGAATAAGCTCGCACCACATATGGCAAAGCTGGAGACGTGGTGAAAAGTGATAGCCCCCTCTTTGCCGTCCTCAGAAAGGGCACTTTCTTCGGTCGCTCCCGACAGCGCAACATTTAGTTGCCCTGTTTCATCGCTCGCTACCCCCAAGGGGGAGAGATTGCCATACGGGGTGTAAGCATCGCATGATGAAAAAGGAAAGAATGAAAAAATGAAAAGGCGCTCATAATCAGGAATTGTTACATAACACCTGATCTTACATTCCATTTCTCATTCCTCATTCAATAATAAGCCTCCCTCACTCGCGCATGCAAGTGTATTCCACAAACGAATGTAAGTCTTGCCCGTAAACGAACGTAAGTGTCCCTCACAAACGAGTTGCAAAACGTAGAAAAGTCTACGTTTTAGGACAAAACATTAGAAAAGTCTAACTTTTTCTGAGATATTTAGACTTTTTTGAAGGTGTCATTGTTTGCCGTATCTTTATGGCGAGTTAACAACGAAAAGTGAAAAAAGTGTATGTTACAGAAGCCAATGAGGGATTAAGTCGTAGCTTATCACAAAACTCTTTCTTGTTGAGTCTTGTGATTATGTGACCGCCTCAACGCAATGGCGAAATAAAGCACATTCTGGATATGCACAAAATGAAAGGTCAGCAGAATAACTGCTGACCTTTCTTTGTTTTATGTAATATCTTTCGATTAGAAGCTTACGTAAGCACCGAAAGAGATGTTGTTAGCAAGACCAATGCTGAATTCGTTAGTCTTAGTGTCACCAACCTTACCGAAGTCGTAACCGAGCTTACCAACGTGTGCAACGAGGCTCACCTTGTCGCTAAGACCGTAAGCGATACCTGGCTTGAAACCAAGCTCCCAAGCGTTACCATCGTCTTCGATACCGCTGTAGTGGATGTGCTTGTAAGCGAAACCACCGTCAACGAAGAAAGTGAAGTCACCAGACTTAACGAACTTGTAACGAACGTATGGGTTGAGGATGAAAGTGTTTCTGTTTGCATCAGCAAGAGCACCAATTGAATAGTCGTCCTTCTCGTTGAAGCTCAGATAAGCATCACCGTTACCATTAGCGTGAGTGAAACCAATGCCTACAGCAATGTCAAACTTGTCGTTGAGAGTGTAACCGATTTCAGGGAGGAAGCTGAAATTAGCACCAGAGCCCTGCTTGTCGCCGTCAATTGTAGTCTTACCTGCGCTGAAACCTACTTCACCGCCGACCCAAACTTGTGCGTTAGCTGAAAGAGATGCAACTGCTACGAGAGCAGCAAGAATCATTTTTTTCATAATTTTCTCAATTAATCAATTAGTTTTTCCTACTCTATTAACAAAAGTCATTTTGAGGTTTTCGGATTCCCCTCATAAAGGATGACGGTGCAAAGATATGCCCTTTTCATATACCTACCAACAATTTTTAACAAAAAACGACCTTAATGAACAACAATGGATACAAAAGGAACAAAATTGAAGTGTAAACTGTAGTTTTTCATCACATTATGTGCAAAAAACGTGAAATGGTGTATAGAGTCTTCACAAAAGGGAGGTTGTGACGTAAAAAGATGCCCGTATTCGGAAAAAAGTGGAAAAATTTGTTTTTTCTCTCACTTATTCCTACCTTTGCATGCTTTTAACATTGAATTATGGGAGATAGCAACGAATATAAATACTTAACGAAGATTGATTATCCGATTGACCTGCGTAAGTTGAAGGTGGAAGAATTGCCAACCGTGTGTGAGGAGTTGAGGCGCGATATTATTGAGGAGTTGGCAACGAATCCGGGGCATCTGGCTTCCAGCCTTGGTGCAGTGGAGCTGACGGTGGCGTTGCATTATGTGTTTAACACCCCTTACGACCGCATTGTGTGGGACGTGGGACATCAGGCATACGGGCACAAGATATTGACGGGACGTCGTGACAGGTTTTGCACCAATCGAAAACTGAATGGGCTGAAACCTTTCCCACATCCGGATGAGAGCGAATATGACACGTTCTGTTGCGGACATGCCAGCAATTCCATCTCAGCTGCGTTGGGTATGGCAGTGGCTGCAAAGATGAAGGGCGAGGACAGAAAGGTGGTGGCAGTGATTGGCGATGGTGCCATGAGCGGTGGCTTGGCTTTCGAGGGACTAAACAACACAGCTGGTACGCCCAATGATATGCTGATTGTGCTGAACGACAACAATATGTCGATTGACCGCAGTGTGGGTGGTATGCGAAAGTATCTTGTGCGGTTGACCACAAACACCACCTATAACAATATTCGATATAAGGTTTCAAAGAGGCTGTTTGGGTGGGGCATCCTGAACGAGAAGCGACGCAGGGGACTCATCCGACTGAGTAACAGCGTGAAGTCTGTCTTGGCTCGACAGAAGAATGTTTTCGAGGGTATGGACATCCGTTATTTTGGTCCTGCCGATGGAAATAATGTGGTGGAGCTGGTGCGCATCTTGCAGGTCGTCAAGGAGATGAAGGGACCTAAATTGCTCTACATCCACACCACGAAAGGTTATGGTTATGCACCTGCTGAGGAGGATGCGACCATTTGGCATGCTCCAGGAAAGTTCGACCCCGACACGGGCGAGCGTATCAAGAGTGACAGCGACTATCCGTGCCCTCCTAAGTTTCAGGATGTGTTTGGCAAGACATTGCTGGAACTGGCACAGAAGAACGCGAAGATCGTGGGTGTGACTCCTGCCATGCCGACGGGCTGTTCGATGAACATCATGATGAATGCCATGCCCGACCGTGTGTTTGACGTGGGCATTGCCGAGGGGCATGCGGTGACGTTCTCGGGGGGTATGGCTAAGGACGGGCTGCTGCCTTTCTGCAACATCTATTCGTCGTTCATGCAGCGTGCCTACGACAATATCATACACGATGCAGCTACGATGCGTCTGAACATGGTGCTGTGTCTGGATCGTGCAGGACTGGTGGGTGAGGATGGTTCCACGCATCACGGAGCTTTCGATTTGGCTTTCTTGCGTCCCATCCCGAACTTGACCATCGCGTCGCCCTACAACGAGATGGAACTGCGTCACTTGATGTACACGGCTCAATTGCCGGACAAGGGCGTGTTTGTCATCCGTTATCCCCGTGGCAGAGGCAACACGGTGGATTGGCAGTGTGAGCTGGAGGAGGTGCCTGTGGGCAAGGGACGCAAGTTGAAAGAGGGCAAGGACATTGCCGTACTGAGCATCGGCCCTCTGGGAGTGGAGGCTGAGAAGGCGATTGCCATTGCAGAGCTGAAGTCGCTGAACACCAACCCGTCTGAACCATTAAACATTGCACATTATGACATGCGCTTCCTGAAGCCGATTGACGAGGATATTCTGCATGAGGTGGGCAAGAACTTCAAGAAGGTGGTGACGGTGGAGGATGGCGTGATAGCCGGTGGACTGGGCAGTGCGGTGCTGGAATTCTTTGCCGACCATGGCTATGAGGTGGAAGTGAAACGCATTGGTATTCCCGACAAGTTTGTGATGCACGGCACGGTGGCTGAGTTGCGGCAGATTTGCGGAATGGATGCACAAAGCATATCGGAGGTATTGGCATGAAAATCGTGATTGCTGGCGCAGGTGCCGTGGGCACGCATTTGGCTCGCATGCTGTCGAACGACCGACAGGATGTGGTGCTGATTGATGCGGATGAAAATAAACTTTTCCGTTTGGGCAGCGAACTGGATATCATGACGCTGGTCAGACAGCCGTCGTCCATTGAGGGACTGAAGGATGCGGAGGTGCAACGTGCGGACTTGTTTATCGCCGTGACTCCCAACGAGAGCGAGAACTTGACCTGTGCAATGCTGGCAAGGCAGTTGGGTGCGAAGCAGACGGTGGCAAGGGTGGATAACTATGAGTACATGAAGCCTGAGAATCTGGAAATCTTCAAGAAGATGGGCATCGGGTCGCTGATTTATCCGGAACTGCTGGCTGCGGAGGACATCAAGGCGAGTGCACGGTACAGTTGGGTGAGGCAGATGTGGGAGTTCAACAATGGTGAGTTGC
>Ga0310697_10004839_pt1 | contig 13202 bp, 1 predicted proteins | sample 172DNAGHGlowgp2_FD_203883 | JGI IMG/M metagenome (GOLD analysis project Ga0310697, IMG submission 203883) | Sheep rumen microbial communities from Palmerston North, Manawatu-Wanganui, New Zealand - 1728 DNA GHGlow gp2 (v2) (version 2) | ecosystem: Host-associated > Mammals > Digestive system >...
CACGTTGTATTTCGACTTCGACATCTTCTCGATTTCCCAGCCGCAGATGTACTGGCCGTCTTCGAGAATGAACTCCGCGTCCTTGAAGTCGGGCATCCAGTTGCGGAACGCCTCCAAATCGAGGACATCGTTACGGACAATGTTGACATCCACGTGGATAGGCGTGGTCTCGTATTCCTTGCGCAGGTTGAGCGACACGAACTTGTTGGTGCCGACGATACGATAGACGAAATTGGAACGTCCCTGGATCATGCCCTGGTTGATGAGTTTCTGGAAGGGTTCGTCCTTGCAGCTGATGCCGAGGTCGAAGAGGAACTTGTTCCAGAAGCGGGCGTAGATCAGGTGGCCGGTGCCGTGTTCCGCGCCGCCGACATAGAGATCGACATTCTGCCAATACTCGTCAGCCTCCTTGGAAACCAGCGCGGTATCGTTCTTCGGATCCATATAGCGAAGGTAGTAGGCACTGGAGCCGGCAAAACCGGGCATGGTGCTGTACTCGCGCGGATAGCCGTTCCACGTCCAGTCTTTGGCACGGGCCAACGGCGGCTCGCCGGTCTCGGTGGGCAGGAACTGATCGACCTCGGGCAACAACACGGGCAGCTCGGACTCGGGAACGGGATAGGGCATCCCGTCCTTGTAGTAAATCGGGAACGGTTCGCCCCAGTAGCGCTGGCGGCTGAAGATGGCGTCGCGCAGGCGGTAGTTGACCGTGCCGTAGCCGATACCCATGGCCTTCACCTTCTCAATCACCGCCTTGCCGGCCTCCTTGACCGCCATGCCGGTGATGAAACCGGAATTGACGCACACGCCGGTCTTGCTGTCGAGGCTCTCCGCCCAAGTGTCAGGGTCGCTGACTTCATCGACGGCCGGGGCCACCACCTGGCGAATGGGCAGGTTGAAGTGGCGGGCGAAGGCGAAGTCGCGGCTGTCGTGGGCGGGCACAGCCATGATGGCGCCGGTGCCGTAGTCGCTCAGCACATAGTCGCTGACCCAAATCGGGATGCGCTCCTCGGTGATGGGGTTGATGGCGAACGCGCCGGTGAAGACGCCGCTCACCTTCTTGACCTCAGCCTGCCGCTCGCGCTCGGAGCGGTTCTTGGCCCAAGTCACGTAAGCCTCCACCTCAGCCTTCTGCTCCGGCGTGGTGATATGCTCAATCATCTCGTGCTCAGGGCACAAGACCATGAACGTCACGCCGAAGATGGTGTCAGGACGGGTGGTGAAAATCTCGAAGGCAGTCTCGCTTTCGATCCCATCCACATTGCCGCCCATGTAGATTTTCTTCCAGTCTAACTGGCCTTCCTTGGCCAACGGGAACCAGACGGCCGCGCCCTCGCTCCGACCGATCCAGTTGCGCTGGATCTCTTTCAGCGAGTCGGTCCAATCGACGGTGTCAAGGCCGTTGAGCAGGCGTTCCGCATACGCGGAGACACGCAATATCCACTGTTTCATCTGCTTGCGCTCAACGGGGAAGCCACCGCGCACGGAGAGTCCGTTCACGACCTCATCGTTGGCGAGCACCGTGCCGAGCTTCGGGCACCAGTTCACCCACGTGTCGGCGAGGTAGGCCAATCGATAGTTCATGAGAATTTCCTGGCGTTCCTTCTCGGAAGCTCTCCCCCACTCTTCCGCCGTGAAGTCCATCGGCTTGGTCTGCGCCACGTCCAACCCTTCGGTGCCGTTGGCGGCGAAAGCCTCCTCCAACTCGGAAATCGGACGGGCCTGGTTGGCCTGGTTGCAGTAATAGCTGTTGAAAAGCTGGATGAACGTCCACTGCGTCCACTTGTAGTAGTCGGGGTCGCAGGTCTTGAACGAACGGTCCCAGTCGAACGAGAAACCGATCTTGTCGAGCTGCTCGCGATAGCGATTGACGTTCCGCTCGGTAGTGATGGCCGGATGCTGACCGGTCTGGATGGCATACTGCTCCGCCGGCAGCCCGAAGGCATCGTAGCCCATCGGGTGCAGCACGTTGAAGCCCTTCTGCCGTTTGTAGCGGGCGTAAATGTCAGAGGCGATGTAGCCTAACGGATGGCCCACATGCAGCCCCGCACCCGACGGGTACGGGAACATGTCCAACACGTAGAACTTCGGTCTGGCGTTGTCTATCTCGGTTTTATACAGGCCTGTCTCTTTCCATTTCGCCTGCCATTTCTTCTCGATTTCCCTGAAGTTGTATTCCATTGTTATAGGGTATTCGGTTATTGGGTTAGTCGGTTATTGGGTTAGTCGGTTATTGAGTTAGTTGGTTATTGGGGGTGTCGGTTAACCCATTAAACTATTAAACTATTAAACTACTAAACTATTAAACTATTAAACTATTAAACTACTAAACTATTAAACTACTAAACTATTAAACTACTAAACTACTAAACTATTAAACTACTAAACTATTAAACTACTAAACTATTAAACTACTAAACTATTAAACTACTAAACTATTAAACTACTAACCCATTAACCCATTAAACTATTAAACTACTAAACTACTAAACTATTTGTTATTGACCACAATCTTACGCGCTTCCACTCTCTTGCCCTTCTCGTCAAGGAACTGCACAGTGTAGTGACCGTTGGCGAAGCGGGTGCAGTCGATTTCGAGACGGGTGTCGTCGCAGTCAGCCTGATAGACCAGACGGCCAGCCTCGTTGTAGAGGCGCACCTTGCTCACCTCGGGCGCGTTCTCCAAGTTGATGAACAGCGACTGGTGGACAGGGTTCGGATAGAGGGTCACTTGCGCCTGGGACGCATAGTCCTCGATGCCGACGTTGCAGTACAGGCTGAGAGAGGTCTCCGTGTAACCGCAATTGTTGACCCCTCTTGCAGTAAGGATGCCCGATCCGTTGGTTGTCACATTCAGTGTCACATTGCTGAAGCTGGTATTGGACAGCGTCCAGTGCGTGTTGGAGACACGCCATTCATAATTGCTCACATACAACGGGTTGTTGATGGAGAAATAGACGTTGCCATGCTGCGTGATGGTGGGATTGCCGTTGATGGTGTCCAAACGCGGCAGCGGGCTGACAGTCAGCAACAGGTTGACCGTGCTGTCGCAGCCGTGCACCGTTTGGAGCTGGCGGGTATAGGTGAATGTGCCAAACGTGTCCAAAGCGGCAATTTCGAAGCCATAATCCGCAAAAGGCTGTCCCTCGCAGACCGTGCCCGTCACCGTGAGGTTATAGGTCGGGAGCGTCGTAATCTGGTGCTGCCCCACAGAGGAACAACCGTTGGCGCCCGTCACCGTAACCGTGTAGAGGGTGTTGTCAGGAACCACCGTGACCGACTGCGTGGAGTCGCCAGTGTTCCAGACGAACTGTTCCGCATCGGAAGAAGCCACAAGGTCGGTGGTGTCGCCCTGGCAGAGCTCATTCACGCCGATAATGTCCAACGCGGGAGCAGACAGCTGGGCCACATACGCATTAGCGGTTTGACTGCATCCGTAGCTGTTGGTCGCCGTCACAGTGTAAAGACCGCCTTCGGTAATCGAAATCTGCGAACCCGTCTCACCGTTGCTCCAAGCGTAGCTGTTGTTGCCCGTCACTGAAAGCACTTCCGTAGTGTTCTCGCAGATGCTGCCGACGGCATTCAGCGTGAAGACCGGGACAGGGTTGTCCATCACCGTCACAGAGGCCACCGACTGGCAGCCGTTCACGGAGCTTGTCGTCACTGTGTAGGCACCCTGCACGGACACTGTGATGCTGTTCGTGGTAGCACCGGTGCTCCAAAGGTATTCGGTAGCATCGGAAGCGGTGAGTGTCGTTGACTCGCCATGACAGATGGCCAGGTCGCCGGAAATGTACACCGTCGGAGCCGTCTCCACGTTCACCACTTTGCTGACTGTTGAACTACAGCCGTTCTCATCGTACCCGACAACGCTGTAGGTGGTCGTCTCCAGCGGCATGACCGTGATGGCCGCGCCGCCCTCGCCAGTGCTCCACACATAGGTGTTCGCGCCGGAGGCCGTCAATGCGTTCGTCGCGCCCTGGCAGATCAGGCTGGAACCGGAGACGCTGACCTCCGGATTATCCCAAACCACGACGGTCACCGAGTCGGTGCGCACGCAGTTCAGGGAGTTGATGGCATTCACCTTATAGACACCCGGTGTGCTGACCGTGATGGAGTTGCCCGTGGTGCCCGTGCTCCACGAATAGGAATTGCCGCCCACCACGCTAATGGTGGTGCTTTGTCCTTGACAGATGCTGGTGTTGCCACTGAAGATGATGGAAGGAAGCACATTGACCGTCACCACCGCCGTGGCTGTGGCCGAGCAGCCAAAAGCATTGTAGGCAGTCACCGTGTAAGAGGTGCTAAGGTTCGGGAAAACGGCGATGTCTTGCGTGGTGGCACCGTTGCTCCACAGGTAAGAAGTGCCGCCCGTGGCTGTCAGGACAGTGGACTGTCCCTGGCATATCGTTCTCTCCCCAAGTATTTGAACCACAGGAATGTCTTCCACATTCACCACTTTCTGCACCGTGGTAAAGCAGCCGTTCGTGTCATACCCTGTAACGCTGTAGGTGGTATTGGCAGTCGGGGCGATGGAAATCTCCGCGCCCGTCTCACCCGTGTTCCACTGGTAACTGTTGGCGCCTGAGGCGGTCAACGACACGGCACTGCCAGCACACACATGGTTGCTTCCGGCGATTTGCACCACCGGTTTCGGATTGACCTTCACATAGACAGAGTCAACCTTCGAGCAGTTCTGGGCATTCGTGGAGGTCACGTAATACGTGCCTGTGGTGGCGATGTTCACGTTGCCGGTCTGCGAACCCGTGCTCCAACTGTAGGAGCTGGCACCCACGGCCGTGATGGTGGTGGTGTTGCCGGCGCATATCGTGGTGTTGCCGTTGAAAGTGACCTGCGGCAACGCGTTCACTGTCACCGTGACGGCGGAGCTGGCCATACAACCGTAGGCGTTCGTCACCGTCACCACATAGGACTGGCTGCTCATAGGCGCCACCACCACACTGTTGATGGTGTCACCCGTGCTCCAGCTGTATGCCGCACCGCCCGTTGCCGTCAACGTGGTGGATTGTCCGGCACAGATGGTTCGCGTTCCAAGGACTTGTATCACCGGCAGTGCCTCCACGTTCATCACACGGCTCACCGTGGTACTACAACCGTTGGCGTCATAACCCGTCACCGTGTAAGTGGTGGCCGTGGAAGGCGTAACCGAAATGGAGGGCGTTACCTCCTCTGTGTTCCAAAGATAGGTGTTTGCACCCGAAGCGGTCAGCGTGGCGATGCTTCCGGCACACACATAGTTGTTGCTGGAAATTTGCACCACCGGATTCGCGTTCACCGTCACATAGACGGAATCCGTCGCTCTGCAATTCTGGGCGTTGGTGGCCGTGACGCGATAATAGCCCTCAGCCGTCACACCAATGGAGGCGGTCTGTCCGCCGTTGGACCAAGTGTAGGTACTGGCACCCGCAGCGGTCACCGTGGCCGTCGAACCGGCGCAAATGGTCGTGTTGCCGCTAAAAGTGATGGTCGGCAGCGCATTCACCGTCACCGAAGTGGAGAGGCTGGACGAGCATCCGAGCGCGTTGGTCACCGTCACCACGTAGGATTGCGTGGCGGCAGGCGCCACCGTAATGCTGTTGGTCGTCTCGCCATTATCCCAAACAAATGTGTTGCCGCCCGTGGCGGTCAGCGTGGTCGATTGTCCGACACAGATGGTCTTCGTGCCTGTCACCGCGACAACCGGAAGTGCCTCCACGTTCAGCACCTTAGTGGCGACCGTCTGGCAGCCCTTCGAATCGTAGCCCGTCACCGTATAAGTAGTGGTGGATGACGGTGAGACGGAGATGGATTCCCCGTTCTCCGTCGTGCTCCACACGTAGGTGTTCGCGCCGGTAGCCGTCAGCGTGGTGACAGCTCCTGTACATATATAATCGGCACCGGAAATCTGCACATCCGGATTCGGGTTCACCACGACATACACCGCGTCAGAGTTCACGCAGTTCTGGGCATTGGTCACCGTCACCCGGTAGTATCCGGCAGTGCCGACCGTGATGGCAGCAGTTTCCTCGCCCGTGGACCAGTGGTAGGCGTTACCGCCTGCGGCCGTGAGAGTCACCGTACCGCCGTCGCATATCTCCGTGTTGCCACTGAAGGTGACTTGCGGCAAGCTGTTCACCGTGACCTGCGTTTCCATACTTGACACGCAGCCCATCGCATTGGTCACCGTCACCACGTAGGATTGTGTGGTTGAGGGCGACACGGTGATGCTGTTGCCCGTAGCGCCGTTGCTCCACACATAGTTTAAGCCGCCCGTGGCAGTCAGCGTGGTCGATTGTCCGGCGCAGATGGTCTTCGTGCCCGTGACACTGATCACCGGCAGCGGTTCCACATTCACTACCTTGGAGGCCGTACTGTGGCATCCGTTGGTGTCATATCCCGTCACCGTGTAGGTGGCCTGGGCAGCCGGGGAGACGGCGATGGTGGCTGTCGTCTCGTCCGTGTTCCATTGGTAAGTGGCCGCGCCCGAAGCCGTCAGGTTGGTCACGTTGCCCGTGCAAATATAGTCGGAGCCGGAGACTTGGACATTCGGGTTCGGATTCACCGTCACCGTGACGGAGGCGGTGTTAATACAGTTCTGCGCATCGGTAGCCGTCACCTTGTAAGTACCCGCGCTACCCAGCACCACGGAGGCGTTCTGCCCGCCCGTGGACCAGGCGTAAGTACTGGCGCCCGTGGCGGTAACGGTCGTCGTCTCACCGGCACAGATAGTCGTGTTGCCACTGAACGTGACGGTCGGGAGCGCATTCACCGTTATGGTGGCCGAAGCACTGGACATACAGCCGTATGCGTTGCTCACCGTCACGGAGTAGGACTGGTTGGCGGAGGGGGCAACGGCAATGTTGCTGCCCGTGTTGCCCGTGTTCCAAAGATAAGTGACACCACCTGTGGCCATCAGCGTCGTGCTCTTGCCCTTGCAGATGGTCAGGTTGCCATTGATTTGCGGAGTGGGAAGTTCGTGTACCACCACGCCACGAGAGGCCGTGGCCGTACATCCATGGCCGTTGGTGGCCGTCACGGAATACTGTCCTGCGGCATTGGCCGTGATGCTGGGATTGTGGTCCCCATTGCTCCACACATATTGCGTGATGCCATCGCCGGCAACCGTCAAGGCCGTCGATTGTCCCTCGCAGATCTCACTATTGCCGATGATGCTTATTTGCGGAAGTTCATAAACCGTGACCATCGCGTGATAGACCTGCGAACAGAGGTTGGTGTTGGTCACCGTCACCGTATATTCGCCGGCTTCCGTCACCATGATGCGGCTCTGGTGGCTGCCCGTGCTCCATTCGTACGTGCATCCCGCCGGCGCATCCGTGACGAGCTGCGCCTGCTGCCCGCGGCAAATGCTGACCGTCTCCGTCACATTGGCCACCGGCAGCGGATTCACGGTCACCGTCTTCTGAGCCGTGGCCGTACAGCCGTTGGCTCCAGTTCCCGTAACCGTGTAGGTATTCGTGGCGGTCACCGCGATATTGTCGCCGAACTCGCCCGTACTCCATCGATAATCCAAAGCACCCGAGGCCGTAAGGGCCGCCGTGTCGCCGAAGCACACCGCAGCGGGGCCGTTGACGAATACGGAGGGCAGCGGTTCCACCGTCACCATCTTCTGGGCCGTGGAGGTACAGCCGTTCTCGTCAGTCACCAGCACGGTGTAGTTCGTGTTCACATTCGGCGTGACCGTGATGGCACCGGTGTTCTGGCCGGTGCTCCAATTATAGGTATTTGCCGAGGAGATGGCCGTCAGCACGACCGAATTCCCCTTGCAGACGCTGTTTTGAGCCACAATGTTGACAATAGGCGCCGGATTCACCAGCACCGTGGCGGACGAGGTGGCCGTACAGCCGTATGCATCCGTGGAAGTCACCGAATAGGTACCCGTGGCATTCACTGTGATCAAGGCAAGCATGCTGCCGTCGTCCCATTCGTAGCTTCTGCCGCCAGAAGCGCGCAACGTAGTGGACTGACCCTCACAAATCGTCAGGTTGCCGCTGATGGTCGGGACTACAGTGTTATATTCGCTCACCGTGGCCGACAAGGTGTTTTGACAGCCGCCAGCATTGGTCACCGTGACCGTATATTGTCCGGCAGCGGTGATGGTGATGTCTTTGGAGGTGCTTCCGTCGAACCAACGGTAGGTATTATCGGCATCGCCCGTGACGGTCAGCTCCGTACTCTGTCCATGACAAAGGTAACGGTTGCCCGTGATGCTGGCGTTCACCGGAGCCTGCGCCACCGTCACGCTCTTGCTGGCGGAACATCCGTACTGGTCCGTGCCCGTGACCGTGTAGGTGCCCGCGTAGGAGGTGGTAATCGACTGCGAGACCTCGCCGGAGTTCCACTCGTAGGTGGAGGCGCCCGCCGCCGTCAGCGTGGTGCTGCCGCCCTGGCAAAGCGCCGCCCGTCCGTTGATCTTGATGGTCGGAGGCGTGTGCACCGTCACATTCACCGAACTGGAATTCGTGCAGGTGTTGGCATCCGTCACCGTCACCGAATAGGTGCCGCCCGTGCTCACCGTGATACGACTCGCGTGAGCGCCGGTGTTCCAATAATAGGTAGTACCACCCGACGCATACAGCGTGGTGGACTGATTCTCACAGATGCTGGTGTTGCCAGTAAGCGCGACCGTAGGAAGCGGATTCACCGTGATTCGATGACTATGGATGGTCGAACAGCCGTATGTGTTGGACACGGTCACCGTATAGACGGTGGTCGTTTCCGGGGTCACCGTGCGGATGTTGTTCGCGGTGCCGTCTTCCCAGACAAAGCTCGTGCCGCCGATAGCCTGAAGAAGCACACTTCCGCCCTTACAAACCTGCTCGTAACCCAGAATGCCGGCCGGAGGTGGCGTCACGCTTTCCACCTCGACAGAAGCGGAGGCCGTGCAGCCGAAGGCGTTCGAAACTGTCACCGCGTAGGTGCCCGCCACACTCACCGTGATGGAAGACTGCGTGGAGCCGTTGTTCCACAAAAAGACCCCGCCGGTCGATTGCGCCGACAGCGTCACCTCGCTGCCCGTACACAGGTAGCGGTTACCCGACAAAGTCAGTGTGGGTGACTCTTTCACAGTCAGGCGAACATAGAAGATCGAATCGTAGCCCGATGCGGAGCGTGTGAGGAACCGGTAGAGTCCCGCCTGCGTGAGCACACTGTCGAATAAGGTGACCGGCATATCGCTGGAACACACCTCGCGATAGACAGTGTCCGTATTGATGACGGCAGGGTTAACCGTCAAGAAAAGGGAGACCACGCTGTCGCAGCCGTTCACCGTCGTAAGCATCTGCTCATGGTAGCCAGCGGTATAATACGCGCTGTCCACGAAACGGTAAGGCAGGTCATACTCGCCGACTTCGGCATAGACCGTTGCGGCCACGTAGGTGGGGTTATGGCTCACGTTCAATGTCACCACACTGTCATAGCCCGACAGATGATAGGTGAACGTATAGGCACCCGGTTCCGTAATCGTGTTCCCGAGGAACTGGACCGTAGCGTTCGCACATACCGTCGTATCCAAAACCGTATTGAACACGGGTTCCACCGTCAGGTTCAACGTATATAGCGTGTCGCACTCCGCAGCCGTGGCAGCCGGCACCCTGACGGTATAGGCTCCCGAGGCCGTAAAGGCTGTGTCGTGGTAAGCGTACGGGATGCCGTTCCGCGTCACCGTCGCCGACTCCACAATCTGATTGTCGGGAGTGACCGTCAGATCCAACGTCTTGAAGGCACTGTCGCATCCTGCAACATTTTTCAAGGTCACCGTATAGAAACCGGCGCCGACGCACTCTCTGCCATAAAACTCATAAGGGAGCCTCGACGCGCAAACAGTCGCCGAAATCGTGTCTTTTACCGGATTGTTGTTGAGGTTAATCCGAAGTGTGTGGTAGTCTAAGCAACCACTGGTATTCGTCTGCGCGTATGTGAACACCGTAGATGCCTTGAACGTGGTGTCGCCGAAGACGTAAGAGCTGTCGGAGGTGCAAACCATAACGGTATCTCTCACTGAAGGCTTGGCATCCAGCAGCAACAACGTGAATTTGCTGCACGCAGTATCAGGTTCCCGGTCGATGAAATAGCGGCCCGGGGCGTTGAACACATGCACGGAATCGTATTCGTACGGAAAAGCGTCGGGACAGAGGCTCACGGTCACCGTGTCCATCTGGGGTTTCGTCACTTGAAGATTCAAGGTCACCAACGCACTGTCGCAACCATAGCGGCTGTCTATGGCCACCGTATAAGAGCCGGCGGCATTATATTCCATACCATTATATATATATGGTAACTCCGTCTGGCAAACAGAGACATCGATCGTGTCGGTCTGGGCAGCGGAGGGACGGACTTGGAGAATCAGCACCGAAACAGTCTCGCAGCCCCGTGGAGAGAGATAGGGCACAGAATAGGTTCCCGGAGTATTGTAACTCTGGCCCATGAAGCTGTACGGCAAGTCGTTCTGGCAAACTTCCACGCGAGTCGTGTCCCGCTCATCCGGGTAACGAATCACGTTGTAGGTCTTCACAATCGGACAACCGTCCGCGTTATAGCCTTGCGTGAAGTCATAGCTGCCGACCTCGGTGAAGGTGATACCTTCGTAGGTCACCGAAGGCTGATCGGGGCACATCGGAAGGGTGACAGTGGTATGCTGACCCTCCACCACTCTGAGTTTCAAGAGCGTGCGCGCGCTGTCGCAACCGTTGCGAGTAGGCGTGCTGATCCAGTAGTCGCCGCTCTCCACGTAAAAATTGTTCCGGAAAGCGTATGGCAGGTTGTTTTTGCACACCCGTGCCGACACCGTGTCGGTCACGTCATAGCTTTTTCCAATCGCAATCTGATAGACATTCAGCACATCCATCACAATCTGCCCTTGCACAGGCGAATAGTGCGGAATCTTCACCACTGTATCGCGGTGATAGACAGTGCCGTTTGCCGAAAGCTTCACACTGTCGCATCCAAACAACGAATGGTAAACAGTGTCGGTAGGATACGGCGTGACTTGTGCCAAACCGTGACCGCCAAACGCGAGTACCGCAGTCAAAAACACAAGCATCAAATGCTTAATAATCATGCATTTATTCATTGTAGCAAATTTATAATATATTCAAAATACTAATAATAAAACAAAAGTGCAAAATTACACTTTTTTCTTTTGCACACTGAAACCAGAAAGAGGGAACTCTTTCCGCCCCCTTTTTGGGATTCGAACAGACGGTCAATCCTGGACTAACTGAACGTGATCGCACTCGTTCCGTGGCTCACGGGCTGAACGATGATCTTCGTTGGGATTTTATCGGCAAGAACATCCAAGTGACTGATAATCCCGATATTACAATGTACAATATGGTGAAGTTGCTGCAAAGTGTTCACCACGCTGTCGCAAAGAGTGCCGTCCAACTGGCTGATGCCCTCGTCGATGAAGAGGAAGTCGGAGGTGATGCCCTGCATGGCGAGGTTGGAAAGGCCGAGCGCAAGGGCGATGGAGATGAGGAAGCTCTCGCCGCCAGAGACCATCTCCACAGGCCGCGGCGCGTCGCCCAAGTACTTGTCTTTCACCAAGATCATCAACTCGCGGCCCGCACCGGTGAGCTCGTATCGGTCGGAGAGCATACTGAGGAAGTAGTTCGTGTTGTCGAGCAGTTTCTGCAGGATGAAACTCTGCGCGATACGGCGGAAAGTTCTGCCGGTGCTGTCACCGAAGACGTTGTTGAGCCGCTCCCACTGCCGCACCTGCTGCCGCAAGGCATCCAGCTTCGCCAACGTGTCGGCATACCTCTGCTTGTTGTCGGCATCTTGCTGCAGAATCAACCGGATTTGTCCAACCCTCTGCATTTTTTCCGTCTTAATCGCGCCTTTCTCCTTTATTTGCCGCTCGATTTCGTCCAATTGCTCACCATCTTCCATCGCAGGTCTCGTCTCCAAATGCTTCCGCATGGTTTCCTGCGCCTGCTGCAGCTTTCCATGTGCCGTCCGCTCCTGCTCCTGCACATTCTGCAACTGCCCGCGCAACCGCGCAATCTCCTCGGCGGTCGTGGCGGCCAACTGCGACAGAAGGACTTCCGAAATCTCGGACTGGCGGGTGTAAAAATCGCTCAACACGCTGTCCACCTGGCTCATTCTCACGGCCAAGTCAGCCGACTTTTGCGAAAGGACAGCGCACTTCTCGGCCAAATCCATCCACTTTCCCGCCAATCCGTCGCACTTGGCCCCCTTTTCGGCAGCTGTCCACTCGAACAGTCCCTTCACCTTCCGCTCGTACAGCCCGATCTGGTCAACCTCCCGCTGCATCTGCATTTGCAAATCCTGCTGGTCCGACCGGCTCTTTTGCAGGCCGGCATACGATTCTGCCTCCTTTGTCAACGTTTGCACCGTCTTGGCAATATCCTTTTCCCAACTGGGATAAACGGCGTTCAGGAAGCCGGACAACTCGCTTTCCAACGACTGGGAGATTTCCGCAAACTCCGCCATCTGCTGCTGCAGTGCCCCGTTCTCCGTTTTCAGGTTGGTATGTTGCACTTCGTCGTTGTGTTGCGAAAGCGTGAGCTTCTCGACCTGCTTCTTCAGTTCTTCCAACGTCGCCGAAGCCGCCTTCGACTTCTTGGAAATTTCCTGTGCCAACTGGATGCGTCTCGCCGTTTCTTGCAAGGCTTTTTCTACTTCAACATTCTGCTTATCAATCTGTTCCAAAATAGTTTCAGACACTTCGATTTGCAAACGGCTGCAAATTTCAGTCAAGGCGGCAAGGGCATTTTTCTTGACGAGGTTTTTGTTTTGAAGTTCGGTTTGCTGCACTGCAAGCATGGCTTCGGCGGCTGTTTGGGCTGTCACCGTTTCATCAACGGCCTTTTTCGCGTCATTCACCGCCCGCTTGGACGCATCCAACTGACTTTTCAACAGCGCGACGCTCCGTTCCACTGCTTCGTTGGTGAGCAAGCGTTCCACTTTCTGTCCACAGACAGGACACGTGTCGCCGGTCTGCAACATGGCGCGCATCTGCTTGGCAAACTGATTGACGCTCTGCGCCGAGGCCTCGTAGCATTTTTGAGCCGTCTCCTGAGCCTCCTGCGCCTGCGCGTACAACGCCTGTTTCTGCGACAACTGCTCTGACAGGAACTGTTGCTTCTGTTGCAATTCCGACACGGACTGTTTCATGAGATTGATTTCTTCTTGCTGACGCTTAAGCTGTTGCACGGAAT
>Ga0310697_10004841_pt1 | contig 13201 bp, 15 predicted proteins | sample 172DNAGHGlowgp2_FD_203883 | JGI IMG/M metagenome (GOLD analysis project Ga0310697, IMG submission 203883) | Sheep rumen microbial communities from Palmerston North, Manawatu-Wanganui, New Zealand - 1728 DNA GHGlow gp2 (v2) (version 2) | ecosystem: Host-associated > Mammals > Digestive system >...
TATATACTTTATTATTGAGACCTATTCTAATGATTAAAAATAATTTAGTATATGCTAATATTAATTCTAAATTTCAAACTTTATTAGTAAATATATGTGATTTAAATAAAATAGATACTGAGATTGATATAAAAGATTTAAAAGTATTACCTTTGTTATATCAATCACAAAATCTCTTAAATCAAATTCATAAAATGATTATTGATGAGCAGATTGCTGGTAAAGAGGGTCATATTAGAAGCAATATGCTTGGAGAAAGAGTAAACTATTCAAGTAGATGTGTTATCATTCCATTAATAGGACATTATGATTTAGATGAAGTTAAATTACCATATCTAGTTTTTCTTGAGTTATATAAATATGAACTCATTAATTTGCTTGTCACAATAGATAAATTAACAATAAATAATGCAATTATTAGATGGAATAAAGCAATAGAAAAATTTGATAAAAAAATGTATTTAATGATGAAATATTTAATTGAAAATACCGAAAATGGTTTATGGGTATTTATAAATAGAAACCCATCATTGAATTATGGTTCAATTTTAACAATGAAAGTTATTGAAGTAAAAGAAGATTATGATGATTTAACTATGTCTGTTCCTTTAAATGTTTTAGGATTACTAGCTGGAGATTTTGATGGAGATGTATTGAATATTATTTCTCTTAAAACTCAAGAATTTGTCAATCATTATAATAATATTCTTAATCCAAAAGGAATGATGATTGATAGAAATGATGGTCGATTTAATAGAAAAATGAATTTAATTAAAGACCAAATGATTGGTTTGTTTAGTTTTTGTAAGGAATAAGTATTAAATAAAAACACTTAATAAATAAAAAATAATTATTAAGTGTTTTTATTTATAAAAAATAATTAATAAATGAGGATTAAATATGACAAATTTAAAAATAGTAGAATTAGAAAACGCTGATTTTATAACTCATAATGGATTTTTCCATGCAGATGAAGTTTTTGGAACAGTTCTTCTTTGTAAGGTATTTGATGAGGTTAATCTTTGTAGAGCAAAAAATATTAATGCATCAAGATTTTCTGATAGTATTATCATTTATGATACTGGTAATTCTAAATTTGATCATCATGAAAATCCTAAAAATAGACCTAATGGTAATCCATATTCATCATTTGGTTTACTTTGGAAAGAATACGGTAGAAAATATATAAATGAAAAAATTGGAATTACTGATAGTAAAAAAGTTAATACGATTTTTAATATTTTTGATAGATTTGTAACAGGAATTGATGTTATTGATTGCATTGGAAGTAGGTCACAAAAGGTTTCTGATTCATATAACATATATAATATTTCTGACATTATTTCTACATTTAATAAAAGATGGGATGAAGAAGATACGGAAGATGAAGTTGTACAAAATTCCAATTTTATAAAGGCAGTTTATTTTGCAGAAACTGTATTTGATAATATTATGAAAAATACAATTTCGAATATTATTGCTAAAGATGAATTAGAAAATGCTATCGAGAAATCTAATGGTAGAATTTTAATTTTAGAAAAATTTATTCCTTGGCAAACCAATATTTTCTTTTCAAGAAATGCTAAGTCTAAACAAATTTTATTTGTTATTTTTCCAAGTTTAAGAGGAGGATTTAATTGTCAAACAGTTCCTATTGAATTTAGAAGCAGAACTCAAAAGGTTCTTTTCCCTTCAGAATGGGCTGGAAAAACAAAAAAGGAACTTGCTAATATAACAGGAATTAAAACTGCAACATTCTGTCATTTAGAGCGTTTTATCTGTGGTGCTGAAACTTTGGAAGATACTATTCAACTTGCTGTTCTTGCATTAAAAAATTTAAAATAAAAAAAAAAATATGAGGTAATGGTTTAACCATTACCTCATATTATAAATTATTCTTCATAATCTCCTTCAGGATATTGTACAAGAATTCTATAATCATTCTTTGTTCTAATTTTTTTAGCATGAATTCTTTCAAGAATTTCTTTTAATTCTGCTATATATTTATCAATTTCTTCTTTTTCAATATCACTATTAAGTTTTTCTTTAGCTTTTAAAGCAGTAGCTATATCTCTATGTATTCTTGTAACTAAATACATTTTATCTTCAGAAGAATTTAATGCTTCAACTTCAACTTTTAATTCTTCAATTTCAAGTAAAGAAAATCCTCTTTTTTTAGTTTCTAAGAAAGATTTAACTGATTCTTCAAAAATTTGTTCTCCTAATTTACTATCAAAAATAGATTTATTTGTTTTTTCTAAACTTTCTTTTATTTTACTTGCAATTTCTCTTTCAAAGATTCCAATATTTTTATTAGATAATACTTGATTGTATAATTGAATAAGCCTACCTTTATTTAAAGGATATTCCATAATATCAGACCACATAGAATTAAAAAGTAAACTAAGTTTATTAGCACTTTTTAATTTTTCATAATTTTCATCTTTAATATTATCAAGATCTGATAAGTAACCATATTTGAAAACTAAACTTTCTTCATTATTTCTATGATCCTGAATGAGAAGATTTAATAAACTATATTTAAATGGATTAGCTCCTTCTTCACAAAGATGAGTTATAAATGGAATAATTAAACAAGTACAAGTTTCGTTATATGATGTTCCATTTTTAAAAGTAAAGCCATGTTCTTTATTAAACATTCCATTTTCAATTCCACGTTCAAGAATCATTGCTTTTACTGCATTGATTAAATCAGAAGATTGAAAAATAACTCTATCAATAGAATAAAGAATTCTTGCTACAACTTCTCGTATACTACCAAATTTAATATTTTTTGATAAGCAAACTACATAGTTATTGGGTTGATATGATTTAGTTGGATTATCAAAATCAAATAAATATTTTCCTATATTAGAAATTTCTTCATAAGTAGGACAAACTAAAACTCCATTAGGAGAAGTATAATCTAAATAAAAACCAATACATTTCTTTTCAGGAGCAATTCTATTTAATAAAGTTTGAATTTCAGAAGTTACAAATGGATTAATTTCATCAGGAGCCAATTTTAATATTTTTAAAAGAGAATCTTCTAATGATTTAGTAAAAATACTATTTGATGAAGTATCTGTCATTTTTTTCATTCCTTTCAGCAATTTTTATATTATTAATATAACTGTTTTTTAAAAATGAAAAAATTTTAATTTTAATTATATATTATTTTGATGATATAAAAATAAATAAAGTGAGGAGAAAAAATTATGAGCGCAACTTTTCATCTGTATATTCCAACTGAGTTAAATGATAAGAAGTATCATATACCAGTAAATGAAAAAAGTAAAGAAGACTACTATCTTGGTGGAAAAGGGGGATTTTGTAGTACTAAAGATACTGAAAAGCATTATGATAGTTTTGAAAGATCTCACTTTTCTGCAATAAAGAAGCATTTTTCATCATATGTAAAAAGAGAAGAAGATGATAGAGCATTATATGAAAAATTAAAGAAAGACTATATGGAAGAGTTTAATATGGATCTTGGAAGATATAAGATCGGTTATCATTATAAAATTAGCTTTGATGAGATTGCTTATTATCAAGGTTGGTTTTTGAGAGATAAATTTTTTAAGCATGCCTATACAGCAAGATATGCCTTTACAAAAAAAGATACTATTCAATTATTGAAAAGTAATCTTCGCTTTAAAAATAATAAAGATGCATTATATCGTAATTCTGCTGCAAAAAAGTGCTTAGAATATTTTATCAGTAAAATTAAAGATCTTTCTGATGGGGATTTTATGTTTGAAATTAAATTCTAAAAAATTTATACTAGATAAAAAGAGGAGATAAAAAATGTATCCGGAAACTGTTATATTCGTTCATGAATTATTTTCCAATCAATACTTCATTGTAGAGACTGGAAACCATATTCATGAAATTGCTGTAAGAATAGCCTTTGATTTAGTAAAAAGCGAACATTTCAAAGGCAAAAAAACACACTTCAAAGAAGAAGTACCGATTTCCAAAAGTGTACTTGAAGGGTTTCTGACAAGTCATTGTCCTTATTGTGAGGACTGGAAGGAAGATGAAAATGGTTTTGGTTGTTGTACACCTCAACCAATTTCATATTGTCATTATTTTAGAGAGATATATGAAAGAGAGGGATGAAACATGATCTCACAATGGGGTTTGGAAAATTTCTTAAAGAAGAAAAGAGAAGATGCTTCATATCCGGCATTTCTTTCTGATGATGGAAATGTCGTTTTTAGAAATAGTAACATTACTATTCCGATTAAAGATTTTCTTATCGAAATAAGAAAAAAAGAACATTGTAACTTTGAAGAAATTTGGGGGTGTCATGCAACACTTCAAAGTACTCTTCGATGCTGTGAATGTGGAACTGTTATTTTTGCGTCCGATGATTGTAATTATTATGATGACAAACTTGCATGTCCAACATGTGGTGGTTATCATACAGATTTCGAATATTGGACGAAAGAAGAAATTGAGTCCGATCCTAAGAAGAAAGAAACTATTGAATGGATGATCCAAGACACGAAAGAACAAGAGGAAGAATATGAACGTATGAAAAAACGTGGTGGTCTATATGATCATCAACGTTGGGTAAAGAAATTTAAGAATAAGAAACGTATGATCATAATTTCTCATATTTGTTATGGATGGGGAAAAAAGGGAGTTAAAAAACAGCGATATCTTGAAATTTCTAGGTGGATCAAGGATGAAGATCACATGGGATATATACATGGTGGGAAAGGAACATGGACTATTAAAATTCCAATGAACTTTTATGCTATGTATATTTTATGGATTATTCCTCATACTAAAAAATATAAAAAAGCAAAAGCACTCTTATATAATAAGACTAATGATAATTAATTAGGGGGATTAAAAAATGAGTAAGTTGCAAACTTATATCATCACTGAAGACAATTATAAAGAAGTCATTGATAAAATCAATGACTTCTTCAAAAAACCTACAAGAGAAGTTCATCATGGAGCACACATTGTGGGTTATCAAGAAATTGATACTGGCGATGATTCAATTTCCATTAAAGAACCTATATTAAAAAATGGGCTTTATGACATCCCTGTTATTGGAGGACATGCAAAGGAACATATCATGTATAGAGAAAAAGAATTATATGATATGGAACTTATAAAGAAGAGACCTCGTCCCTGTATTGCAGTATGCAAGAAGTGGTCTGAAGACTGCAGACCTCTGTTTTTCGGGAATAAAGTCCGTTTCTATTCTGAATATATGTTTATTGAGAATGGAATTTCTACAAGTCTTAATAAAGGAAACGAAAAAACTAAGTTTTATACCTATGTTCACAAAGAAAGTTCCAAAGAAGAACTCGATAATATTGAGAAAAATGGTATTGCATGGTTTTTTCATCTTTACGAAACTGAAAGTGATGATATCCGCTTTGATATTTATGGAGACTTTGCTTTGTGCATTGAAGACCTTAGGAACAAATTGTTGGAGCGTGTAGAAAGTGCATTCATATCTGCCGATGTTGTTACTAATATTGTGGATATGGATATTCCACTTCCTAATGAAGATGAATACGACACCTATAATCTAAATGAAATCAAGGTTATCCATGCAAAGGTTGATATGACCAATCCTATGGAACCTGTTCAGTTCTGGAAGTGCGAATTCCAAGATGGAAAGGTAATTGAAAACGACGATACTGCTTCTCATTTCGTTATGTTTTTGGTAAGCGAACTCATTAATCGTGAATCTGAAAACGAATAATCTCTATAGAAGAAAGATGTAAATATTTGATATTAATTTAGAAGGAGTTAAAATAAAATGATTATTAAGAAAGATATTTATGAAAATAATGAGCACTTTAATGAAAATACAAAAACCGAATATGGTATGAAAAATTGTCCCTTTCAAGTCCCTGGCACTAGATGCATGTATATGCAATGTAATGAATGCAGAAAGATGTTTTTCAATCGTCCAGCTGAAGGTGAAAATATTATTGCATCTGAAAACAAATATAGAGAAGTCAAACAGTATCTGATTCTATCCGATCCGAAAGTAATCAATATTTCAAAGCATAAAAATATCGTTCCACGTATTTCCTGTTTATGTGTTCAATATCCAATTGTAAGAAAATATGATTTTAGTCCTGATACACCGTGGGATGGAAGAGTTGATTTATTTGAAGCAATTTTCGAACCCTATACCGAATATATAAATCGTCAAGCAACTAGTTTAAAAGATAGTTTAAAGGACAATTTTATTATTGAAAACTTTAAACAATGCTGCAAAGCACCAAAAGTAAATCCGATATATACTAACGAAAAAATCCATCAGCAAAAAGAATATAACTGGATGGAAAATCGTGAATGGGAACCAAGAGATACTGATAAAATGATCTTCTTTGAAGATTTATTTAGAAAGAACACTAAAACCAGAAAATGTCCAACACTTGAAAACGTTTTAAACACATTTCCTATTGGAACTAGATTTGGTATTAAAGTTCCATATAGGAAAGATATTAGCTATTTTTATAAAACTTGTGAGTTTATTTATGATAAGGAAAAAGATGATGAAGATATAGAAAAAGATTTCGGTATTAATATTCGTGATTTTCTTTATAGAGATGAAAATCGTGTAATTAAAATGGAAGTAGAAAATAAAATTCTTGATGACTTTTTTGATGAAGATGGTAGAAATCATATTGTAAATACTTTCATTTTAAATATTGATCAAGAAATGTCAGACGAGCAATTAATTGCATATTGTGCATCTAAATATTATATGAAGATGACTGAGTCTATGGACGTTTCGTTGAAAATGGATAGAGTAGTTGATTCGATAATTAAGGGAAATAACTGAAGGAGATAATACCATGCAACAGCAGATTTATAAAGTTAGTCTTGATAGCTATATGCCCTCCGTATTAATTGGATATTTCATCGGAAGTATTGAAGACATTACTGCATTTATCTGTAAAAGATATGATGATCACACAATTATTGAATCATATTTAAGTTTTGAGCCAATAGAAGTAATAGAATTTAATGATGAAATTAAAAAAGAACTTCAAAAAATTGAATTTAAAAGTCCAATTTATATTAGGAATATACTTCCTAATGAACAAACTAAAGATAATTTGATGGCAGCATATAAAAATGCTATTACTGATGGAAGTATTGATATTACTTTTGGAGGGTGCTATAATGGAGTAACTATTTCTAGAAACAAGTTTCAACAAAGAAAAATTTCTATGACTACCTTACAAGATGAAAATCTTCAATATTGTTATATTGGAGAGGCATATGATGAAAATAAGTATATCTTATTAAAGTCTGATCTTTCTCCAAATGATATATTTAATCGCAATGGATTAAATATACTTTTGGAGTCATCATTTATTCCTAAACCAATCACATGGGGTGGAAAAAGTGATTTAAAAAGTATCTGTGATGAATTCAATTATGAATTAACAGATGAACATTTAAGTTTAACTAAACCATTAGTAATTAATGGAACGGATAATGATTCTGGATTTTCTACTGATTGGAGGATAAATATTAAAAAACTTTTAATGGTAAAAAATAAGAAATAAAGATAAAAAGGGAGATTAAAAATGGATGAAAAATTAAAAGATAAAAAGAAACTTCGTGTATGGTGGATTCCCCAAGTTGGTGCAATCGATGAACCGTTCTATATTCCTGTAGATTCGGTTAAGGAAGCAAAAAAGATGCTAGATGTACTAGCATTCTATGATTGCTATCAATTTAATAAAAGAATCAAAGGAGATTACTGCAATACAGGTGGTCTCCAAGTATGGAACGATGAAATTAATGAATGGGTGGAGTGGGAATTTATTAATAATGATGAATATTATGACAATGTAGATGTATATATCAATGATAAGTATCCAGAACTTAAAGAGTTCACAGACGCACTTGCCTCACAAGTTTCATTTGATTAATTGAAAGGAATAAAACTAATATGAAAGATTTTGAAAATAATGACAATAAGAAAAACAATATTGTCATTTATACAAATGAAATAAAAAAGCGTGGAATCTTCTTTAGATCTCCAATTCAAAAAGTTTCATTTCATGAAGATTTTGATGACACTTATCCTTTTGAAGTTTATCATTATATTGATTCGTATAAGAAGAGTGTTTTTCGTCGCTTCTATGAGAGACTGATTGGAAATGGTAAAATTATTAAAAACGGAGAAAAATGGTCAAAAGAAGAGAATTTTTATGGGTTTAGTGCGAATATTCTAGTTTTTCCAATTTATTTTTGGAGAAAGGAACGAATTCTTGAAGCAGTTTCATATGATGACACTTTAATTAAAAAAGTTAAATCACATGGATATGAAAGCAGATATAATGACTGTTCTGGTGCATGTACTATTGAAAAAACAACGGTATATTTAAAAGATGGTTTAAGAAAAGGAAAGAAAATTCACATTTGTAAAAAAGGTGAATATCATTTCACGTATTCTCATATTACTGAAAAAATATTCGAAACCAATGAAATTGAATAAAAGGGGGGTGACCATATTATTATGCTTAGTAAAGATGAATATCTGTGTCTTTTTAGGAAAATGCGAGAAAAAGAACATTTAAAAATGAAACTTGTTATTGCAAAAAAGCTTCCTACTGAAAAAGATGCAAAAAATACCGCAAGGCACATTTGTGGAAAAGAGTCTGCAATTTCTCTTATCATTAATATTCTTGAAGATGATGATTATGCAAATCTTTTCAAAGATATTGTTGATGAGGAATTTGAACAAATTTCTACTGAATATCAACAAATTGTAAATCCAACTTTATAAAATTGTAATAAAGGAGATTCAAAAATGTCATTCTTTAGCAACTTATCCATTATTCTTGGAACCATTGCATGTGATGCTAAAACTGGTGTGGACATTATCTCTTCCAGAAATAGCATCAAAACCAATAAAAAAGAAAAAAAGCAAGACAAAAATCCCAATCAGAGTTCTACCAATAAAGATGATAGAAATGAAGATGATAGAAATGATCCTTATTTTGGTGAGAAAGGTTGGGATATATTTATCTTTTTCTTAAACGGAACAAGTTCCGATTCAGCTCATATTCCGTTTAAGGGAACTTTTAAAGAAGTAAAAAAAGAACTTCTGCGTAAGCTTATTTATATGTATAAAGAGAATGTGCATACGGAAGAAGAAAAGAAAACCTTTTTGGACAGTTTTATTGCAAAGATTAGACCTCTTAATAGAGATGACGTTGTATTCTATAATGTATCAAAAACTGATTTTAGAGAAATTATTTCTAAAAACGAAGAAGTCAAAGAGCCTGAAGAAGAACAACCTGATGAAGAAGTCAAAGAGCCTGAAGAAGAACAACCTGATGAAGAAGTCAAAGAGCCTGAAGAAGAACAACCTGATGAAGAACCTGAACCCGAAGTAGAGCCTGAACAAGAACCTGAACCCGAAGACAATTTTGTTTATGTAAAAGCTGATGGAAGTGGAAGAATATATCATAAAGCATTCTGTCCTGGAATGAAGCATTCGAATGTTTCAGAGAATCCTAAATATACTAGGATGTCTCTAAATGAAGCATTAAAATGTGGATATAAACCATGCAAAAATTGTTCTAGGGGAAATCCTGAACCTGATATGGATATTTAATCAGTAGTAATATAATCTCCCACAAAGATTCTAATTCTTTGTGGGAGATTTAATATTTAAATTATTTTTTTTTTTTGTAATAAATTCCCATAAGGATTATATAATCCTTATGGGAAATATTATTATTTAATAATTTTTAAACTTTAGATCAACTTATTAACCGCCAAAGCCACCTAAAGCATAGCTAGAGATAATTCTACCATCATTGTTAAGAATCTTAATCTTAACCTGCATAGGAACTAACTCTTCGATAGTATGACGCTTGGTCATCATGATGCTAGGAACATTAGGCATCTGATCATTAATGTAACCACCCTTTTCGATATTGAAAGTATAGGGGTAGTACTTATAAGTCATATACTTATCAGTAGTAGGAACGAAGAACATAGTTAATTCGCCCTGCTTAACATTATCAGAAGAAACGACCTGGAAGATGTTATTAAACGTCATAACACCAAAGTCATAATTAATGGTAACGCCACCACGCTCACCATTAGTGCCAGCACCGACTGCTTTAAACTGCCAATTAATGTCAGGAATCAGGTTAACATCAAGAGGATTACCATAAATAACGAAGTAACCTTCATTAAATAAAGCAGCAGACTTTAACTTATCAGCCCACCAGTTAATAGTGGTACGGATTTCCTTTCTCCATTCAGTGGGAGAACCAGCAAAACCAGCAGAAGGCTTAACATCAAAAGCACCAATAAAGGGAGAACCAGAAGTAGCAAAGCTATCATCAAAGAACTTAGCAATTTCAAGGTCAAGCTTCTGAGCAGTAACCTGAGACATTAAATCAACGGATTCAACAGTTGCGTCAATATTATAGAGAGCAAGAGTATCCTGTAAGAATTCGATGGGCAGCGGAGCCTGCAGGTGAGCACCAGTGCCAATACGGATATCTTTCTTCTCAATATCGAAGCTAACGCTATCAGTACGCTTATTATTTTCATGAGTAAGAGTACCATAGAATTTGAAGGAAGTAATCTTGCCCATAGCAGACATCATGGTGAAATCACCAGTTTCGCAGTTAAGAGAACCAATCAACTGGTCAGTAACCTTAACACGATCAGCAGGATTCGCATGAGCAGACATTTCTTCAACCTGAACATTGAACATATTAGAAACATTCAGTCCAGCATTAACAACAACTTCCTTCTGTTCATCCCCAGAATCTCCGGGAACAGTCAGCATAACGGAATAAATCTTAATCTTAGGATTAATAGCATCGTGATTGACAATAGCAGCAGCCTTGCCACCTTCAGCAGAAAGGGTAAGATCAAAAAGGTTAGCACCAGCAGAAGTAGGAACAGTAATATCGCCATTAAAAACAGGAGTCTGTTCAGCTAAATCATTCTGGCCACGAATAGCTTTGGGAAGAGGATACTTAGTGCCATCAGGCTTCCGCAGATACGGAGACATCCATGAAATAGTAAAAGCAGGAACTTTAGCAGTTTCAGTAGGAATAGCATTCTTAAGAGCAGTCTTTGACCACATCTTACGAACAGTAGGCATAGCTAAACCAGAAATAGGAGAAATCTGGTTAACAGTGGCTTCCTGTAAGGTAACAACACGTTGGTTATTAAGAATTTGAGTAATCTGAGCTGATTCATCAGCATCCAAACCCTTAGTCAGCTTATTCACGTATTCATTAAATAAGCTATCCTCAGAAATAATTTCGCTATAGCCAGAAACCATGTCGATATTATTTTGAGCAAAATAGTCATGAGCTTCTTTAAGAATAGCAGAATAGCCATCACTTCTAGAAGCAGCCTTGACAGTGGGGGAATCAAAATTATTGATATTAATCACTTTTTGTCACTCCTTATTTCTTATTTTTTAATTTAATTTAATTTGATTAAAATAATCGAAATTATTTATTATTATTGTTTATATTAAATCATTCTCATCTAGTGTTTTTTCTAAAAGATTCGAAAGATTTTCTGTTTGTTGTTGATATAATAGAAAAAGTGTAAGTAATTTCTTATAATCAAATTTTTCAAAGTTATCAATAATAGTAATATTAATTTTTTCAGCTAATTCTTTAAAACCATTATAAATGTATATAAAATCATCTATACTATCAATTTTATTGTTTTCAAGCGTAATCTCAATATTACTTATAAATTTGTTAATTGTAGAACTTAACTCATTATAATCTTTTAATAACATAAATTTTTTTGAAACATCTGGATCTCCATCAAATTGATTTTCTGTTTCACCACTATTAGTAGTTTCTTCATTTCCATCAGTTTCAGTAGTTTCTTCATCACTAACTTCTTCATTAGCTGTATCATTATCTAATTGAAAATCATTTTCATTTGTTTCCTGTTGTTCTTCTTCAGTTGTTTCTTCCTGTTGTTCTGTATCAGTATTTTCACTTGTTTCCATATTATCACTATTATCGTTGATTTGAAACTCATTATCAGATGAATCAGATTCTTCTTCATTTAAAAGAAGTAATAAATTTTCTTCATTTAATAAAAAATACATATTATATTACTCCTTTATTTTCTAATTTTACTATTTTCTGTTTGCTGTAATTTACCTTTAGTTTGGAATTGATGAATATTTCTTTTTAACTCAGTTTTTAAACGCATATATTGATATTTTAATTTTTTATTACCATCACTTTCAGCATCTTTAATTTTTTCATCAATAATATCTAATTCTTGTTTCATTTCAAAATAAATTTTATCTCTTTCCTTTTCAGAAAGAGCTTTCCTTCTCAAAGTAGATAATACAAATACTATTAAACCAATAGCAGCATTACCAGTAACTCCGCCAATTAATGCACATTTAATTGCTCGTTTAAGTATTGTAGATGGTTTTCCTCTTCCTCGCATAATATCTTCTCTTATAGATGTCATTTCTTCTTTTTTATTACCATCTAAAGCAGTATCAACTCCACTATCTACAACATTAGAAACTTTTTCAACCATTCTATTTTTTCTTCCTTGTGCTCTTTGAACAGCACGTTTTATAGAGCCACCATTTATAGCTTCAGAAAAAATATCAAATTTTACAGCTTCAGCAATTATTTCTTCTTCTTGTGGAAATTCATTAAAAAATTCATCAAGAAGAGTATTTAGTTGTTTACGTTCTTCTTCATTATATAAATAATCTTCCATAAAAATTCTCCTTTAAATGTATAATTTTTATTATAAATTAGTTCTTTATTTACTTTATAAAAAATTTTTGTTTATATATTATAAATATAGAATAAAAAAATAAAGGAGCATAATTATATGGAAAATAATAATCAACAAACACTCACTTTTCTAATTAATATTTCAGATAATGAAACTTTTAAAAATAAATTAACTGTAGTATCTCTTTTATCAGATTTTTTTAATAAAGGAGAAATAAATGAAATTTTTGGATTAAAAAATTATAAAAGTGTAAAAAAGTCTTTATTAAGTATAATTTATGATCAAGCATCTGCTGGATTAAAAGAAAGTAATTTTGTTGATCTTAATGATTATCAAACTGAAATTATGTATAGAAATTTATTAAATTTAGATGATGCAAAAAAACTTGCAAAAAAATTTTTATTAAAATCAAAAAATTTAAAAA
>Ga0310697_10004842_pt1 | contig 13199 bp, 8 predicted proteins | sample 172DNAGHGlowgp2_FD_203883 | JGI IMG/M metagenome (GOLD analysis project Ga0310697, IMG submission 203883) | Sheep rumen microbial communities from Palmerston North, Manawatu-Wanganui, New Zealand - 1728 DNA GHGlow gp2 (v2) (version 2) | ecosystem: Host-associated > Mammals > Digestive system >...
CAACTCTCCGACGAACCCTATGACATCATTGTCGGTGTTCGCTCCAGCGTCTTTTTGCCCTTCCAGCGTCTGGGACTGGTCATTGTCGATGAAGAGCATGAGGTGAACTTCAAGCAACAGGATCCGGCTCCCCGTTACAATGCCCGCAACGTAGCTATTCTCATGGCATCAAAAGCCAAGGCAAAGACGCTATTAGGTACAGCTACGCCTTCGCTCGAAAGCTACTACAATGCCCGCATGGGAAAGTATGGTCTGGTTCAACTGACAGAGCGTTACGGTCAAGTGCAGATGCCAGAAGTGGTCATCATCGACGTGAAAGAGCTACGCCGCAAGCGACTGATGCAGGGCCCTTTCTCTCCGCCATTACTGGAGGCCATGGGCGAAGCTCTTAATGCGGGTGAGCAGGTCATTCTCTTTCAGAATCGTCGTGGTTTCGCTCCTCAGGTGCAGTGTCATATCTGCGGTTGGACGCCTCGTTGTCCACACTGCGATGTACCTTTAGCACTACACAAGCGCAGTGGTCGCATGACCTGCCATTATTGTGGATTTGTAAGTGAAATACCTCAGCAATGTCCGGCTTGTGAAAACAAAGATTTGCGAGGCCATGGCTACGGCACAGAGCGCATTGAGGATGAACTGCAACGTCTGTTCCCTGAGGCACGTGTAGCGCGCATGGACTTGGACACAACACGCACTCGCACCTCCTATGAACAGATCCTGCACGACTTCGCCTCTGGCCAGACCAATATTCTGGTAGGCACACAGATGGTCACCAAAGGGTTGGACTTCCAAAACGTCAGCGTTGTTGGTATTCTCTCTGCTGAAACGATGTTGAACCAACCTGATTTTCGTGCTTATGAACGATCGTATCAGATGCTGGCACAAGTGTCGGGACGTGCAGGTCGCCGACAGCGACGTGGACGTGTGTTCTTGCAGACATTGAATGCAGAGCTGTCTTTGATCAGGCAGGTTGTAAGTAATGATTTCGAGCAGATGTATCAGGAGCAGATGTTGGAGCGCCGCTCATTTGCCTACCCTCCTTTCACGCGGATGGTAATTATCTATCTGAAACATCGCCACGCAGACATTGTTGATGCGCTGGCGCGAGATGCTGCCTTGCGCCTTCGCACACATTTCGGGTCCCGCGTGTTAGGTCCCGATGAGCCACCTATAGCACGTGTGCAAAGTCTCTTCATACGACGCATCATTCTGAAACTGGAGACACAACTGCCCCTGCCACAAGTCCGGAAACGCCTCATAGCAGTGCGCACAGAACTACTGGCAGAGCACGCCTATAGCTCAGCACAAATCTTTTTTGATGTTGATCCCCTGTGATGTTTCGAGACCTCAGTTGGGATTGCTCAAGGTGGGGTAGGTGACACGTGTGTGGTAAATAGCTTTCAGCTTCTTCTTCAGCACCTCCTTGGCCATATAAATATCCTGGAAGGTGATGGGGCATCGCTGGAAGAAGCCGTCGGCCACCTGCCCGTCAATCATCTTGTCCACGAGCTGCCCGATGCTTTCTTCTGAATATTCGGCCATAGAGCGGGCTGCGGCTTCCACGGCATCCGTCATCATCAGGATAGCCTGTTCCACAGTATGCGGGTTCTCGCCTTTATACATGAAATCTTCGGGGTTTACGTCCTCGTTGGGGTGAGCGTTCTTCTCGTTGATATAGAAGAATTTTGCTAATCCCCGACCATGGTGTGTGGTGATAAAATCACGCACGAGCTTCGGCAGACGGTAGCGGTCGGCCAGCTCTTCGCCATCCTGCACATGGCGCACGATGATGGCAGCACTCTCCCGATTCGTTAGGGCGCGGTGTGGATTAATCCCGCCCAGCTGGTTCTCCGTAAAGAACTCTGGATTCATCATTTTCCCGATGTCATGATAGAGAGCTCCCGTTCGCACCAGCTGTGCTTTGCCCCCCAACTGATTGGCCACCTCGGCTGCAAGATTCGCCACTTGCATAGAGTGCTGGAAAGTGCCGGGAGCAGTCTCTGACAATTGCCGTAGCAACTCGCTGTTGACATTGGAGAGTTCGACGAGTGTCACGTCACTGATAAAGCCGAAGATCCTTTCCAACAATGCCATCAACGGATAAGCAAAGAGCAGCAGCACGCCTGCTATGAGCAGATGGATATAAATCTGCCAATCAACGCGCAAAAGTGCATCTTCCCCCCCGAAAGTGCGGCCATGAATCATCTCAATGCTCAGATACATCACCAGTGCCGAAGCAGTCACGAGGAAGGCTGTGCGTATAATTTGCGAACGCTGGGACATCTCACGCAGCGAGTAAATTGCCACCAGCCCAGCCACCAATTGAGTAACAATGAACTCGAAAGGATAGCTGAGGGAGATAGCACAAAGCATAATAGTGACGACATGGACAAAAAAAGCTGTCCGTGAATCCATAAATATCCGAATAAAAATGGGGAGCATAGCATAAGGAACCACATACACCGACAACAGCGTATGCTCCACAATCAAAGATGTAATGATAGAAAAGAACAAGATCAATGCCACCAGTAATGAGACGCTACGTAGGCTTCCAATATAATCCTTTCGGAAGAGATTGAAATAAACAGTCAGGCAAAGATATATGGCCAGAACATATATGAACTGTCCGACACGAATCTGTATATCGGTGTTGCCGATGGTGCTTTTCCTGCGATCCTGAATCGTACGGTTGTAACTGGACAGTATCTGGAATGTCTCCTCAGTGACGATATCTCCTCGGTCAATAATATTCTGGCCTGCATAAACCATTCCTGAACTGGGAGAAATTGAGCGTTCCATCTCATCTTTGAGCGACTCGGATTTCTCCACGTCGTAGGTCAGATTCACCTTAATATAGCGGTTCAAGTTCAGTCGCTGCAATCGCTGACGGCTGATTTGCGCACTCTCAGCCGCAGCAAAGATATGTTCATAGGCAGACTTCTCTGTATAAAGCTGGCTAACAGGCACGGTAACAGCCTCCCTGCCATGGTAGAGAATAACCGACTGCGTGTTCTGCAGTTGCAGAACCTTCAGGTTGTCCAAATCAATAATACCCTGCTGATAGATGGCGCGCAGCTGTTCCTCCACAAAATCGAGATAAGCGCGGGGCAGATTGTCAGTCTTCTGGCTGCGTGCATCTTTCCTAAATGCCGCCAGCTGCTTGTCCATGGTTTCAGGAATCTGTTCAAAAAAAGGGCTATAAGCTTGGAGAATACTATCCCGTTCGCGCTGCAGCTCAGCCTCGCTTTTGAAAATATAAAAGTCAAATGGCGCTCTCAACCGACCGTACGTCCAAGGACGACCGACCTCCACCATGAAAGTGCCACGGTCAGCATCAGGCAAAAACCAAACGGTGATGAAAGTGATGACGACAAGGAAAGAAGCCTGGGAGATAATCCCTTTCCAGGTTCTTTTTATTGGCTTATTAAACCTACTCATAGTCCAAGAGGAAAAAACTTTATACTTTTCGAGGACAAAAATACAACATTATTTGCGTCCGCGTCAATATTTTGTTGTATTTTTGCAAAAATTTATAATTCTTCCGTTTATGAACCAGCAAAAAGTGCGTGTTCGTTTCGCACCATCACCCACAGGACCTCTCCACATCGGAGGCGTCCGCACGGCTCTTTATAATTATCTCTTTGCCCGTCAGCACGGCGGCGAACTCATCTTCCGTATTGAGGACACCGACTCCGCACGTTTTGTGCCGGGTGCTGAGGACTATATCCTTGAATCCTTCAAATGGTTGGGCATTGAGTTCGACGAAGGTGTGAGCTTCGGCGGCAGCCATGGGCCCTACCGCCAGAGCGAACGCAAGGACATCTATAAGCAATATGTACAGCAGCTCCTCGATGCCGGTCGCGCATACATCGCTTTCGACACTCCAGAGGAGTTGACAGCGAAGCGTGAGGAAGTGGAAAACTTCCAGTACGATGCTTCCACACGCCTTCAGATGCGCAATACCCTCACGTTGGGAGCAGCAGAGACCCAGCGCCTCATTGCTGAAGGCCACCCCTATGTCGTCCGTTTCCTTATTGAGCCTGGCGAGGACGTTCACGTGAACGACATCATCCGTGGCGATGTTTGCATCAACTCCAGCATCCTTGATGACAAGGTGCTTTGGAAGAGTGCCGACCAGCTGCCCACCTATCATCTGGCCAATATCGTCGATGACCATCTGATGGAAGTGACCCACGTTATCCGTGGCGAGGAGTGGCTACCCTCCGCTCCGCTTCATGTGCTCCTCTACCGCGCTTTCGGATGGGAGGACACGATGCCTCGTTTTGCACATCTCCCGCTGCTTCTGAAACCAGATGGCAAAGGCAAGCTCAGCAAGCGCGACGGCGACCGCCTCGGGTTCCCCGTGTTCCCGCTTGAGTGGCACGATCCCAAAACCGGTGAAGTCAGCAGCGGTTATCGTGAAACAGGCTACCTGCCCGAGGCCGTCATCAATTTCCTTGCCCTGCTCGGCTGGAATCCCGGCGGTGACCAGGAAATCCTTTCCATGAACGAACTTATTGAGAAATTCAACCTTGAGAAATGTTCCAAGAATGGTGCTCGTTTTGATTACGTGAAAGGCTACTGGTTCAATCGCGAATATCTCCTGAAGCTCAGCGATGCCGAGTGGGCTCCGTCTTTCGTAAAGATTCTGAAGGCACAGGGCATTGAGACCACTGAGGAGCGCGCAGCCGAGGTCGTGGCGATGATGAAGTCCAAGGTCATCGAGTACTCCACCAAGGAAGGTCCTCGCAAGCGCAATGTCTCTTTCGTTCGCGACCTGTGGCCCCTTTGCCGTTTCTTCTTCGTGGCTCCCACCGAGTTCAATCTGGAGGACAAGTTCATCAAGAAGAACTGGAAGCCCGAGACAGCAGGCGAGATGCAGCAATTGCACGATGTGCTGGCAACAGTTGAAGATTTCAGCATTGAAGGGCAGAAAGCCATCGTTGACCCGTGGGTCGAGCAGACGGGCATCAAGCCCTGGAACGCATGGCGTGTCTGCCTCGTCGGCGAAGGACAAGGCCCAGACATGTATGGTCTGGCAGCCTTCCTCGGCAAGGAGGAGGTGCTTCGTCGCATGGAGTTTGCTATCAAGGAGCTGGGAAAGTAAACAATAAACAATCAACGCTAAACGTTCAACGCAAGTGTACAGTTTTGCCATTTATCTCTATATGATTGTCGTGGCGTTTGTTGCCATCTTCAACAAACGGGCACGTAAACTTGCAGTGGGTCATCGCAAGGCTTTCTCAATGCTGAAGCAGCAGATAGACAAGAATGCGCGCTACATCTGGTTCCACGCAGCCTCACTCGGGGAATTCGAGCAGGGCCGCCCCCTCATGGAACGTCTGCGCCGCGAGCATCCTGAGTATAAGATTCTGCTCACCTTCTTCTCCCCTTCCGGCTACGAAGTGCGTAAGAATTGGGATGGTGCCGATGTCATCTGCTACTTACCGCTTGACACCCCCACGAACGTCAGCATCTTCTTCCACTACGTGAAGCCGGAGATGCTCTTCCTCATCAAGTATGAGTTCTGGCAGAACTATCTGCGCGGTTGCCGCAAGCGTGGGATACCTGTTTATAGTGTCAGCAGCATTTTCCGTCCCTCGCAGGTCTTCTTCCGTTGGTATGGTCGCTTGGCAGGCTACACGAATGTGCTCAGTTGCATCACCCATTTCTTTGTACAGAATGAGCAGTCTCGCGAACTCTTGGCAACGCTTGGCTACACCGACAACGTCACGGTTGTCGGTGACACCCGTTTCGACCGTGTGCTCGACATTCGCCGTGCAGCCAAGCCCTTACCTCTGGTGGAGAAGTTTGCCGGTGTCTATACTGTATTTGTTGCCGGCAGCAGCTGGCCGCCTGACGAGGCGCTGTTCATTCCGTGGTATCTGTCCAAGGGCAGTGACATCAAGTTGATTATCGCTCCCCACATGATAGGTGAGGATCATCTGCGCGACATTGAGAGCCGCCTTCAGGGCCGTCGCGTACTCCGCTATACGGCAGCCACCGAGAGCAATGTGGCCGATGCCGACGTGCTCATCATTGATTGCTTCGGGCTCCTCTCAAGCATCTATCGCTATGGCCATCTGGCTATGGTCGGCGGCGGCTTTGGCGCAGGCATTCATAATATTCCCGAAGCGGCTGTCTATGGTATTCCAGTCCTGATCGGTCCCAACAACCAGAACTTCCGCGAAGCGCGCTATCTCTTAGAGGCTGGAGCCTGTTTCGAGGTTCACGATGCCGAGGACTTCAACCGCACGTCGGACCTCCTTCTCACCGACAACGACGCTTACGCCCGTGCAGCCGCAGCCGCCCGCAACTATATCGGCAACAACGCCGGTGCCACTGATGCCATCAGTCAACTCACCTTTCCCAAGAAATCTTAAACACGGATGCAGGGGGGCGGGTCTTTAAAACAACGCACAGCCCAGGGACTCTTGTGGGGCGGTTTCAGCAATGGAATGATTCAGTTGCTGGGGGCGCTGTTCGGGCTGGTGATGTTAAACATCCTCGACCCTTCAGACTATGGCAAGATGGCAGCTTTGGTCATCTTCAGCAATGTGGGAGGATGTCTGCAGGAGAGCGGTTTCACCGCAGCGTTGGCGAATAAGAAGGAAGCCCGCCACGAAGATTACAATGCTGTCTTCTGGTTCAATCTCATTGTCGGCTCAATTATCTATGTGCTCTTGTTCGTGGCAGCACCATGGATTGCCGACTTCTACCACGAACCTGTCTTGAAGCCGCTGTCCCGCTTCGTCTTCATAGGCCTTTGGATAAGTTGCTTGGGCATCAGTCAGCAGGCGTGGCTTTTCAGCCATTTGCAGGTGAAGCAGACGAGCCTCATCAACCTTACGGCTCTGATTATCTCTAACATTGCCGGCATCGTCATGGCCTTCCGTGGCCTGGCCTTCTGGGGATTGGCAGCACAGAGCGTCCTCTATACTACTATCGGGACCATTCTCCGCTGGTGGGTGTCACCCTGGCGCCCCAGCTGGCCGTTTCGTGCGTGGCGCGCGACACTCCATCCCGCGTGGCAGATGTTCGGTTTCTCCAGCAAACTCCTGGTCAACAGCCTGGCCTACCAGCTGAACAACAACGCTTTCGGCGTCCTTCTCAACCGTTTCTATTCCGGTGGTCACGTGGCAGGTATATACAGCAATGCCCGCAAGTGGGACGATATGGCTATTGCCACCATCGGCGGCATGATACAGGGTGTGGCACAACCTGTGCTTCGCCAAGCGGACGGCGATGCTCAGATGAGAGAATCCGTTGTAGCTGTCTTCCGCAAGCTGCTCCGCTTCACCTGCTTCGTTTCCTTTCCCTGCCTCTTGGGGCTGGCACTGATTGCCGAGGATTTCCTCGTGCTGCTGGTAGGCGAGAAGTGGCACGAGAGCGCCCACATGCTCTCACTCCTTTGCGTCTATGGCGCCTTCTCACCCGTCGTGACCCTCTATAGCAATCTCGTCATCTCGCGTGGCCGCTCCACGATCAACATGACTGTCGGCCTGCTGAACTGCATTCTCGTGTGGGGAGGTATCATTGTGCTGCACGCCCTTGGGCATGCGCTCACGGCAATGGTCATCTACTATGTCGCCCTTAACATAGCATGGCTCATCGTGTGGCAGGCAAGCGCCAAGCATCTGGTGGGTCTTCGCTGGCGCGATGCCTTGCGCGATGTCATACCGTTCTTTGCCTTCGCGCTCGGGGTTATGCTCCTCTGTTGGTGGACCACCTGTTCTATGCCCATCAGCTGGTGGCGCCTGTTCGCCCGCATCATCATGGCGGTCGCCCTCTACATCGGATCCCTGTGGTTGGCGCGTGCTACTATTCTCCGTGAGAGTCTTCAATACATCTTCCACCATGGTCAGCTATAGCATCATCATCCCTCATCGTGGCTCACCCGAGCTGCTGCAGCGGATGCTGGACTCCATCCCCCGGCGTCCCGATGTGCAGGTGCTTGTGGTTGAAGATCCCGAGGGACGCGGTGGCGGCTATGCCCGCAACCAGGCACTGCCGCAGGCCATAGGCCGTTGGCTGCTCTTTGCCGATGCTGATGACTTCTACGCCGAAGGCTTCCTCGATGTCCTTGACGCTTACGCCAGTCGTGCAGACCTCGATGTCGTCTATTTTGGTTTCCAGATGTTAGCTGCCGACACGCTCACGCCAGAGCACATCATCACAGCCGACTATATCCAGGCGTTTGACGGATCGCAACAAGCCGAGGAGCGCATACGTTTCGGTATCAATTCGCCTTGGTGTAAGATGATTCGCTCTTCCCTCGTGGCGGACAACAGCATCCGCTTTGACGAGACACGCATTGCCAACGACCGCTTCTTCAGCCTTCAGGTGGGGCATTTTGCGCAACGCATCGCGGTGGACAAGCGCGTGCTCTACAACTATCTTCACTACCCTGCCAGCCAAACCAACCGCCAATGGAACCACGCCAAGGTGCGCGACCTGTTACAGGTGACTCTCCGCTCCAACGCCTTCCTGCGCAGCATCGGACACCCCGAGCTCTGCCGTCGCCTCCCCAACCTGTGGCTGGAGGCTTTGCGCGAAGGAGGTTTCCGCCGCTTCTGGCTCCTCACACAAGCGTACTTAACTTTGAACATTGAACTTTGAACATTGAACTTTTAACTCTTAACTTTCAACTCTTAACTTTGAACTCTCCCCATGTCACAGCTCCTCGTTGGTCTTGAAGGCGGTTTAGGAAACCGTATGCGCACAGCCGCTGCTGCCGCTGCCATCGCTCAGCACATCCGTGGCAAAGTGGTGGCTATGTGGGCTCCGCAGTGGGGTATGGAGTGCCGCTACAGCGAGCTCTTTGAACCATACGCTCAAGAGAACTTCGAACTCCGCGATGCCACGCCTCTCGAACGCCTCACAGCGGCCCGTCCCCGTCCGCGCAACCTGTTCCTGCCACGCCTCACCAACCGCCTGACCTATCGTCAGGTTCTTTACAACGAGCAGGTGATGCCACTCTACCAACAGCATTTCGACTTCGCCGCATGGGCCAATGCCCATCGCTCGCTGATGTGGACCTGGTGGGACTTCTTCCCCTGGGAGCCAACCCATCTGCAGCAGCTCTTCCACCCCCTACCCGCCTTACAACAACGCATCAACGAGCGGTGCTCAACCTTCTCGCCTCACACAATCGGCGTGCATATCCGACGCACCGACCACCAACAAGCCATCCAGGAAAGCCCTCTCGAACTCTTTACGGATGCCATCGACCATGAGACAGATCTCCATCCCGACCTTTGCGTATATCTCGCCACCGACGACGAAGCCACGAAAGCCGCTCTTCGCCAACGCTATGGACAACGAATCCTCACGTCCGACACCCCCGCCACGCGCGATTCTGCCGAAGGCATCCGCGATGCCCTCGTAGAGATGTACACCCTGAGCCGCACCGCCCAGATCTATGGCTCCGCAGGCTCCTCGTTCTCCACCATCGCTGCCATTTTAGGTGGCATCACCAATACTGTCCTATCCACTCCAGCGGTCTTACGCGCGTAAGACCTAGATCTTAAGCACTGAAGACCTAGATCTTAAGCACTGAAGACCTAGATCTTCAGGCCATAAGACCTGCATCTTTCGAATTGAAGATGCGCTCCTTTTGGCCTAAAGGAAATTTTATTTATGGTAATTCGAACAGCCTACATGCACTCAATACATAACCGAGTGATTATCTGCTGATTAAACACCTATTTAGGGTACACTCAGGCTACACTCAGGGTACATCCTTGTGAATCTTGAGTGTACCCTGAGTGTACCCTAAATGAAGGTTTTTGGATAGTCAAGTCATTGATGCACAGCCTTATACGTCGTTAGTGTATGTAGGCAGGTTAAAGCATCATAAAATAAATCTCTCCGTTCATGTTTCGGAAGTTTAATCTCACCACAGATTTCGCAGATTCCACAGATTCAAAGCTATTGGCCATCATGTATTTTGGTTGCTCATTCCATGGTGGAGAATTATATCCGAAACTTCAATTATTTATATGGCGCAAGTGGCGTGCGCCACAGGTGTCATTCGGAAGTCCTAAGGGTTTTATTCGGAAGTCCTAAGGGTTTTGGTGAACACCCTTAAAGGTTTCGCCCCAACATCCATCTTTTTTTACCTAAAACGCAAAACTTTTTGATTCTTAGAGATGTTTTTTGAGAATAATTCCCAATATTTGGAATAATATGTTTAACTTTGTAGCCAATACAGGCGAAAATCATTTATCTTATGGCAAAGATAAAAGTTGAAAACACCGAAATTACGGTCTCAAATGTAAATGGCGAAGATTACATTTGCATTACAGACATGTTGAAAGCCAAAGATGGTGATTTCTTTGTGACCGATTGGCTTCGCAATCGTAACACTATGGAATTTCTTGGTGTTTGGGAACGTGTATATAATCCCAATTTTAATTATGGCGAATTCGCCACAATTAGAAACCAGTCAGGATTGAACAGTTTTAAAATCAGCGTAAAAGAATTTGTTGCTCGTACAGGTGCAATTTCCTTGCAGGCAAAGGCTGGAAGATATGGTGGAACTTATGCTCATAAAGATATCGCTTTTGAATTCGCTATGTGGATTAGTCCTGAGTTCAAGGTCTATGTTGTTCGCGAGTTTCAGCGTCTCAAGGAGGAAGAACAGAAGCAACTTGCATGGTCAGCCAAGCGTGAACTTTCGAAAATCAACTATCGCATACATACCGATGCCATCAAGAGCCACCTCATACCTGCAGAAGTGACTCGCGAGCAAGCAGCGATGAAGTATGCCGAAGAAGCCGACGTACTGAATGTGGCTATGTTTGGCATGACTGCCAAGCAATGGCGCGATGCCAATCCAGAGCTTAAGGGCAATATCCGAGACTATGCTACCATCAATGAACTCATCTGCCTCTCGAACATGGAGAACATAAATGCTGTGCTCATCAACGATGGTATGCCTCAGGGCGAAAGGCTCATAAAACTCAACCGGATTGCCATCCAGCAGATGCAAGTGCTGGAGGATAATGAAAGTAGGAAGTTGTTGAAGTAGGCTATGCCTTCGAAGATGATTCGTAGATGGGAAAAGAGGGTAAGAAATAAACAAGAATATAAAAAACGAAATAATAAAGAAAAATATGGCAAATAAAGAACCTGGATATGTTTACATTCTGACCAACCTTTGCTATAGGGCAGATTGGGTGAAGATAGGTAAAAGTCGCCGTCCTCGTAGAGGTGATAGAGTATATGAATCAGAGAACCGTCCCGTGGTCATTCGGCTACAAGAAGAAAAATAATAAAGATTATGGCTATACTAACCGTTTATACAAAATTGCTGGATAAGACGCTAACGGGTGCCCGTATCATTGATATGGGCAGCACACGTACTTGCCAGCTATATGTGATTCCACGCGAACAACTCACTTTGGTTTCAAAGGAGAAACTGCTACACCAATATTGTTTCTATGTTCTGCTGGGACAAACAATAGACGGTACTCCCAAGGCGTATATAGGTCAAAGCAACGATTTCCTGCATCGCGTAAAAGACCATCAAAGCAAAAAGGATTTTTGGGACACAGCTCTGGTTTTCGTCTCAAAAGCCAATGAGGTTTACGCCAGCGAGGTCCTTTTCTTAGAATATCTTGGTATCACGAAAGCTTTGGAGGCTGGCACCTATTCACTTGACGAAAACAAGCAAATTCCTCAGAAACCAAGTATAGCTCCCGACAAAGAGAACGATATGGAACTGTTCTTTGACGAAATCATGTTCCTTACAAAGTTCTATGGCCGTGATGTCTTTGAACCTTCAGAGGAATCAACTCAGGTGGAGACACACGAACAACCACATACTTTCTATATGGAAGCCCCAAAAAGTGGAGTCAAAGCGGCATTAGACTATTATCCCACTGATAACCGATATGTCATCAAGGCTGGTAGCCGTATTCGTGGAAAAGCAGCAAAGAGCATTCCTGCAGCCATCCGCAAACGTCGTGACGAACTCATCGCCATTCCGTCCATCATGCGCCCCGAAGGAGACTTCTACATCCTCGGCACCGACATAGAATTGCTCAATGCCTCCCCCTCTGCAGCCGCCAGTTTCTGCACTGGAACTGCCATGCAGGGAACAACGGCATGGGTGGATGCAGAAGAAAAGACATTTGCGAGTGTTTTCAAGTGAAAAATATATTTGAAGATTTGATAACGAGAAAGAAACATCTCCATAATATTGATAATTCTATCGATTAGACATTAAATTAATAAAAAATCTCTATCTTTGCAACAGATTAGTATTTACAATAGTGTTAGAAAGCCAAATAGAGAATAGTTTCATTAAGAAACTAACAGCAGATCTGAAGTATGTCTATCGTGATGATATTCACGACAGACAAAGCCTTGAGCGTAATTTCAGGGAGAAGTTTCAGGCATTGAATAAGGTGCATCTGACGGATGCAGAGTTTACTCGACTGATGGAGGAACTTACAAATTCAGATGTCTATGCTTCTTCCAAGAGATTACGTGAACGTAATACGTTTATGCGTGAAGACGGTACACCACTTCAATACACATTAGTCAATATCAAGGACTGGTGCAAGAATGATTATGAGGTCATCAATCAGTTGCGAATGAATACCCGTTATAGTTCGCACCGTTATGATGTGATCCTGCTGATTAATGGCTTGCCCCTTGTGCAAATTGAGTTGAAGACACTCGATGTTAGTCCTCGTCGTGCCATGCAGCAAATAGTTGACTATAAGAATGACGTCGGCAACGGATATACCAATTCGCTGCTCTGCTTCATGCAGATGTTTATTGTCAGCAACAGGACTAATACCTACTATTTTGCCAATAACAATAGAACTCACTTCAATTTCAATGCTGCTGAGAACTATTTGCCTGTTTATCAGTGGGCAGATGAGAAGAACAAGAAAATAACAAACCTTGATGACTTCTCTGATGTTTTCCTGGCGAAGTGTAAGTTGGGTGAGATGATTAGCCGCTACATGGTACTTGTTGCCAGTGAGCAAAAGATACTGATGATGCGTCCTTATCAGATTTATGCTGTAAAGGCCATCATAAATTGTATCAATGAGAATCGTGGCAATGGCTATATCTGGCATACAACAGGAAGTGGTAAAACACTTACTTCTTTCAAGGCTGCAACGCTGTTGAAGGACAATCCCGAAATAGACAAATGTCTTTTCGTTGTGGATCGCAAAGAC
>Ga0310697_10004843_pt1 | contig 13197 bp, 10 predicted proteins | sample 172DNAGHGlowgp2_FD_203883 | JGI IMG/M metagenome (GOLD analysis project Ga0310697, IMG submission 203883) | Sheep rumen microbial communities from Palmerston North, Manawatu-Wanganui, New Zealand - 1728 DNA GHGlow gp2 (v2) (version 2) | ecosystem: Host-associated > Mammals > Digestive system >...
AGCAAAGCATCTTCGTGAACTTGTTCTTGCCGTCCCACTGGATGAGCGGGTCGTCGGTGTCGCAAAGGATGTTGCCCCAGCGGTTGAAGATGACCGTCTTGGCCTCAATAATCAAATCCACGCCCTTCACCTTGGGCTCAAACAGGTCGTTGAAGCCATCGCCGTTGGGTGTGAAGACGTTGGGCAACACGTACGAGAATTCTTCCTCGGGCTCCTCATGGCCGATGCGCACCGCCTTGATGGCAGAATAGTTGACCAAAGGCTGCATGACGTCTTGAAGGGTATAATGCCCGAAGGTGCGGACATAATAACGACAGGTGGCGTCGGCCTCCACGTCGGTGTCAGTGTAGGCGAAGCCCGTCACCGAGGCAAGCCTGACAAAGTGATTCTCCACCTCCTTGAACACCTGCGTGCTGTCGACAAGCCAAGGCACGTCTTCTGTCCACGACAGACTAACTTCATTATTGGCACCGCTCGCCGAGAGCTGCACCGCCGAGGCCGTGGCACTTGTGCCCATCAACTGCTGGGTGGCGTCGCGCATCTCCACCTTATATACTAGTGAGGTGACCGTCGCCAAGTCCACAATGGCGTCAAGGAAGGTGGTGTCGGCGCCTTCGTAAACGACGGCGGTCTCGCCTTCGAGGATGCGCGTCAAGGCATAGCTGAACGGCGACACATATTGTTCGTCAATCTCTTTCGGTTGGGTCCAACATGTCCTGACCTGACCCGACTCGAGGTCGATGCTGTCGTTGGTGACATGGGTCATCAGCGAGCTGTCGTTTTTCAGCGTCACGCAGGCCGCATCGCTAACGATACTCAAGGCGCCATCGGGGAATTGGGCCAACACGCGGTATTCGTAGGCCATGCCAGGAGGGAGGTTGCTGTCGGTATAGGTGGTCAACGACACATCATTCAAGGTCGCCATCAGTTGATAGCCGTCGCGGATGCCCGTCTCACAGAAGTCAGGTTCGTAGCCGTCGCAGCCTGCTTTGCGGTAGACCAGCAATGCCACGGCATTGGAGCACGGATACCGCGTCCATGACAAGATCGCGTCGTGGCCATGCATCTCGGCAACAAGGTTCTGTACCTTAGGAGCCATCACATTGATGGTCACCGTCTTGACATTGGTCAGGCTGACGGGTGTGTCGTCGTCCTTGGCGTGAATCACCACTTGATAAGGTGTGTTGCGGATATGGGCGTAGGAAGTGTTCCAAAGAAACTCCATCTGAGGCTGCAATCCATAGGCTGATTCAGGGTTGAGGATGGCAGGACTCACCGCCACCTCGAAGGGCGCACCAGAGGCTGTCAAGGTGACGTTGTCGCCATCGGGGTCCGAGGCCGAGATAACGAAGTCGAGCTGTTCACCTGCCACAAGGCAATACTGGTCGTCGCAATTGATGTTAGGCACGTTGTTGCTACAAGCCGAGACGAGGATTTGCATGTCGCGGATGACGGAGCCTATCTTCACGCCGTGGCGCCATTCCTCGATGATGAAAGCCACGTTGTATTCGCCTTGCAGCACGGGGTTCTCCCAGCGCAGGTCACCCGTGACGGGATCGATTTCGAAGGCCTGCGAGGCCTGGGGATAGGAATATCCCGGTATCTCCATGCCATTCATGCCCTTGCAGGGCAGCAGGCGGTAGCTCAGGCTGTCGCCGTCGGGGTCGTAAGCCGAGGGGTTGTGGATAAAGAGTTTGCCTACGCAGCCCTTGTCGACAGGCGCGTTGAGCAGCTGCACTGAGTTGTTGTAGCCCATAAACGGGTTGATGACCAGTTCCGACTCGATATACATCGGCACCGTCACCGAGTTGGGCACGTTGACCACACCGTAGTTGCGGTTGGCGTCCTCCATGCTGATGACATAGGTGCCCGGGGTGGAGTAGTTATGGGTCTGGCGATAGGTGTTCTTGATGCAGTTGTCGCCCATATTCACCCATTCGATGCGAGGGATGAATTCCGAGGCGCCGTCGCCCCAAAGCACTAGCAGTGAGTCACGCTGCTGCCACGCGGCATTAGGGACGTTGTAGGTCGTCAGCGTAATCTCATAGGCATTGCCACCCACCCACGTATAGGTAATCTCGGCTGCACGCTGGTGCGTCGCCTTGGCGGAAAAGGCGAGACAGAACAGGAATCCTATGACGAGCAGAAGTTTACGCATTGCGGTACTACCTCTTTGAGATTGCAAATGTAATGTTTTTTTTCTTATAGCGGCCCTTCGACAGGCTCAGGGACCGCAAAAAAAGCATCCACCTTAAGTTTAGGCGGATGCTCTTACTTCTAAGACAAGCCAAAGATTACTTGTTCTTCAGCAGGTCGCGAATTTCGGTGAGGAGTTCCTCTTGGGTGGGACCGGCAGGAGCGGCGGGCTCTTCGGGCTTGGGCTCTTCTCTCTTCAGCTTGTTGATGCCCTTGATGACCAAGAAGATGGACAGAGCGATGATGATGAAGTCGAAGATGACCTGCAGGAAGTTACCCCACGTCATGCACAACTCGGGCTTGACGACGGTCTCCCCATCCATGACGGCTTCACGAATGACCCATTTCCAATCGGTGAAGTTGAGACCACCTGTGATGGCACCGATGAGCGGCATGATGATGTCGGACACCAAGGACGACACGATTTTACCGAATGCACCGCCGATGACCACACCGACAGCCATGTCCATGACGTTGCCCTTCATGGCAAACTCCTTGAATTCTTGCATAAATTTACCCATAGTAAAATGTTTTTGAGGTTAAACGTTGACGCAAAGGTAGCAAAAAACCCATCAATGCAAGAAAAAAAAGAAAAAAATTAGAACTCCGAGGTGAAATGGAACTCGATATCAGGGTATTTCTCCATCGCCATTTGCAGAGCATAGGGCGACTCGGCAAGAAAAACATCGCGGCCATCCTTGTCCTCGGCGAGATTGAGGCCTTTGCGCATCTTGAAGTCGGCGAGTTGGGCTTCGTTGCCGCTGGTGATCCAGGCCGTTTTGTACAACGAAATTGGCTGATAGCGGCAGGAAGCGTTGTATTCATGCAGCAGGCGGTATTGGATGACCTCAAACTGCAATTCACCCACCGTGCCGATAATCTTACGTCCCGTCATCTTGCCCGTGAAGAGTTGTGCAACACCCTCGTCGGTGAGTTGTTCCAAACCCTTGGCCAGCTGCTTCGACTTCATCGGGTCGGCGTTCTCCACATAGCGGAACTGCTCGGGCGAGAAACTTGGGATACCTTTATAATTAAGGATTTCGCCTTCGGTCAGCGTGTCGCCGATTTTGAAGTTGCCGGCATCATAGAGACCCACGATGTCGCCAGGATAGGCCTCGTCAAGAACGGACTTCTTCTGCGCCATGAAGGCTGTAGGGTTGGAGAACTTCAGTTCGCGGCGCTGACGCACATGGAAGTAGTTCTTGTTGCGCTCGAAGCGGCCCGACACCACGCGCACAAAGGCGATACGATCGCGGTGGTTGGGGTCCATATTGGCGTGGATCTTGAAGACGAAGCCCGTGAACTTCTCTTCCGTCGGCTCGATGTGGCGCTCCACCGTGTCGCGACCGATGGGCGTAGGGGCAATCTCGATGAAACAGTCCAGCAACTCCTTCACGCCAAAGTTGTTCAAGGCAGAACCAAAGAACACGGGGCAGATGTCACCTTTTAAATAAGCCTCGCGCGAGAAGTCGTCGTAAACGCCTTGTACCAACTCGGTCTCGTTACGCAAAGTCTCGGCATCCTCACCAATCATCTTGTCCAGTTCAGGGTTATTGAGGTCGTCGAAGGCAATGCCTTCGGTGATGTGTTGCTTGTCGGAGTTGAACAGATACAGGCTCTTGTCGTAGATGCTGTACACGCCCTTGAACTTCGGTCCGCTATTGATAGGCCAACTCAACGGCGTGAGGCGGACGTGGAGTTTCTGCTCGATTTCATCCAACAACTCGAAAGGGTCCATGCCCGGACGGTCCATCTTGTTGATGAAAACGATGATGGGAGTATTCCTCATGCGGCACACCTCCACCAGTTTCTCCGTCTGCGACTCCACACCTTTGGCCGCATCGATGACGACGATGACGCTGTCGACAGCGGTAAGTGTGCGGAAGGTGTCTTCGGCGAAGTCCTTGTGTCCAGGGGTATCCAAAATGTTGATTTTGATGTTTTTGTAGTCAAAACCCATCACTGAGGTCGCCACCGAAATGCCGCGTTGCCGCTCGATTTCCATCCAGTCGGAAGTGGCGGTTTTCTTGATTTTGTTCGACTTCACGGCACCAGCCACCTGAATGGCGCCGCCGTAAAGCAGCAGCTTCTCGGTCAAAGTGGTCTTACCCGCGTCGGGGTGGCTGACGATGGCGAAAGTGCGTCGTCTGTTGATTTCATCAATGAATGACATAAGCCTATGGTTTCGATAAGGTGCTAAAAAACAAAAGCGCAGGCCTTTCGACTTGCGCTCTTGCGGTCCGGACGAGACTCGAACTCGCGACCTCCTGCGTGACAGGCAGGCATTCTAACCAAGCTGAACTACCGGACCAGCCTGAAAAAGAACTCTATTGCTTTGCTTTGCGGGTGCAAAAGTACAACCTTTTTCCGAACTGACAAGCATTTTTTTCATTTTTTTTGCTATTTTGTAAATAATTCTTTGTATTTATTTGATTGTCAAATACTTATAAAAACAACAATTGCATTTGTTTTTTGACTTTGACCTTATCTTCAACCGATGGAATAATTCCCTACTTTTGCACGACTTTTCAACTAAGCATATTACTTACGCAATGTATTGATTTTCTTTATTCTATGAATAGCATCAAAAGTAACAAGAAGGTTTTTGGCACCATTTGCGGCATTTTGGCCGCCGTTTTCTACGGCACCAATCCGTTGGGTGCGCTCAAACTCTACGAGCAAGGCATGACCACCAATTCGGTGCTGTTTTGCCGCTTCGGGATGGCTTGGATCATCGTTAGCATCATATTGTTTTTCAAGAAAGAGAGCCTAAAAGTGAACAAGCGCGAGTTCATCACCTTAACCGCCTTGGGGTTGCTGTTCATTGCTTCCTCCATGACGCTGTATTCCAGTTTCAAATACATCGCTGCAGGCGTGGCCTCCACCCTACTCTTCACCTATCCTATCATGACAGCCATCATCATGGCCTTGTTGTTCAAGGAAAGGATCACTTTCAAGACGGTCGCGGCCATTGTGCTTTCGCTCATTGGCGTCATCCTATTATATTGGAGTGATGATGGTGGCACACTCAACCTCACTGGAGTAATCCTCGTCCTCGTCTCCGCCCTCACCTATGCCATTTACATCATCGTGGTCAACCGCTGCCCGTTGGAGATGTCATCCTTCAAAATCAATTTCTATGTCATCGGATACTGCACATTAGGCATGGCGGTATTTGCATTACTATCGGGCAACCCGATACAAATACCGCAGAATGCAACAAGTTGGTTCTATGCGGTTTGGCTTGCCGTCGTTCCCGCCACGCTTTCTTTGGTGCTGATGGTCTATGCATCGAAATATGTGGGAGCCACACCGACGGCCATTTTGGGCGCATTAGAGCCACTGACTGCCGTGCTCATCGGCATCTTCATCTTCAATGAAAGCTTCGGACTGCACTTGGCCATTGGTATCGCCCTGATACTCTCGGCCGTCGTCATCACAGCCTACTCACCCAAGTCGACCTCAAAGGCGCCTTCCGACAAATCGTAAAACGGGAGTCCTAATCCATCCGCTTGAGCCACCCATTTCGCGGCCAAATAGCGTGGCACTGAACCATCTATAAGCAACAACTTGGCGTCATAGCCATTGACAATCGATTGAACATCTGGCTTTTGTTTTCCGATGACGAGAAGATAATCCACCGGCATCCGATACGAGAGGCTATCCTTCGTTTGGAAGCTGTCGTCCCATAGCGCAAGCAAACCACCTTTAAAAGCAACGAGGTTTTGCTTCTTTGCCACACCTTCGCCCTCAAAATCCTCCTCAAAGCCGACCACCTGAGGATGAGACGAAAGATGCCGCTTCGTCCAAGCACCTTTCAAACTATAATCTATTGTAGATTCGTCGGTCATCAAAGCAGAATCTGCCAAAAGCACGTGCTCCCCTCCCCTCACGAAGTCGACGGCCGTGTGGTTACGCAGACTGAACACAGTCATGCCCTGCTGGCTTTCTGAATTGTAGAGCCGAATGGTGACAGACACCATAAGCAGCATTATTGACCCCAACGCGCCAATGAACAGGCGACGTTTCTGCAATAGAACCGTCAGCAAAAGCAGCAACAAGGCAACCAACAACAATACAAATTCCACATCATTGACATACAACCCTTTTATTATCGACCCTGGCAGGCTCTCGATTCGTGCCACCACCCAATTCATCACATACACCGCGCCCCAAACCAAGTAACCGACCAAGTTGTTGAGATAAGGAATCCACGACACCAGCAGCAATATCATTCCGCTGATGACGACGACAAACGATATCGGTGTCATGAATAGGTTGCTGAGAGCAAAATACGTCGAAAACTGGTTGAAATAAAACAAGGTGAACGGTATCGTCGAAATTTGTGCAGCCAGTGCCACGGCAGTGACCTCCCAAGCCCTGTCGAGCACCTTGTTCTTGATGACGAACCAACTGTAGATAGGTCGTTGCAACACCACGATGCCGACGACGGCAGAATACGACAACAAGAAGCCGATTTCGAACAGGTTGTTCGGGTTGATGCAAAGCAATATGAACGCCGAGGCTGCTATAGAGTTGATGATAAATCCTTTACGTCGTATCATCTCGCCAATGATGACGAAGGAAATCATCAAGGCGGAGCGCATGATGGACGGCGAAAGTCCTGCGACGAGTGCGTAAAACCATATCAAAGCCAGCAACAGCACCTGTTTCAAGGTCTTTTGCCATTTTTTGCGGTTGAGGAAACCCAGAAGGAAACCCGCCAACAGATAGATGATGCCGACGTGCATGCCTGACACACAAAGGATGTGCATGGAGCCAGCGGCGACATAGTTTTTGCGCACCTCGTCGGCGAGGTTGTCATCGTAGCCCAACAAGATGGCTGCCGCCACGCCAAATTCATCGTCGCTCAGTCCACTGCGCTGCAGTGATGCCAACAAGATGTCACGAAAACGGTAGGAAAAAGCATATATCGGGTTGGCGTTGTTGGTCTGCAAGTCCAGCCAGTCCTCATCCCTCAGGTAGACCTGCCCCGTGATGCCTTTGCGCCCAAGGTAGGCCTTATAGTCGAACTCACCCGGATTCAATGGCGGCGTAACCTCACGAAGAGGTGCTGGGATGGCAATCAAGTCGCCATAGCGCAAGGCAAAGGCCGAATCCGACTTGGGGAAATACGCCATCACCTTGCCTGAAACGGGGCGTGATGGCAGGCTGTCGCAAAACTGATACTCCAAGTCCAGCACCGTCCTGATGGTGTTGGGGCGCTCCGTCGGGTAATCGTAGACACGCGCCACATAATACCGCGCATCTGTCTCGAAGTTGCGGAAATAGTCCTTTTGCGCCTCCGCCTCATGGGCTTGCGTCAGAGCATAACCCATCAAGACAAGATAACATGCCATCACCGCACCAAAGACCCAGTTGTGGCGATAGGTTTTCAACACAACGGAGGTCGCGGCAGTCATAGCAAACAGCAACAAGGCGATGGCGATAGTGACCATCGGTGACAGACGAAGCGCAGGCAGGCACACACAGCACCAAATACCCAGGGCGAAGGGGATAAGCAGCCTAACGAAGGGATATTTGGTGTAGTCCGTCATCGGCGATTATCAGTTCATTTGCTTTTTTTCATTTTTTGGTCGAAAGAGCAGGCATCCTTCAGGTGCTTCCCAAAGGGAACCAGCAATGTCAGGCGCACCTCAAGGTCTTGCAAGCGGCGTTGGCCCAGAGTCTCGTGCCCTATGTCGCCCCAACCCTGGAAAACGACATCCTCATTCACTTCATGTTTCGAGAAATCGCTTAACACACTGATGCCATACGAGAGGTCGAATTTCACAAAAAACTGAAACCTCTTGATCAAAACACGGCTGCAGAGTCCCACGCCAGCCACCGCCCCGATTTCGTAAGGCGCCATCGTGGCATCGTTCAACTCGCTCTCGTATGCCAGAGGGGCATAGCTCTCGTCGTCGTAGGTGCGTTCCCACCGCAGGCTGCCGTTCAACCACAAGTCGAAGCGCGGCGCGACATAGACATAGGGTCGGAAGGTCTCGTCGGCGCCGAGGTACAAGGTGACGGGAACACGGATTTCAACGCCATTCAAGGCGGCAGTATAATGCACGCGAGCAAAAGTCGTGGTGGTATAACTGGTCAGAAACTCGGTGGCGAAGACCTCGTGGGTGCCACGCATGGCGTAGGAGGCGTCCAAGCCCACGGAGAAGTTTCTCATCGTATTCCATTCGAAGGCGAGGCCCACCGTAGGGGCATAATAGGGCGACAACTTCGACTTGTCGACCGCAGAATAAAGCATGTCATTGGCAGCAAAACTGCCCGTGACACCCAGACTGAACGGGCTCTTGTTCAAGCACTCAATCTCTTTGCTCTTCAAAGGCTTGGCAAACTGCGCCTGTAAGGAAGCCGCCGAAAGCCACAACAACATAAGAATCAAACACTTTCTCATGGCTTCATCGGTTTTCGGAGTTCATCAGGGAATCGTTATACCAGATGCAGTTTTCTGCTATGCCATCGTGATCCTTGAAGATGAAGATGGAATTGGCGGGATAGACAGTAGGCGGCACAATGGAGTCGTTGTATCTCAAGATCTTATAGCCATACCTAAAGTCTCTCACCCCGCTACTCGTCACGGTGCCGGAAAGCAGCACGGCATGTTCGGGATGGCCGTCGGTTTGGGGCGCTTCGTGATAATAGACCGTGAAATCGTTGCCTCGGCCTGTCAGGTAGACCGGCGAAATCACTTTGCAATAGGTCTCTTCCGAGGTCTTGCTAAAGTATTCGGCAATCTGGAGGTACTGTTGGTTGATCTTATGGTAATGTGTGATGGGCGACAGCTGACCCGGCTGTGGCGCATAAGGCGGCTGCAGGCTAGTGGCCACATATTCGTGCATAGACTTGAACTCCATGTCGACGATGGGCGGCTGGTCGCCAAAATACACATGCTCCTCTCCAAACATGGTGAGCAGGTCTTCGGGAAGGTATTCGGTAATGAAAGGGATGTCCTGCGGGTCGTTGACCAAAATCGTCTTGTCACCTTCCTTCAGGCACGACGGCAAGGCCAACAAAGCCAACAGCCAAACGAAATATGTCTGCAATGTCTTCATACGGCTTTCGTTTTATCATTCATCAACGGGCGAGCACCAACTTCCGCACAAGCCTTTTACCTCCACTGTTCACCACAAAGTAATACTGACCGTTTTTCATATCGGGCATCTTGTAAAGCACCTCGCGTTGCAGGCTGGCATCCACCGAGAAGGCATCCACCTTCCGCCCTTGGCCATTAAACACTTGTATTTCAGTCACACCATACAATTCAGCGAAATGCAACGTCACGTTGCCGTTGGTGGGATTCGGAGAGATTACAAAACTAGCTTCTTGTGTATTCTCTTCGACATCATAATACGAAGTCTGGATGAAAAACTCCTCGTGCACCGTGTCGCAGCGGTTGACCACCCAGGCATGAAGCGTGACGGGCTCAAGCAGATAGGTATAGATATACAATGTGCTCGTCATGCCGATGCCATGCGGCTCGACATACCAATTGGGGCAGTCGATTTGCCAAAGCACCGTGTCGACTTGAGTGCGACTGTCGTTCAAGTGAACCGCATACTCATTCGCGCTGATGTGTGTCTCGCTGCCGCCAATGGGCCAATGTGTCCCTTGAACCTCAAAAAGCGGCGTGTAATTCATGTCGAGGGTCAGCTCCACCACGCTGTCGCAACCGCTGGGCGTATCGTACGACAGCGTATAGGTGCCACTCTCTTCAAACACCTCACTGTCCCACGCATAGGAATCGCATCCAATATCATTGAAGCTATAATGATAACCATCGATGATTTCAACTTCGAGATAAGTAGTGTAGCTTTGGCTTGCCCCATGGGATATGGCGCAGCCGTAGGTGCCCGACATGGCGCTGGTGGCATGAGGTCGAACTGGATTCTGTTCATTGGAGGACCAAGTGCCGCCCACATGAAACCAATGATAGTCGGAGTCGGAAAGGCCGTTGGCGTATAAAGCCAAGTCTTGTCCGGCACAGATAGGCTCATCATAGCTCAACAAAGGCGCCATGATAGAGCAGTCGGTGGTGGCTTCGCCCGAAACCTTGCTGAAATGGATATTGCACGGCCGGTTTGAGTAGTTGGTGATGAGCAGGATATAATACTCACCTTGCCATGCGCCTCTAATCTCGCAAGTCTCCGTCGGGTCGGGCAGATAGCTGCACGAAACGACCTTGTCACGTGTCAGTCCAGTGCGGCAAGGCGCTATGGGATCTTCGTAGGGCCCCCAACAGCAGAAGTCGATATCCACCAGCGGCGTGCTGTACATGTAGATGTCCATATCGCCCGGGTCCAAAATACGCATATAATACCACGCGGGATTAGGCGTTGTCCTCAAGCAATCGTAATAAGGGCCAGCCTCGCCACTCCCTGCGTTGACGCCTGCGGGAAATTCATACAATCCGTTGTCGGTGCAAAAAGGTTCCGAATATTCGCAATAGTTGTTTTGCAGGATGGAGCGGACCTCGAAATCGTCAAGGTTCAGAAACAGCCATTTCATGTCCAAGTTTTGCGCCATGCTCGATTGTGCCAGCAACATCACAAACATCATGGCAAGAGCAGGATAGAGTCTTTTTCCTTTCATAGTTTTACCAAGTTTTTTCTTTGAGTTGCGATAGTATGACCCCGGCAGCCTTCTCCGAAGCGCCCGCATTGCCGAGACGGTCTTTCAGTTCCTCATAATCCTCAAGCAACTGACGCTGGCGTTTGCTGTTATGCAAAATGCCATCCAACTCCTTGGCGACATTCTCTTCCGTCAAGTCGCCTTGTATCAGTTCCTTAACCACTTCCCTATCCATCACCAGGTTGACCAAGGAGATATACTTCACCTTGATCATCGACTTGGCGAGACGGTATGACAACCCTGTGGCCTTATAGCATACCACTTCGGGCACCGTAAACAAGGCCGCTTCGAGGGTGGCAGTGCCGGAGGTGACGAGAGCGGCACTGGAGTTTTGCAGCAGCTCATAAGTTTGGTTTTCGACGAAAAATGCGTCGGTGCTGCCCATAATTTGCTTGTATAGGTTCTTGTCGAGCGACGAAACGCCGGCCACGACAAACTGGTAGTTCGGGAAGCGCGGCACCATCTTCAGCATCACCGGCAGCATGCGCTTCACCTCCTGCTTGCGACTACCAGGCAGCAAGGCGATGATCTCGCGTTTCTCGCCGAGGTTGTTTCGGCGTAAGAACATCGAACGGTTGGGCGTGCCCGACTTCGCCAGTTCATCGAGCAGGGGATTGCCCACATAGGTCACATTCACGCCATACTGCTTGTAGAACTCCTCCTCGAAAGGCAATATGACCAGCATCTTATCCACTGAAGCCTTGATCTTATGTACACGGCGGCGTTTCCATGCCCACACCTGAGGCGAGATGTAATATATCACCTTGAGACCCTTATCATGGGCGAACTTGGCCATGCGCAAATTAAAGCCCGGATAATCCACCAATATCACAACATCAGGCTGATAGTCAAGCAAATCCTTCTTGCATTGGGCAATATTGCCCAACACTTTGCGCAGGTTGACCGCTACCTCCACGAAGCCCATATAGGCCATGGTGCGGTAGTGCTTCAACAAGTCCACTCCCTGCGCTTTCATCAAGTCGCCGCCACAGCCCCGAAACTCGGCCTTCTTGTCCTTCTTTTTGATCTCGGCTACCAAGTTGGAAGCGTGCAAATCGCCCGAAGCCTCACCTGCTATGATATAGTATTTCATTGGTTTACATTTTGTTAAACAAGAAAGAACACCAACAGCATGCCTACCACGGTGACGACAAGCACGCCCTTGCCCATCTTTTCGAGATCCCATTTCACCAGCATCATCCTAAAAAGGATGACACCAGGGATGAAAGCCAAAAGATAAGGCGCACGGGTGGAGAACCTGCCGAGACTTTCCCACGGAATCAAGCTAAACAAGAGGAAAAACAGCCCGAAGCTGGCCACTCCAATCAACAATCCAAGCCAAAAGTTATCTTTGATTTTCATTGTTATATACTTAAAGTTTCAAATTCTTTCATCGGTTCAATCTGCGAATGCGCCGTCCAATCGAAGCAGGTGGGCACCAGAGAGGCATAGTTGTTTTGCAAGGCCCAGAGGTCGGTGTCAGGCAAGATGTCATCGCTCTCGAAGGTGCCTTCAAGGTCGTAGAACTGCTGACCGTTCTCATCATACTGGTCCTTGAACAACTCCACCCAGCGGCAGGCCGCTTGACGGCATACCTTGATGCCTTTCATAGGCTCGTCACAACGTTTGGGGAAGTTCACGTTGAGGCACACGCCCTTGGGCAGACCTTCTTTCAGCACCTTCTTTGTGATTTCGAGGATGGCGGAGTCAAGATGGTCGAAGTCGGCGTCAGGATCGAGGCTGAAGAGGCTATACCCGATGGCCGTCAAGCCGTTCATGCAGGCCTCAATGACGGCACCGATAGTGCCTGAATACACCACCGTCGTGGCAGCGTTCATGCCGTGGTTGATGCCCGAGACGACCAAATCAGGCAGCGTCGGCATCAGTTTTTGGTAGCCGAGCTTCACGCAGTCGACGGGCGTGCCATTGCAACGATATTCAGTAAAGCCTTCTTCCTGCTGAACGAGACGCACATAAATCCTTTCGCGGATGGTACAAGAATGGCTTTTGGCCGACATCACTTCATCAGTGGAGACAAGCGTCACATCGCCGAGCGTGCGCATCAGGGTGACCAGCTTATGCAGGCCTTTGGCGGTATGTCCGTCGTCGTTTGTGATAAGTATCTGAGGGCGGTTTTTCTCCATTTTACTGCAATATGCTGCAAAGATAGGAAAAAACTCAGAAGCTTTTCAAGCATTGGTACAATTTTCGTGTAGGCAAACCCATCACGTTGTAGAACGAGCCTTCCAGCCCGCTGATGCCCACGTAGCCAATCCACTCCTGGATGCCGTAGGCGCCCGCCTTGTCGTAGGGTTTGCAATGCTCAATGTAATAGTCGATTTCGTCTTGCTC
>Ga0310697_10004844_pt1 | contig 13195 bp, 13 predicted proteins | sample 172DNAGHGlowgp2_FD_203883 | JGI IMG/M metagenome (GOLD analysis project Ga0310697, IMG submission 203883) | Sheep rumen microbial communities from Palmerston North, Manawatu-Wanganui, New Zealand - 1728 DNA GHGlow gp2 (v2) (version 2) | ecosystem: Host-associated > Mammals > Digestive system >...
GTCCGTAGGGGACGGCGTCCTCGACGTCCCCGGTCCCGCACCCGCGTCCGTAGGGGACGGCGTCCTCGACGTCCCCGGTCCCGCACCCGCGTCCGTAGGAGACGGCGTCCCCCACGTCCCCGGTCCCGCGCCTCGTATCGTCAAAAGCAAATGCACATGATTCGGCATGATGACATAGTGGTCGATGGAAATATCGTCGTAGATCCTTTCCATCTCCTCCAGGCGGTTTTGCACGATCTTTCCCTGGGCGGTCAGCTCAGGTCTGGGGCCGTCGAGGACGCCGGCCCCTACAATGCGGCACAAAACCGGACGCTTGGCCTCGGTGCAAACGGTCACGAAGTAGACACCCGATCCGCTGTAATCATATGCGCGCAGCCGCGTGCGCTTCCTGCTTTCGGACCGCTGCATCTTTTCCATCCCCTCACCCCCGGATGGGCTTTTCCTCCGCCGTTTCGGCTATGGCGCGGCGCATGGTTTCCGCCGCATCTTCGGGGCTGAGGAGTTGCTGCTTCCCGGTCTTCATGTTTTTCAGGCTGAGCTTCCCGGCGGCCAGCTCGTCTTCGCCCAGGATGGCGACGAAGGGGAAGCCCAGGCGGTCGGCGTAGCTCATTTTGGCCTTGAACTTCTTCTGCTCCGTGTAGAGCTGCGCCCGGACGCCCGCCTCCCGCAGGGCGGTGGCGACGCGGGCGGCGAAGGCCACGTCACGGGTCATGGGCAGGACCAGCACCTCCGCCGGGGCGGTGGGCAGGCTGTCGGAGAGCATCCCCTGCTCCTGCAGCACATAGAACAGCCGCGTCAGGCCGATGGAGATGCCCACGCCGGGCAGGGCCTTGTCGGTGTAGTAGCCCGCCAGGTTGTCGTAGCGCCCGCCGGAACAGACCGAGCCGATCTCCGGGTGGTCGCGCAGGGTGGTCTCGTACACCGTGCCGGTGTAGTAGTCCAGACCCCGGGCGATGGTCAGGTCCACGGCGAAGTGGGTCTCCGGCACGCCGAAGTCGGCCAGACAGCCCGTGACGGCGGCCAGCTCGTCCAGGCCCGCGTCAAACACCGTATTGCGCCCCCGGTAAGCCTCCAGCGCCTCCATCACCTGAGCGTTGCCGCCCCGGATGGCGATGAAGCGCAAAATCTCGTCCGCCTGCTCCGGCGTCAGGGCCGTCTCGCCGGTGATGAGCAGCTCCCGCAGGGCCTCCGGGCCGATCTTGTCCAGCTTGTCCACCGTGCGCATGATGGCCCCGGCCCGGTCGCCCAGGCCCAGCATGGCGTAGAAGCCGTTCAAAATCTTGCGGTTGTTCACCCGGATGACGAAGCGCGTCAAGCCCAGCTTCGTCAGGGAGCGGTAGATCACGCTGGGGATCTCCGCCTCGTTGACGATGTCCAGCTTGCCGTCGCCGATGATGTCGATGTCCGCCTGGTAAAACTCCCGGAAGCGGCCCCGCTGGGCCCGCTCGCCCCGGTAGACCTTGCCGATCTGGTAGCGCCGGAAGGGGAAGGCCAGGCTGCCGTAGTTCAATGCCACATATTTGGCCAGGGGCACGGTCAGGTCGAAGCGGAGGGACAGGTCCGTGTCCCCCTTGGTGAAGCGGTAGATCTGTTTCTCGGTGTCGCCGCCGCCCTTGGCCAGCAGGATCTCGCTGGCCTCGATGAGCGGGGTGTCCAGGGGATAAAAGCCGTAGAGGGCGTAACTCTCCCGCAGCGCGGCCATGATGGCCTCCATCTTCATCTGCTCTGCGGGCAGCAGTTCCATGAACCCGGACAGGGTCCGGGGCTTGATTCGTTCCATAGCGTTCTCCGTTCTTTGAAAGATGAGGGCGGGGGCAAGCCCCCGCCCTGCAAGAAATTCAGCGTATCCGCCCCGCGCTCACTGGTTGCGGGGATTGACGATGTTGCGCCAGTCCAGATCGCCCCGCTGCAAGCCCTGGATCAGCACCTCCGCCGTGCCCACGTTGGTGGCGAAGGGGATCATGTGCTTGTCGCAGAGGCGGGAGATCTCGTTGACCTGGGAATGGGCCTCCAGGTCTTCCGGGTCGCAGAAAAACAGGACCAGGTCGATCTCGTTGTAGGAGATGCGGGCGCCGATCTGCTGGCTGCCGCCCTGGTTGGCGGGCAGGCAGAGGTTGATGGGCAGACCGGTGGCGCTGCTGACCAGCTGCCCCGTCGTCTTGGTCGCGGACAGCTTGTGCTTGGCCAGAATGCCGCAGTAAGCGATGCAGAACTGCACCATCAGTTCTTTTTTTCCATCGTTGCTCATCAATGCGATGTTCACAGTATCCGCTCCTTTTTCGAGTCCAAAAAGACGATAATCCGACTATCCTATTTTATACGAAAAGGAAGGGATTTGCAAGGGGAAATCAGGCTATTTTCACGGATTTCTCCAAATTTTTTCAGCGGAGCAGGCTCCCCTCCCGCTCCAGGGAGAGGGTGAAGGAGCGCAGGGAGAAATAGTAGTCCAGGATGCTGCGGCTGATCTCGATGACGCTGGCGCCGGACCCGGCCTTCTCCACCACCACGGCCACGGCCACCTGGGGGTTGTAGTAGGGGGCGTAGCAGATGAACACGCCGGTGTTGGTGCGGCCCTCGCCCACCTGGGCGGTGCCGGTCTTGCCGGCCACGGAGTAGGGGGCGTCCTGAAAATACTTGAAGGCCGCGCCCACCGCCGGGTCGGTGACCACGCCGTGCATCCCGTAGTGGACCGCGTCGTAGTAGGCCTGATCGGTCTTCACCTCGCTGAGCACCTCCGGCTCGCGCTGGTAGAGGGCCTGGGAGAAGTCATAGCTGTAGACGCTTTTCAGGATGCTGGCGGAGTGGCGGGTGCCGTTGTTGGCCAGGGCGGCGCAGTATTCCGCCAGCTGCAGGGGCGTGAACATGCTCTCGGCCTGGCCGATGGCGGCCTGGATGGTCTCGCCGGCGTACACGTCGCGGCCATACTTGGCCTGCATGTACTGGTCGGAGGTCATGGCCCCGATCTCCTCGGCCAGCTCGATGCCCGTGGGTTCGCCCAGGCCGAAGCCTTTCGCGTACTTGGCCATGAGGCTGATCTGCAGCGCGTCGCCCACGGCGTAGAAGAAGTAGTTGCAGGAGTTGGTCAGGGCGCTGGATACGTTCATGTCCCCGTGGGTCAGGTGGACGGAGGAGTAGATCCAGCAGACGGGGGCGTAGCCGATGTCCTCATACTTGGTGTAGACGCCCTCGTCGCGGATGACGGTGCCGGTGAAGATCTTCCGCTCCGCCAGGCCCGCAATGGCGGTGCAGGGCTTGAAGGTGGAGCCGGGGGCGTAGGCCGCGCCGAAGGCCCGGTTGAACAAAGGGGAATTCTCCCGCTGGTTCAGGCTCTCGTAGTCGGTGAGCAGTTCGGTGATGGAGTAGGTCGGCCAACTGGCGATGGCCAGGGGCTCCCCGGTGTTCACGTCCACCGCCACGGCGGCCCCGCCGGTGATGAGCTGCTCGATGTCGGAGGGGGAGCCGCCGTAGCGGGCCACGTTGGCGTTGTTCTCCGCCCGGCGCTGGTTTTCCTCGGTGATGTATTCGTCCAGGACCCGCTCCGTGGCCTGCTGCATCCCGATGTCGATGGTCAGATAGATGTGGTTGCCGGGGATGGTCTCCTTGGTGTAGACCGTGTCGGTGACCACGCCGGTGGCGGTGCGGGTGACCCGGGCCTGGCCGTCCGTGCCGTGGAGCCAGCTTTCAAAGGCCAGCTCCGCCCCGGACTTGCCCACATAGGCGTCCAGGTCGTAGCCCAGGGCCGTGTACTTCTCCACCTCCTCGCCGAAGATCTGCCCGGTGTAGCCCAGCAGATGCCCGGCGGCCTCGGTCTTCACCTCCCGGGTGAAGCCGGTGCGCACGTCGAAGCCGCCCACGGCGTTCTCCATCAGCGTGGTGATCAGGTCCATGCTCACGTCCTTGGCAAAGACGTAATCGGAGGTGTTGAAGTCCCGGCTGTAGCGGCCGTTGATCTCGTAGCGGATGCCCGCGATGGTGCGGGTCTCCTCGGCGGTGTAGCTGTTGTCGATCTTGTAGCGGTCACGCATGAAGGCCATCAGCTCCACGGCGGTGGTGCCGGGGCTCAGATCCTTGTCCCGGAGATAGGCCTCCAGGAAGACTCGCTGCCAGTCGCTCATGGGGGTGTACTCAAAGGGCGGGGACTTGGTGATGGGCAGGGTGTCGATGTACTCGTCCCCGAACTCCGTGGCCAGGGTGCAAAGGCGCAGAATCGTGGCGTTGGCCCGGACATAGTCCGGGTCGTCGTCCCGGAACAGGTCCCCCTCGTCGATGACCAGGTCGTTGATGACCCGGTTTTCCACCAGCACGCGGCCATAGCGGTCCAGGATGTTGCCCCGGGCCGCGCTGACCCGCTGGGTGGTGACGATGTTGTTGCGGCTCTCCTCGTAGTAGGCCTGGCCCTCCACGATCTGGAGCTTGTACAGGGACATCAGGCTGACGGCGATCAGCGCGGCAGTGACCAGCGCCATGAAGGCCAGGCGGCCGTGGGAAACGAATTTTTCCATAGATAGAACCTTTCCTTTTTGGCAAGCTTCCGCAGCGGCGGGAGGGAGGGACTGAAAATGAAGAATGAAGAATGAAAAATGAAGAATGGTGGTGTCGCTGCGCGACGATTCAATTTTTAATCATCCCCGCAGGGGACACCACGATGATTCATTCTTAAGTTTTCACTCTTCAGTCTTCAGTTTCCCCCCTCCGATCGCCCGACAGAGATAAAACGCCGGAACCGCGAAGGGTACGCTCCACAGGGTCTGTAGCAGCACGTAGGGCAGCAGCGCGTCCAGGCCCACCCCGCGGAAGACCCAGAGGGGCAGGACCTGCACCAGCGCCGTCAGCAGCAGCGCCAGGGCGGAGAGGATCAGGCAGGACAGCAGGCGGCGGTTGACAAAAAACTCCGCCAGCACGCCCCCGGCGAAGCCGTAGACGGCGAACAGGATCAGAAAGGTGACGGTGCTCTCCGCCATGGCCAGGTCGCAGCAGAAGCCCGCCAGCAGACCCAGCACGCCGCCCCAGACGCCGCCCTCCCACATCCCGATGGCCACCACAGCCGCCGGGAGGAAAAAGAGCCGCGCCCCCAAAAGCTCCAGCCGCGCCAGCACGGAGAACTGGAGCCACAGCGCCCCGGCCAGGTACAGCAGATAGCGCGCCGCCCGGCGGAGCTTGGTTCCATTCAGCAGATCCAGCAACATCATGTCGTCTCGTCCAATCTTATTTGCGTGTAAAGTCCCGGATGATGAACACCTGACTCAGCTGCTCCACGTCGCAGGCCGGGTCGATGATGCCATAGGTGGACTGGCCGCCGTCCCCGGTGCGGACCTCCCGGATCACGCCGATGAGCAGGTCCGCCGGGAAGGAGCCGCCCTTGCCGCTGGTCAGCACCTCGTCGCCCTCGAAGATCTGGGCTCCGGAGCTGAGGTAGGCCAGGCGGGTCTGGCCGCGCTTCATCAGGGCGAACTCCCCGGTGACCATCCCGGCGTAGCTGTACTCGCCCACCAGCGCGCCCACGGCCATGTCCACGTCGATGACCGAGCGGACCGTGGCCCAGTCGCCCCCCAGCTCGATGATCTGACCCACCAGCGCGCCGTATTCGGTGATGACGCAGTCCCCCAGCTCCAGACCGTCGGCGCTGCCGCTGCTGATGGTGAAGGCGGAGGTGTAGTTGCTGGCGTCCCAGCTGACGATCTTGGCGGTGGCCAGGTCGAAGTCCGTGTGCTTCTCCCGGAAGCCCAGCAGCTCCCGGTAACGGGCGTTCTCCGTCTCCAGCTGGGTGACGCTGCGCACCTGTTCCCGCAGCCGGGCGTTCTCGGCCTTGAGCTTGTTGTACTCCTCGGCCAGGCGGTCATATTCGTAAAGCGCGCCGTAGATGCTCTCCACCCAGCTCAGAACGGCGCTGGTGGCCCGCTGCAAAGGGGCGCTCAGAGCCTGGCCGGAACTGCGCAAGAACCCGGCCCGGCCGGCCAGCGCGCCGCTGACCAGACCCACCAGCAGCGCCGCGACGACGATCACCGCCGCCATGCGCAGACCGTATTTGGATAAATAGTGCTTCAGCTTCATCGTTCCGTCCTCAAAAAGCGCGTATCACAGCAGCGTGACCCCCAGCTCCCGCAGCAGCTTGCCCAGGGCGCAGAGGGGCAGGCCCATGACGTTGAAAAAGTCCCCCTCCAGCCGCTCCACAAAGAGGCTGGCCAGGCCCTGGGCCCCGTAGGCCCCGGCCTTGTCCATCGGCTCCCCGGTGGCCACATAGCGGCGGATCTCCCCGTCGTCCAGCGCCCGGAAGTGTACCGCCGTCTCCTCCGCGTGGGAGCGGCTTTGCCCGTCCCGGATCACCGTCACGCCGGTGTAGACCCGGTGGGCCCGCCCGGACAATGCCCGCAGCATCCGGCAGGCCTCGGCCTCGTCCCGGGGCTTCCCCAGCACCGCGCCGTCCAGCGCCACCACCGTGTCCGCGCCGATGACCAGGTCCCCCGGCCCGGCGCAGCGGCCGGCCACCTCCTCGGCCTTGGCGCGGCTCAGCGCTTCGACCAGCTCCGCCGGGCCAAGGCCCGGGTGGGGCAGCTCCTCCCCCCGGGCGGGGACGATCAACAGCTCCGGCGTCCGAAGCATCTCCATCAGCTCCCGCCGCCGGGGCGACGCGGAGGCGAGAATCACACGCATCGAATGATCTCCTTTGTTGTGGTGTTGTATTTGTTGTGATGTTGTGTTTTTTGTGTTATGCAAGGCTTTGTAGGGCGCGCCGACCCCGGCGCGCCGCGCAGCAGCACCCCGGTTTTCAACCAACCCCGGGCGAATCCGCAAGCGTTCCCTACCGGGGCGAAAGCGGATTCGCCGTAGGTGGTGGCTTGTCTTTGCCGTTGCTGCCCGGCGCGCAGGGTCTGCGCGCCCTACAACGGAGGTACTGCGGATTCGCCGAACGTTTGTGATAATCTCACCGCTGCTGCCGGGGCGTCGGGACGCCGCCCCCTACAAGGCCGCTGTGCGCTTCCCCTTCCTTCCCCCAGCGGGGGAAGGTGGCATCCGCCGATCCCCCGCGAGGCGGATGACGGAAGAGGGAGAACGCGACCGTTTGCAAACGGTAAATCATTCGCATATTCCCCGCGTCTGCGGTCATTTCCTCATTGCGGTCCCGCCGCGTTCTCCCTCTCCTGCCGCCCTTGTGGGCGGCACCCTCCCCCGCTGGGGGAGGGAACGGGAGAGGGCGTTGCCCCACAAACCGCCCCCGCTCATTCCACCCCGCGATAATACAGCCCTCTTGTCAAGCCGTTGGGCTGGTATTTGCTCTGGCCCAGATAGGTCTTCGTGACCTCCACGCACTCCCGGGGGCTTTCGGTGGTGAACAGCAGCCGCCCGGCCCAGAGGCCCAGGGGCAGCACGTCCTCCATCTTGTCCGCCAGATAGAGCTTGTGGGCGTTCAGGATCACGCAGCGGTTGCCGAACTCCCGTACCACGGGAAAGGCGCTGCCCATGCGGTCGGAGAGCACCGGGTTGTCCCCCACGTCGGCCTGGGCGATCAGGTCCTGGTCGCTGACCATGCAGGGCAGGCGGCCATAGAGAATCAGTTCCGTGTCGATGGTCTTCACCAGGTCCCGCACCTGCTCCAGCCGCAGCTCAAAGCTGGCGGTGGCGCTGATCAGTCCGGCCTCGGACAGCACCTGCATGGACTGGGAGTTGAAGACGTTCAGGCCGTAGTCCCCCCGGACGGCCATGCCCGCGGCCCGCGCCAGGGCCACATGGCCCAGGTTGCCCGCCAGGGCCGTGCCCACGCCCAGCTCGGCGGCATAGCGCAGACGGCGGCTGACCTCGTCCAGCTCGTCGTCGGCCACGACCCGGGGCAGCACGGCCACGACGTCCGCGCCGGATTCCCGGAAGGGGCGCAGCAGGCTGGGCTCCGTGGTCAGCAGGGTCAGGGGCACATAGAGGTTGTCCGGTTTCGTCTCCGCCAGGGCCTCCGTGAGCTGGGCGGCGGACTGGACCTGGAGGTTCAGGTGCAGCCGCTCCGGCGCGCTGCACCCCGCCGGGGCGGCGGGAAAGGTCCCCGTGCGCCGCCGGGGCAGCTGGCCCCGCTGGGCGCTCAGCCCCTCCAGGGCCTCCCGGCGCATCCCGTTCAGCGCGGCGGCGGAGACGAACAGCCCGTCGCCGATGACGCCGTGGACCTCCCGGCAGCGGTAGGGGGTGCCGCCGGTCTTATACAGCTGCGCGCTGACGCTCTCGCGGGTCACGGCGGCGTTCTGGGCCGGGGCCGGTTCCGCCCCCAGCACCGTGACCGTGTGACCCGCGTCGTCTGCGGCGGTGAGGGTAGCGGGGCGGAAGCGGCGCAGGTCGATGGTGAAGTCCACGCTGACCCGCCGGCGCTCGCCGGAGGAATAGCCCCGGCGGGCCTCGGTGAACATCCGCTCGGCCTCCGGGTCCTGTTCGCCCCGGGTGCCGGTCATGTCCCGCTTTTCGCCGGTGTAGTAGCCGTCGGTGAAGCCGTCCCGGCTGAAGGCCAGGCGCAGCCGCTCCATGTCCCGCTCCGTGGGCTCCAGGCCCTCGTGGATGACCCGGTCGTAGATCTCCGTCACCACGGCCACATATTCGGGCCGCTTCATTCGGCCCTCGATCTTCACGCATTTCACGCCCATCTCGTCCAGTTCCCGGAGATAGGGCAGCAGACAGTTGTCCTTCAGGCTCAGGGGGTAGGCGTCGCTCTTGCGGCCAAAGGAATAGGCCATGCGGCAGGGCTGGGCGCAGCGCCCCCGGTTGCCGCTGCGGCGGCCGATCAGGGAGGACATATAGCACTGGCCGCTGTGGCAGAAGCACAGCGCCCCGTGGACGAAGACCTCCAGCTCCACCGGGGAGTGGGCCGCCAGAAAGCGGATCTGCTCCCGGTTCAGCTCCCGGGCCAGCACCACCCGCTGCATCCCCAGCTGGGCGGCGGCGTGGACCCCCGCCAGATTGTGGACGCTCATCTGCGTGCTGGCGTGGAGCGGCAGGTCCGGGCACACGCTCCGCAGCACCCGGGCGGCCCCCAGGTCCTGCACCAGCACCGCGTCGGCCCCGGCGCGGGAGACGAAGTTCCCCAACTCGGCCACGGCCTCCAGCTCCCGGTCCAGGGCCAGGGTGTTCATGGCCACATAGACCTTGCAGCCGCGTTCATGGCAATAGCGCACCGCGTCCTGAAATTCGCGGCGGGTAAAATTTTTCGCGCCCCGGCGGGCGTTGAACTCCTCCAGACCCAGATAGATGGCGTCCGCGCCGTTCTGTACGGCGGCCACCACGGTTTCCGGGCTCCCGGCAGGGGAAAGCAGTTCCAGCATAAGGTTCTCCCATTCATTTCATCGCAAATCTGGCATGGACTGAATGATTCATTATAACACAGAGCCGGGACTTGATTCAAGCGCAATTTCTATGTTATACTGCGATGGTCAACACAAGATGTAAAGTGGGGTGGTATGGCCATGGCGGAACGGTATCTCCCGGTGCCGCTGGCGGACGTGGACAAGCTGCTGGCGGCGGCGGACGGCAACGCGGCGCTGCTGTGGCTGCACGTCCTGCGCACGGGCGGCTTCTCCCTGGGCCGGGCGGCCCGGGAACTGAAATGCACGGAGACGGAGCTGCTGGCCGCCGCCGCGGCCCTGCGCAGCCTGGGCCTGCTGCGGGACCCCCCGGAGTCCCAGGAACCGCCGGAGTACAGCGCCGAGGACCTGGCCCGTCGGGCCGACGCGGACCCCAGCTATCGGGCGGCGGTGGCGGAGACGGAACAGGCCCTGGGCCGCGTCCTGAACGCCAACGACCTGCGGCTGCTCTACGCCATTTTCGACTTCTGGGGCCTGCCCCCGGACGTGATCATGCTGCTGGTCCACTACTGCGTGGAAAAATACCAGACCCGCTACGGCCCCGGCCGGACCCCCACCATGCGCTATGTGGAGCGGGAGGCCCGCTTCTGGAGCGGCTGCGAGGTGCGCAGCCTGGACGACGCGGAACAGCTCATCACGCGGGAGCGGGAGCGCGAGCAGCGCATCGGACAGCTCAAAGCGGTTTTGCAGATCCGGGGCCGGGAACTGACGAAGACCGAGCGGGAGTACGCCGAGCGCTGGATCGGCATGGGCTTTACCCCGGAGGCCGTGGCCCTGGCCTACGACCAGACGGTGGTGGCCACGGGGCGCCTCACCTGGCGCTATCTGGACCGGGTGCTGGAGAGCTGGCAGGAGCGGGGCCTGATGCGCCCGGAGGACATCGAGGCCGCCCAGGGCCGCCGGAGCGCGGGACGGAGTTCTTCTTTCCCAGTGAGAACCGAGGAAGAGAAAATTAACGCCATGCGCCGGATGCTGGAGCATTGGGGGGAGAAAAAAGATGGCACTTGACGGAAAGCTGCTGGCCCGGGCCAGGGAGCGCCTGGCGGCCCGGCGGAGCGAAAACCAGCAGGAGGCGGAGCGGCGGCGGCGGGAGGTCTATGCCCGCGTCCCGGCCCTGCGGGAGCTGGACGCGGCCTATCACGCCCTGCTGCGGGACTACATCGCCCTGGTGGGCACCGGCGGGGCGCAGGAGGCGCGGCTGCGGGAGACGGACCGGCGGGCCGAGGAGCTCATGGCCCGGAAGAAAGCGCTGCTGCGGGCAAACGGCTATCCCGCCGACGCCCTGGACGGGGTCTGTACCTGCCCGCGCTGTCAGGACATCGGCTATCTGCCCGACGGGCGGATGTGTACCTGCCTGCGGGAGCTGTACGAGGCCGAGCAGGCCGGGGCGCAGACCCGGCTGGATCAGGCGGGGGAACAGGGCTTTGAGGCCTTTGACCTGCGTTTCTACAAGGGAAAGGATCTGGACATAATGAAACTGACCCTCTCCACTGCCCGGCAGTTCGTCCGCCACTTCGCCGCCGACTCCCCGAACCTGCTGTTCCAGGGGGGCACCGGCCTGGGCAAGACCCTGCTGGGCCGCTGCGTGGCCTCCGCCGTGGCGAAGGCCGGGTTCTCCGTGGCCTATGAGACGGCCCAAAGCGCCTTTTCCGCCTTTGAGGAACAGCGCTTCTCCCGGGACCCGGACGCGGCCGCCGCCGCCGGGGAGCGGGTGCGGCGCATTCTGGACTGCGCGCTGCTGGTGCTGGACGACCTGGGCACGGAGATGAGCACCGCCTTCACCCAGAGCGCCCTGTACCACATCGTGGACAGCCGCCTGAACGCCAACCGGAAGACCATCATCATTACCAATTTGATGGATAACGAGCTTGGAACCCGCTATCTGCCCCAAACTGTCTCCCGCATTGCTGGAGAATATGATCAGGTGATGTTCTGTGGTCAGGATCTTCGTGCCACCCGTGCCACCCGTGCCGCCCGTGAAGAACGGGGCAAACTCTGAGGGGAGGGACGCCGGATGCCAAGCGACTTTTTTGCCTATCTCTCCCGGATGAAGTACATCGCCCGCTGGAGCCTGATGCGCGCCACGGAGCCGGAGAACGTGCAGGAGCACAGCCACATGACGGCGGTGCTGGCCCACGCTCTGGGCCTGCTGCGGGTGGAACTTTTCGGCGGGACCTGCGACCCGGAACACCTGGCCGCCATCGCCCTGCTGCACGACGCGGCGGAGATCTTCACCAGCGACCTGCCCACCCCCATCAAATACCGCAGCGCCGGGCTGCGCCGGGCCTATGACGAGGTGGAGGCCAGCGCTGTGGCCAGGCTGCTGGCGGAGCTGCCGGAGGCCCTGCGCCCGGCCTACCGGCGCTTGTTCCAGGCCCACGCGGACAGCGCGGAGTACGAGCTGGTCCGGGCCGCCGACAAGCTCAGCGCCTACATCAAGTGCGTGGAGGAACGCCGGGCGGGCAACCGGGAGTTCCTCACCGCCGAAAGCTCCACCCTGCGCCGCCTGCGGGACATGGCGCTGCCGGAGGTGGACTATTTTCTGGAACACTTCATGCCCGGTTTTGAGAAAAACCTGGACGAGCTGGGCACTTTGGACGAATAGGAGGAAGCCATGTTACAGGAAAAGCTGGACCGGATCAACGCCCTGGCGCGGCTGAAAAAGCAGCGCCCCCTCAGCCCCCAGGAGGCGGAGGAACAGGCCGCGCTGCGGAAGGAATACCTGGAGGAGTGGCGGCGCGGGGCCGTTCAGGTGCTGGAGAACACCTGGATCGTGGACGAGCAGGGGAACAAACGGAAGCTGCAGGCCAAAGGCCCCGGCGGCGGGGCCTGAGCCGGGCGCGGGAGGCGGCGGAGGCATGAAGGTCTATACCGTCATCGGCGGCGTGAACGGCACAGGCAAAAGCAGCCTGACCGGCGTGCTGCGGACCCAGCTGAAAAACCTGGGTCAGATCATCGACGTGGACAAACTCACCGCACAGGGCGGTCTCTCCCCCCTGGAGGGCGGAAAGGAAGCCCTGCGGCGCATTCGACAATGCCTGGAAAAAGGCGTCTGCTTCACCCAGGAATCCACCCTCAGCGGCTTCCAGACCGAGAAGACGGCGGCGGAGGCCCTGGCGCGGGGCTATGCGGTCCGCTTGTTCTATGTGGGCCTGGACAGCCCCGAGGAATGCCTGGCGCGCATCGAAAACCGCGTCCGCCACGGCGGGCACGACATCCCGGAGCCGGACGTGCTGCGCCGTTTCGCGGGCCGCTGGCCGGCGGTGGCCAGGCTCCTCCCCTACTGCGACGAGGCGCACTTCTTCGACAACAACAACGGCTTCGCCGAGGTGGCGGAGTACAGCAACGGGGAACTGCTGCTGAAGGGGAGCTATCGCCCGAAGTGGGCGGCGGAACTGGCGGAGTATCTGGGGGGAGCGGTGGAATAAGCGGAAGCGCTGCCCCTGGTTCACAGTTCGCTTTCCGCTTTGAGCGAAAACGGATAAAAGTCCGAAAACCCGCGCAGAAAACGGGTTTTCGGACTTTTTCAGTAAAAAGGCGTGTTTCACCGGGGCGTCAGGTCAAAGCGGCCTTATCGGAATTCAATGGTCAGCCGCTTGCCCATGCCCTCGGCCAGCCGGGCCAGCGTGTCAACGGTGGGGCTGCTGGTGCCGTTTTCGATGCGGCTGATGTTGGATTGGCGGATACCGGTCCGCTGGGCCAGTTCCTTTTGGGTCAGCCTGCACTCCAGCCGGGCGCGAATGACGGCGCGCATGACTTCCCGCTCCGAGCGGGTGCGTTCGTACTCCGCAGCGAATTGGGGGTTTTTCTTCAATTCTTCCAAATGCTCCCGAAACTCACTCATACATGGCTCTCCTTTCATAGTC
>Ga0310697_10004845_pt1 | contig 13195 bp, 12 predicted proteins | sample 172DNAGHGlowgp2_FD_203883 | JGI IMG/M metagenome (GOLD analysis project Ga0310697, IMG submission 203883) | Sheep rumen microbial communities from Palmerston North, Manawatu-Wanganui, New Zealand - 1728 DNA GHGlow gp2 (v2) (version 2) | ecosystem: Host-associated > Mammals > Digestive system >...
TCTATGGCTGCGAAATGGGCATCATGAAAGCCGATTTCAAGGTTACGGTGGACAACTCTGCGGCGATGCTGGATGACATGGAAACACGCATCCAGGCGGCTCTGGAAGCATGTGGCCAGCAAGCGGTATCGCATGCAAAGCAAAACATAACAAGGGCAAGCCGTGTTGACACCGGGGCAATGCGGAACAGCATCAACCACACTGTCAAAGACGGCAAAGCCTACATAGGAACCAACATCGAATATGCGGCCTATCACGAGGTTGGAACCGGCATATTCGCGGAAAGCGGCAAAGGCCGAAAGGATCCTTGGATTTACAAGGACGATCAAGGGAACTGGCATAGGACGCGAGGAATCAAGCCCATCCACTTCCTGAAGAATGCCGTTGCTGAAAACATAGCCGAATACAAGGCCATCATGGCCAAGTTCATCAGCAACAAGTAGCAAGGCAAGAGCTAAGAGAACAAGGAACGGAAACCATGGAACTTAAAGAGCTAGTGGATAGGACACTTGAAACCTTCGGAGCATCGAAGCCGGAAGAGCTAGGCCAAGCGCTGATAGAATCCAGGGATGACGCTTGGCCAACGTATGATGCTTTCTGCGATCTGGTAGGCGGCGACTTGTCAAAGGACTGGATGCAGATGATATACCAGTATTATCTTGCGGACAGGAAAGAGAAGAAGCAGGACTATACCCCGGCAAGCGTTGCAAAGTTGATGAGTAGCCTAGCCGGGGGGGGATGCGAACGAGATGACTGGATCATCGACTTATGCGCCGGAAGCGGCGCGCTTACAATCCAGCATTGGCTAGCTCACCCGAATTGCAAATACATCTGCTACGAGGTTGATTCCAATGTCATACCGTTCCTGTTGTTCAACTTGGCAATCAGGAACATTGAAGCGGTGGTGCTGCAATGCGATGTCTTGAGCGGCGAAAAGCCTTCTAAAGGCTGGACGGTTACGAAAGCGGGAAAGTATGGGAAGATCACTGATATCAAATCCACCGTATAACATGAGGTGGAAAGCACCAGACCTAGCCAGCATGTTGCCGCAGTATGCCGGATTCGATGTGCCGCCTGAATCAAATGCAAACTTTGCATTTGTGCTATATGGCCTGGAAAAGGTCGATGACAAGGCCGTCTACTTGTTGCCTAACAGCGTCCTGTCAGCAACCGTTGACAAGGAAAAGCGAATCAAAAGACAGCTGATTGAATTGAACTGGCTGAAAGCGGTGATCAAGTTGCCGCCAAACATGTTTGAATCAACAAGCATCCCTACATGCCTACTTGTCTTTGACAAGCACAAGCAGACAAGGGAAATCGCGATGATGGATATCGCAGAAGAATGCAAAGAGGAGACCCGTGAGCAACGCGGCCAGTTTGGCAGCAAGTCTCACACCGCGAGAACATACAAGAAAACGGTCATGGCGATACCGCAAGAAACCATAGACACGGTTGTCGGCCTGATTGATAATCACGAAAACAAAGATGGCATGTGCACATGGGTGCCACCAGAGCTCATAGCGGAGAACGGCTATGAGCTGACGCCCGGCAGATATATCCATATCGCGCCGGTGGAAATCAAGCACAGGCCATATGAAGACATAGCGGAAGACTACAACCGCATCATCAGGGCTAAGAATGCTATCAAGATCAGGATGAACAAGACAGCGGCGGCAAGGCTTGGGTTTGACTGCTTTGACGTTGACAGGCCTGATGTTTCACCATCGTTTGCCGTTGCTGGGCAGAAGGTGGAGAAAGAGAACTTCATCACTTTCAATGCAAGCGATGGAATTGATATCAAGATCAGCACGAAAGAAGGGATTCATCCGCTGATTCTTGACTTCCTCAACCATTGGAAACAGATGATATATTACTTGAACGAGGAAGAAAACAGGCTGCTGGCAGAGTTCAGGGATGCATTGTTGCCGGATCTTATGTCTGGCAAGATTAACGTGAGTGTCCTTGATGATGCGAAAGACGAAAGCTAACTACTGATAAACACCGCAAAGGACTGCGGTTTTTATATGCGGAAGAACCCGCGAGAGCTATTGGCAAAGGAAAGCCACAAGGAAATGGAGGATAGCAAAAAATGGCACTTGAAAGATCTACTTTAAAAGCGATGGGTCTGAATGATGATCAGATCGCATCGGTGATTGCCGGGCATTCGGAGACAGTGAACGCGCTGAAGAATGAACGCGATGACTGGAAAAAGAAAGCAGAGGCGGCGGCTGCGGTGCAAACGCAGCTTGATGCAGCTAACAAACAGCTTGCAGACCTGAAGAAAGAGGACTGGAAGAAAAAGTATGATGATGAGCATGCCGCTTTTGAAAAGTACAAGGCCGAAGTAACGCAGAAGGAAACTGATGTGGCCAAGAGGGCGGCATTGCAGGAAATCGCAAAGGACGCTGGATTGTCAGAATCTGGCATTGCGAAAGCAGTCAAGTACACTGATTTGTCTACAGTCGAGCTAGACGATAAAGGACAGGTCAAGGGGAAAGCGGCTCTGTTGAAGTCCATCAAGGAAGAATGGGCAGACTACGTGAAGCAAGACGGGGTAGACGGAGCAGACACAACGACACCGCCCGCAACAGGAGGAAAGACCTACAAGACCGTTGATGAAATCTGGGCGATTGCCGATCCAGTTGAACAGCAGCGGGCAATCGCGGAGAATATCAGCCTTTTCGGCTGATTCACGATTAATAAAATCGTGAATTATTAAAATTTAGCAAATATGGAAGGAGGGCTAACATGCCAGCTGAAACAAATTTAATCAAAAGAGAAGATATGGTGAGGGCGCGTGAAATCCAGTGGATTCACCGCTTCACCGAGGACAGCTTGAAGAAATTCATGGAAGCTGTCGGCGTCACGCGTAAAATTCCATATCAGGAAGGTACAACGCTTGCATACTACAAGACAGTAGGAACGCTGGAAGATGGCAACGTAGGTGAAGGTGAAATCATCCCGTTGAGCCATTACGAGAGAATCAGGATCCCGGTCGGGGAGATCGGCTTGAACAAGTGGAGAAAAGCTACATCTGCCGAGGCAATTTTGAAATCTGGCTTGCAGGAAGCGGTAGGCGAAACGGATACAAAGATGCTCAAGGACATCCAGACGAGCATCCGTACAAATCTGTTCAGCCACATCCAGGAATGCGGCACGACTTGGGTAAGGAACACGACTCTGCAAGCCGTGCTCGCCAAGACCTGGGGAAACTTGCAGGTCTTGTTTGAAAACGATGCGGTTGAGGTTGTGCACTTCATCAACCCGCTGACAATCGCGGACTATCTGGCGACAGCGAGCATCACTGTCCAGACGGCTTTCGGATTCAACTATATTGAGAACTTCCTTGGCCTTGGCACAGTGATCATGACATCGATCATCCCTGTCGGAAAGGTCGCGTCCACGGCAAAAGACAACATCATCATGTACTATGTGCCTGTTAGCGCATCTGCGATGTCGGAGTTCGGTTTGAGGGCAGACCCGACAGGCTTCATCGGTTTCCGGTCCGGTTTTGTCACACACGAGCGTGCACAGCTTGAATCCATGGCAATGTCCGGCATTACCTTCATGGTCGAGTATGCGGATGGAGTTGTCTATGGCATGATCGGCGAAGAAAGCGATGAGACAACCGCGACATTTGGCACGGTCACGGTCACATCTGAAGCGGGTGATGCATCTGGCACGTCTGAAATCACACTTTCCGGCTACACCTTGAAAGCCGGTGAGAAGTTCGTCTACAAGACAGGCGCGGCTAATGCACCGGCGGTCACGCTGGATCAGAAGCTTGGCACAACCTGGAAGACTGTCGAAAGCGGTGATTCGATTGTCGCTACAAGCGGCCATAAGATCACGGTCGCGGCTGTCAATGCAGACGGCAAGGCGAAAGCTGCTGGCAGTGCAACCGTTGTATCTGCGGCTTAGCCTTGGCTAGGATCTAGAGACGTAGAAAGGGCGGCATATGGTCACACTTACAGAGCTATGCCAGGAATGCAAGAACTGGTTCGTCCGGGAAAAGCGTACTGGCACTTTCAGAGTTGAGGGCGGTCAACTTGCCGCCCCTTTTTTGCAAGACGGACAATATTACAGGATTATCGGCTCTGTCTTTAGCGATGGAGTCCACAAGCACAACGATGAACACGACTTGCTAAGCCATGACGAGGTATTCACCGGCGAGGTGTGGAGCCTTGGACTTCCGGCAGCTTTTATCAAGCTTGCAGATGACATTGATGCATGGAGAGCGAAAAATGAGGGCGTAAATAGTTTGAACATGTCGCCTTTCCAGTCGGAAAGCTTCTCCGGGTATTCATACACCAAGGCTGGATCGCAAAGGCAAAGCTCTAACGGCAGCACGTCTCAAACTTGGCAGAACATGTTTTCAAAAAGAATCAATATGTGGAGGAAAATCAGATGAGCTTGCTGGATGCGGCGATGGAATCATTCATAATGCTTGACAAGCGTACTGCCCCTGATGGCTATGGCGGCATTTTGACTACATGGGTGGATGGCGCGGAGTTCAAGGCTGCGGCTTCCTATGACACATCGATGCAAGCGAGGGTTGCGGGAGTGCAAGGAGTGACAAGCCTTTACACGATCACAACCGCGCGAGGAGTCAACTTGCAGTACCACGATGTGGTGAAACGGCTGCGTGATGGGAAAATCATGCGTGTGACATCGGACGGAGACGATAAGAAAACGCCGCAAGGCGCAGGGCTGGACATGCGACAGGTCGCGGCAGAAGAGTACACACTGCCGAAAGCCTAGCAACCAGCTATCGGATAACAAGGAGACATCACATGGACAAAGCACAAGCGTTGCACTCGTTTTGGTCAAGCTTCGGTTTGACCGCAGTGGATGAAAACAGCGCATATGACGATACGGTAGCAGAAAGATTAGGGCTGATGGACAGCTACATCACCTACGAGGTGATGACAGGCAACTATGAGTATCCGGTTCCGCTTGTGGCGTCATTGTGGTATCGTTCGCAGTCGTGGGCGGCGATAAGCCAGAAAGCCGATGAGATAGCAGATGCAATCGGAGTCGGAGGCAAGGTGATCAAGATAGACAATGGCTACTTGTGGATCAAGCAACGGCAGCCATTCACAACACGCTTGAGTGTCGATGGTGATTATGACATGAGACGGATCATGATTTACATAACAGCCAATTTCATGACAGCTGTTTAATTAATCTAAAATAGCAGAAAATTCATACATTCATATATTAAGGAGAAAGAAAATGGGAATATTTGCAACTATTCCTCAAGATGCGATTGACCATCTGCAAATTGATGCGGGCGTATTGCTGACGGAATTCGATCCGACCGCGCCATACACTGCTCCGAGTTCAAGCAACATCTTGGCGATTACAACAGGTGGCATCAATCCAATTTGCGAACCAACCTATGAGGATTTCTTCGCGGATATTGACAACGCGCCGAATAACGTGATGGAAGGCAAGAAGCTCACAGGATGGAATTGCCGTCTGGAATTCACATCTTTGAAGTTCAATGCCGATAACACCGCATGGGCTTTAGGCGCGGCAGATACAACTACATTGTCCGGCGGTGGCAAGAAGATCGTGCCGCGTGCTGAAATCAAGACAACGGATTTCAAGGATCTATGGTGGGTTGGCGACAAGCTCAACGGCGGCGCGTATGCTGTCTGCTTGAAAAACGCCTTGTCAACTGGCGGGCTGAACATCCAGAGCACCAAGAACGGAAAGGGGCAGAACAAGATGACCATCACAGGGCATGTAAGCCTTTCAAACATCAATGCTGTTCCAATGGAGTTCTACGACTTTCCGGCGCAGGGCGAATAATAGCGAAACAAGACAAGACAAGACAAGAAAGGAAAGGAAAACATTACCATGGCATTGAAAACATTAACAGACTGCAAACCATCGGAATTCCTGGCGCAAACAGTGAAGATCAAGAGGGCTGTGGCGAACTGGCTATCATTGACGGATATCTTGAACATCCGCAAGAATCAGCCTTCTGACATCATCCCTGTTCCGCCAGACGGAACAGAAGAAGAAAAGGCGAAAGTGGCCAAGATGAACCGCGAGGCATTCCAGAAGCAAGCGCAGCAAAATATTTCGGAAATGTTCGATGCATGCGCGGAAGAGCATCCAACAGAGACCTTGGAGGTCTTGGCGTTGTGCTGCTTTGTCGATCCAGAACATGTGGATGATTATCCAGTGACGGATTACATTGAGGCATTTACGAAGCTGATTCAAGACAAGACGGTGCTTGATTTTTTTATTTCGTTGGGGCAGCTGGGGAAGATGAATACTTCCGTGCTGTACAGAGCGTAAGGCTAGACTTGCTAGAGTTGCTAGGCCGCGAATACGTGATAGAGTGCTGCTTGGCATCGTTCAAAGACCGGCAACGTGAGGCATCGTACAAGGCATATGTGACAGATGCTTTGAAAGCAATAGCCGAAAACGGAACGCGATATGTCGTGCCTGGCGTAGGCTTGGTGGAACAAGGCATGGCAATGTCAAGGCGATGGCTTGACCTTCTAGAAGGCAAGCCGGAAGAAAAGGATGTGTTGGAGTACGTGACAGAAGAGTCATGCGTTGAGTTCGCAACCTCAATGTGGGATCGCATCAGGGGATCAAAGGAAACAACAGTCTAGAATCTGGCCGCAAACCCGGAAAAGCGGCCGCAAGGCTGAAATTATATAATAAATAAGTACTAACATTTATCAATGATTTGTGATTTCTGGCCGCAAACCCGAAAAAGCGGCCAGAATCAGAATCAAAAGGAGACCTAGCATGAATGAAAACATCGTCTACCAGTTGATGGCTACTATTGGCCTGGATTCGACAGAGTATGAAACTGGGCTTAAAAATGCTGGGTTGATGGCTGAATCAAGCGGGGGAATGATTTCTTCCGCTTTAAAAGGCGCTCTTGCTCTTGGGGTGTCAGCTGTCGGCGCGGCAACGACTGCTGTTGTCGCATTTGGCAAGGAAGCAGTCGAGACCGGGAAGGGCTTTGACAGCTCAATGAGCCAGGTTGCCGCGACAATGGGCAAGACCATGGACGAGCTGAATGCAGATGTCGGAACAACAGAAACGTCATTCGGCGAGTTCACCGGCACGCTGCGCGACTTCGCACAGTACATGGGTAGCAATACAGCTTTTTCCGCATCACAAGCGGCTGATGCTCTGAATTACATGGCATTGGCTGGTTATGACGCGCAAAAATCAATGGACATGTTGCCAAAGGTCTTAGACCTTGCGGCGGCTGGCGGGATTGAGCTTGCCACGGCGTCCGACATGGTGACAGATGCGCAGTCCGCCCTAGGCTTGACCCTTGAAGAAACATCTGCAATGGTTGACCAGATGGCAAAGGCGTCTTCCAAGTCCAATACTTCTGTAGGACAGCTTGGCGAGGCGTTCTTGACAGTCGGCGGCACGGCCAAGGATCTTAAGGGCGGCACCGTTGAGCTTGCAACCACGCTAGGCATTCTGGCCGATAATGGCGTGAAAGGCGCAGAAGGCGGCACCGCCTTGCGAAACATCATCATGTCTCTTGGATCGCCGACAGATCAAGCGGCTGCCGCTTTGCAAAACATGGGCATTGCCGTCTATGACGCTGAAGGGAACATGCGTTCCATGAATGATGTCTTCGGCGAGTTGAACGGCGCTCTAGGCACGATGACCACGGAAGAACGAACTAACGTTCTTGGCAACATCTTCAACAAAGTGGATTTGAAATCCGCAAATGCATTGCTGGCCAACACGACATCTGCTTTCTATGATCTTGCCTATCAGGAGATGGATCTAGGCAGGATCACGGATGATCTAGGCATCAATGTGAGCGTTGCCGATTATGCAATGGAGAACCTAGGAGCATCTGCCGCTGATATCCATGATGTCATGACGGAGACCGGCAACAAGACGGACTTTGTTGCCGAGATGATGGAACGTTTCGGCGCGCAGTCATATGAGGCAGAAGAAATTTGGGATGCTTTATCAGGCACGATTGACGGTTCAACCAATCGCTTTGATGAGCTAAGCGCGTCAATCGAGGACGCGACTGGCGCGGCGGCACAGATGGCAGCCACTCAGCTTGGCAATCTGGCTGGCGATATTACGTTGTTCCAATCGGCACTTGAGGGCGCTTATATCGCCGTTTCTGATCAGCTCACCCCCGCGTTGCGTGGATTCGTGCAATTTGGCACGAACTCCATTTCTGAATTGACGCAAGCTTTCAACGATGGCGGGATAGACGCGGTTTTCGAGAAACTGCCGGATGTTATTCAAGAAGCCGTAGAAAGCATAAGCAAGGCAATTCCAAAGGCGGTGGAGATGGGTGGCAAGCTCATCACATCGGTTGCCAAAGGGATATCTGCGGCAATGCCGTCAATCATGGACTCAATCGGCGGGCTAATTGACCTGCTGATATCGTTCCTAAGTGAGAACACACCTGTCATGATTGAACAGGGTGCGCAATTTGTAAGAAGTCTTGGATCTGGATTTGCATCCGCATTCCCTGAATTCTTGGCCAACGCTTTGCCGCTGTTGCTATCCTTCAGCGGCAGTTTAAGGGAAAATGTCGGAACGATCGTAGACGCTGGAATTGACATGATCATGTCTCTTGTGGATGGCTTGATTGCAGGATTGCCAAGCTTGATAGCATATGCACCGCAGATCATCAGCAATCTGGTAGGCATCATCAATGACAACGCGCCAAAGCTGCTCTTTGCAGGTGCAGAACTGATAATCAAGCTTGGGCTTGGTCTGATCCAGAGCATCCCGGCGATAATCGCCAACATGGGAAACATCGTGAAAGCAATCATCGATGTAATCACGGCAATCAACTGGATAAGCATTGGATCGCAGATTGTGACAGCTCTAGGAAACGGAATTGCCGCACTAATAGGTAATCCAGTCGAGACAATCCGGGGAATGATTGACAGCATCAAGGGATTGTTCGAAGGGTTCAGCTGGTCTGATCTTGGCTCATGGGCTATAAATATGCTTGATAAAGGCATTGAGGCATTGTTCAATTCGCCCGTCCAGCTAATTCAGTCAATCGTGGCGACGATTTCAACATTCATCACGGGATTCCATTGGTCGGAGCTTGGAGAACATGCAATCAACACGATCGCAAGCGGCATAAGGTCGTTGCTATCCGTGCCGTTCAACTTGATCCAGGAGCTTGCCCGGAACATCTCAAGTTTCATGACTAGCTTCGACTGGCGCGGCCTTGGCTTGAACATGCTGAACATGATTGCGAATGGCATCAGCTCATTGTTAGGAGTACCTTTGCAGCACATCACAAATCTTGCAAGCAACATAGCCAGGTTTGTGACGGGCTTCGACTGGATGAGCCTTGGCCGTCACATAATCAACATGATCGCCAATGCGATGTCCTCAATCTTGCATATGCCGCTTGACCTGATAACAAGGTTATCAGAGTCAATCAGATCCTTTATCGTAGGCTTTAACTGGCATGGGCTAGGCACGTTCCTGCTAAACGGCATAGTCAGTGGCATCAGCTCATTGCTAGGGATTCCGTTGAACCTTCTTCAAGGGCTGATTGGCAATATTTCAAATGCCTTTCATGGTTTCAACTGGTGGGAAATCGGCTCTAATCTGCTTGGCAGGATAACGGACGGCATTAGGTCGCTGATTGGATCGCCGGTCGATACATTGCGCGGCATGGTCAACAACGCCGCCGGGGTATTCCGTAGCTTCGACTGGTGGAGCATCGGCAGGAATGTGATTGATGGCGTTGTCGACGGCATTCGGAATGCCGGTGGGGCTATCAAGGATACCTTGATGGGATTCGCAAGAAACGCATTCAACAGTGTCAAGAGCTTCTTTGACATCAACTCACCATCTAGGCGCATGAGAAATGAGATCGGTAAGTTTCTTCCCCCAGGTGTCGCGGTTGGCGTCGAAGACACGGCAGATGTCGCGATTGACGCGATGTCGAGCATGGCAAAATCAATGACCAAGGCATTTGTAGACAGCTACGAAACGCCTGAAATTGATCCAGTTGAGATCAATGGCAAATCAAGGCTTTCAACAAGTCTGCAAGCATCAGCAAGGCCGATTGAAGATGCATTCGGCAATCAGCCTTCAAAAACTGATCCATACAGGATCATTGACCGTACCGGCAACTGGCCTAAGACAGCACCAAGCTATCCAGCAAACAACTCCATAACGGTAAACGTCTACGCGGCAGAAGGCATGGATGTGAAAGCCGTCGCCGATGAGGTCATGGAACAGATGAACAGGGAATTGCAAAAGAAAGAGGAAGTTTTCGCATGAGCATGAACACGCTTACCTTTGATGGAATTTCATCAGCATCTTTTGCCATGGCTGTTTTCGGCAAAACGATTCATGATTCACCAAGAAGAAGCGTTGAAAAGGTTCAAGTGCCGGGAAGAAACGGCGCTTTGCTGATAGACAACGGATGTTTTGAAAACATTTCGGTTGAATATGACTGCGTGATAACAGAGGGCTTCGAGCACTGCATTCCGATGCTGCGGGGAGTCCTCTGTTCTTCTGCCGGGTATTGCCGTTTGGAAGATTCATTCAATCCGTACGAATACCGGCTGGCCGCTTTCACGGATGTTGTCAAGGTTGATCGCTTTGGCGACGGGAAGGGTAGGTTTTCACTATTGTTCGACTGCAAGCCGCAGCGGTATCTAAAGACTGGCGAGACGGCAATCGCGGTCGGATCAGGGCAAACAAAGACGCTATTCAACCCTACAAGCTTCATAGCCCGGCCAAAGATAACAGTGACAGGAACCGGCACTTTCTCGATTGCCGGGCAACAAGTCGAGGTCACTGCAAACAGCGGATCAATCGTGATTGATTCGGAAATCGAAGATTGCTATCAAGGCGCGTTAAGCAGAAACAACGTGGTGGCAATGGCAAATGACACCTTCCCGGTGCTTGGAAAAGGAGACAATGCGGTTGTCTCACCTAGCGGCATGACACTTTCAATCGTGCCGAATTGGTACGTAATATGAATGATTTTTATCCAGGAGGATAGCAATGAATCCGATTTTGCTAGATGATACGAAACCACTGGCCACGCTTGCAACTGATAGGTCTCTTGGGCTTGGGATGCTGTCGGAGACGATGAGCGCGGTGGTTCATGAGGTTGCAAACGGCGAATATACGGCGGAGATCGTCTACCCGGTTTTCGGGCGAAGATTCAACCAGCTGCATGCCGGTGGCATCGTCAAGATGAAACCAAACGAGACATCATCATTGCAGATGTTTCGCATCAAGACGATTTCCAAACCGCTGAATGGGAAGGTTACTCTCTATCTCAACCACATCTCGTATGATCTAGCGAAGGCGGTTGTTCTGCCTTGCCAGTCAACCGGGGCAATGGGCGCGGTTGCGGCTATGCGGGATAGCCTTGTATCAGCTGCAAGCTATCCTTTTACCATCCAGACGGATAAATCCGGGGGCGGCAAGTTCGCGGTGTCTGTTCCAAAGTCTCTAAGGGCGTGCATCGGCGGTGAACAAGGTTCATTCTTAGACCTCTATGGGGGTGAGATTGAATGGGATAACCTGGCTGTCAAGCTATGGGGGCATCGCGGCGCGGACAATGGCGTTACAATCCGATACGCCAAGAACCTTACCGGCTTGAAGTTCGAGGAAAGCATAGACACGACATATACAGCCGTCTTGCCATATGCAACATATACAGCAGCAGACGGCCAGACAACATCAACGGTAGTAGGGGCACTGCACACGATCATCAATGAAGACGAGCCACGAGTTTTCGCTCTTGACCTGTCAAGCAATTTCACCGGCGAAGGCGAAGCACCGACAGCGGCAACGCTTGACAATCTATGCGATGCATACATTGAAGCGAACGATCTTGCATCAATCAAGATATCTGCTGATGTGAATTTCATCGCGTTATGGCAGACAGAAGAATACAAGGAATTCGCGCCGCTTGAGCGAGTGTCGCTTTTCGATACCGTTCACGTCAAGCATCCAGGGCTAGGCATCACGCTGACAGCAAGGGTGACAGAGACAGAATATGATTGCTTGCATGAACGCTACAGGAAAATCCATCTTGGAAGAATCAAGGCGTCATTGGCAAGTGCCATAGTCACGCAGCAAGCGGAGACCAAGCAGCAAAAGCAAGACATGACAACGTGGTGGCAGGATGCTCTGAAAAAGAACACCGACACCATGAACGGCGTCAATGGCGGCTATAAGTACGTTGTCACCGATGAGCAAGGAAGAGTCATCGAAGAATACTGGATGGATTCTCCAAGCATCGAGACGGCGGTTAACGTTCGCCGCGAGAACTTCAACGGCATAGCCTACAGCCACAACGGCATAAATGGACCATTTGTAAGCGCTTGGCTGATGGATGGCAGTTTCACCGCCGAACTCATGCAGACGCTTGTATTGAGAGCACAGCAGATCCAGAGCGGAATCCTGTCGATATCGGACGGGCAAGGGAATGAAACTCTATATGTGAATGTCGATACCGGCGAGGTTAGAATCAAGGCTAATTCAATCAGCACGGTAGCTGGCGAGACTTTCGCGGGCGTGAATCTAGTCGCGGCAACGAGATACTACAAGAGATCGCCAAGCAACGTGGATCCAGATGGTGCCGAACCGTGCTACCTTGGCGAGGATTTCTATTTGTCCTACAACCAATTTCTGCATGTGCCCGGCTCGACAGTCGAGCCGGAAGGATGGACGACAACATGCCCTCCATATGCCGATGGCTATTATTTGTGGGAAAGAATACGATACGAGTATGAAGATGGCTCTTACACATGGTCAAATGCAACTTGCATTGATTGGTTCACTACGCTGGGAACCAACATCAACTATCAGGCAAGCACGATCAGAAGCGAGATAGCGCAGACAGACAGCAGCATCCGCGCGGCAGTCGAGGCAAAGGAAATCAGCCTGAAGGACTATGCAGATGGTGTTGGAAGAACACAGCAGAATTATACAAATAGCAAAGTCGCGGAAATCGACATAGAGATAGACCACATAACGCAAACGGTCGCACAAAAGGAAACCGACTTGCAAGCATACGCGGATGATGTCGGAGCAAGTGAAAGACAATACACCAATAGCCAGGTATCACAGATCAACCAGACGATCGATGGCATTTCCTTGACGGTCGAGCAGAAAGAAACGGAATTGAAAGCCTATGCCGATGCGATAGGTGAAGATCAGGAAAGCT
>Ga0310697_10004846_pt1 | contig 13195 bp, 11 predicted proteins | sample 172DNAGHGlowgp2_FD_203883 | JGI IMG/M metagenome (GOLD analysis project Ga0310697, IMG submission 203883) | Sheep rumen microbial communities from Palmerston North, Manawatu-Wanganui, New Zealand - 1728 DNA GHGlow gp2 (v2) (version 2) | ecosystem: Host-associated > Mammals > Digestive system >...
AGCCGAATGATCCGTGACAGCGTTTATCAGAGGCTGCGGTCACGAATCCCGAATCAATATATAAATAAATATATATATGAACGCAATGAGATGGTAAGAAAGATTCAATATCTGAATCATTCTCTATATCATCAAAGTTACTGTAATTGCAACAATTGCAACAAATGCAACACTGCTACACACAGAGGGGGTGTTGTTGCACGCCGCATCAGGCATACAGCCGCAGGAACGATCACCGATCGTCCGCTTTTGCGGCGGACGGGCAATGCCCGTCCCTACAGCACACAGGGGGGTATTGTTGCACGCCGCATCAGGCATACAGCCGTAGGGACGATCACCGATCGTCCGCTTTTGCGGCGCACGGGCAATGCCCGTCCTACAGCACACAGGGGGGCGTTGTTGCACGCCGCATCAGGCATACAGCCGTAGGGACGATCACCGATCGTCCGCTTTTGCGGCGTATGACAAAGCAACAAAAACGCCCGAAGGGTTTTCCCTCCGGGCGTGCGCTGCGTTTGCTTATTTCAGCTCCGCGAAGTACTTGATGGTGCGGACCATCTGGCTCGTGTAGCTGTTCTCGTTGTCGTACCAAGCGACGACCTGAACCTGATACGTGTCGTCGTCGATCTTCTGGACCATGGTTTGGTTCGCATCGAACAGCGAGCCGTAGGTCATGCCGATGATGTCGGAGGAAACGAGCTTCTCGGTGGTGTAGCCGAAGGATTCGCTCGACTGCGCCTTCATCGCCGCGTTGACCGCTTCCTTGGTGACGTCCTTGCCCTTGACGACCGCAACGAGGATCGTGGTGGAGCCGGTCGCGACCGGGACGCGCTGTGCGGAGCCGATCAGCTTGCCGTTGAGCTCCGGAATGACGAGACCGATCGCCTTCGCCGCGCCGGTGCTGTTCGGAACGATGTTCGCCGCGCCCGCGCGCGCACGCTGCAGATCGCCCTTCCTATGCGGACCGTCGAGGATCATCTGGTCGCCAGTGTACGCATGGACCGTGGTCATGATGCCCGCCTGGATCGGGAAGTTGTCGTTCAGCGCCTTGGTCATCGGCGCGAGGCAGTTGGTGGTGCAGCTTGCCGCGGAGATGATCTTGTCTTCCTTGGTCAGGATGTTGTTGTTGACGTTATAGACGATGGTGGGCAGATCGTTGCCTGCCGGCGCCGAAATGACGACCTTCTTCGCGCCTGCGTCGATATGCGCCTGCGCCTTTGCCTTGCTGGTGTAGAAGCCGGTGCACTCGAGCACGACGTCGACGCGCAGCTTCTTCCAGGGCAGGTTCTGCGCCTTCGGCTCTGCATAGATGGTGATCTCCGTGCCGTCCACGGTGATGGAGCCGGGGACCTTTACGGTCTTGCCGTCTTCTTCAAACTCCGGTTCCTTGGACGTAACGGTGTGCTTGTTCTCGCCGATCACGCCGCAGTAACCCTTCTGCGCGGTGTCGTACTTCAGAAGATGCGCCAGCATCGCCGGGCTGGTCAGGTCGTTGATCGCAACGATCTTGTAGCCCTTTGCGCCGAACATCTGACGGAACGCAAGACGGCCGATTCTGCCGAAACCGTTGATTGCAACTCTTACCATGAATATATACCTCCATAGAATATATTTTTCCTTTGCTATCGTACATCAAACGAGCGAAAAAAGCAAGCGTTTCCCGTAAGATTTACGTAAATATTCTTGACCGGGAAGGGGGCTTGCAATCCCGCATTAATTGACGATCCCGTAGAACTCAATATGCGTATTGCTTGTTACAGTATAGCTGTAACGGAAATAATATGTATAGTAGATATGACCCGGCGCCGGCGTGGCAGCGGAATCGGGAGACAAAGGATTCGCGTATGAGCCGCGCCCTGCCGCTGACGGTGTGCCCACGAAATAGGCCGCACTCGAATCCGAACTTCCGTAAATCGTGATCTTCGTTCCCTTCGGTACGGAGCCTGACGTTGCACCCGAATAACCGCCGCCGGAGAATGTGCAGTTGTAGCAGCTCACCGTGTAGTATATCGGCGTCTGGGTCGGCTTCGGCGTGGGCTTCGGCGTGGGCTTCGGCGTGGGCCTGGGCGTAGGCTTCGGCGTGGGCGTAGGCGTCGGCTTCGGCGTGGGTTCGGGCGCGCCGCCGCTGCCGTCCGACCAGCAGGCATAGACCTTGCAGGGCATATGCTTTTTCATATCCCGGTCAAACACGGTCTTCGCATTCGGCAGCTTTTCAAAAAAGTCATAATACGTGACAGCGTCGACCATGAATCCGTCGACGTTCTGCCAGCCGACGAAGGTCTTTCCCGTCCGAACGGGGGTCGGGAACGGCGCAAGATAGCAAAGCTGTTCGGATGCGATCGGGAACCCGATAAAATAACCGCCGATCCGCGTATCACCGTCGTAGAATTCGAGATGGTAATCGCTCTCCTCCATCAGCCAGACGACGTGGATCTCAGCATTGTATACGCCTTCTACGTCCTTCGGAACGATCTCAAGATCGTCTGCCGTCAGCTTATCAGTCAGCGCAACGGTGCCGATCGGCGCGGGATTCGCGTTCTCCTTCGAAAGTCCTTCGAGATACGCCGTTCCGCTGGATTTCAGCAGCACGTAGCCCAGCGCCTGATATCCCTTCTGTTCGGGCAGCGGCGGCAGCGTATATTCCTTGAAGGTCTCCGCGGGAAGCGTTTCGTCCGCAAGAACTGTGCTCGGATATGTGCCGCGCATTGCCGTATCCCTGTCAAAGACCTCCGAGTAGATCGTAACGCGGATCTGCCCCGTCATGCGCGGGGTCGGGGTCGGCGTCGGCGTCGGAGTCGGCGTCGGCGTCGGAGTCGGTGTCGGCGTCGGAGTCGGGGTGGGCGTTTCTGTCGGCGCTTCGGTCGGCGCAGGCGTAGGCGCGGCCGTCGGGCGACCCGTTTTGATCGGCTTGATGAGCTGGCCTGCTTTCGCCGTAGCGGCAGGCGTCGGCGTCTGTGTGATGCTGACGACCGCGACCGCATCCTCCTCCGGCGGGTTCACGCGAATGACCGGCGTGATGACGCCAAGCGTCACAAGACCGATCGACGCCAGATACAGCATGATCTTGCGCAGCGAAGAAGGCTTTCCCTTTGGTTTTGCGGTCGTTTCCGAACGATTGAACTCATCGGGAAGCGGCGCAAATTCCTTTGCGCTCATATCCGGATGATCCGGCGGTATCTGATTGATCTCCTCGATGCTTTTTCTTGATCTCGACATAGTATAGTTTTGAATTGTCTTCTCAGTACTCGACATCCTTTTCCCGGACGAGGATCGTATCGCTGTGCATCAGCTTGCGGGTCAGTGTCATGGTTGCCGTTCCGTGCTGCGGAAAATCTTCCGGGATCGGGATCACCAGCGCATAATCATAGTAGATCGTGTCGTCGCCTTCATATCGATACCTTCCCCTCAGAAGGCGGCTGCCCTCTGCGGGAATCTCGCGCCCGTCGATGCGGACGCGGATCGTCACATCGCCGTTTTTCAGCGTATCGGCGTCGCTGCCGACTGTCAGCGCAAGGTCGCCGTTGGGCGAATCGAAGATGCGCACCGCAAAGCAATTCGGGAAGATATCGCCGAACATCATTTCAGCGATCCCGCCGACGTCGTCCTCGGAATCGAACCGCCAGTAGATCCAATCCTCCACCGCGGGTTCGATCGTTTCGGTGACGGTCTCCTCTCCCGCTTCACCCCGGATCGTATAGGTCAGCTCCATCGTAAGGTCCGCTTCCGCGTGATGCGCAAAGAATTCGTTTGCGTCGAAGCCCTCCTCCCGATCGCCGACGCGGAGCTGATAGGTCGCGTTTTCGATCTGCTCCGGCGTCAGTTCGATCTCGAGCGCGGGCTCCTCGACGTCCGGCGCGATAAGGCGCAGCGAGACCGACGAAACAAGTTCCGGCACCGATATGTGCAACGAGGCGTAATAGACTTCCGACGCGCGATAGTAGTAGATTATATCCACGCCGGGCGTCGGGATCGGCGTCACCGTCGGCGTCACCGTGGGGATCGGAGTCGGTACATCTGTCGGCGCAGGCGTCGCAATGGGCGTCGGTAAAGCGCTCGCTTCCGGTGTCATTGCCGGTTGCTCGGTTTTCTCTGTCTCCACCGCCTCCGCTTCCGCGGGTCTGTTCTCCGGGGAAAGCGGCGCGAATACGCCGAGTATCACAAGCCCCGCCGCGGCAAGGATCAGCATGATCTTCCGGAGGCGGGAACGGTCTTCCTTCGCCTTCGCCGGCCGCGGGAACCGGTTGAATTCATCAGGCAGCTCCAAAAGCTCCGGCGCGCCGTTCTCATGAAATTCCGTCGGTATGCGGTTCAGTTCGTGAACCGATTGTCTCATTTCTGATGCAGATCAAGCTGCGGGAACGGCACCTCGACGCCGAGCTTGCGCATGCCGACGAACAGATCGTGATTCAGCGCGCGCGTGCCCATGAAGATATCGCCCTCCTTGACGTCGACCGTAAACCGGAGCAGAACGGCGCTGTCGTCGAGCTTGTTGACGCCGAGATATTCCGGCGCATGCAGCATCAGCGGCTGATTGTTCTCGAAAATCTCCTGCAGCAGCGCGGGGATCTTCTGCTCCAGTGCCTCGATATCGGTCTCGTAGGGGATCGGGAAATCCGCAACGGACTTCGAAGCGTTGTCCGAACGGTTCAGGACGTTCTTCATGTCCGAGTTGTTGATGATCTTGACGTTTCCGCCGACGTCGGTCAGCACGGTCGAACGGACGTTGATCTCCGTGACGGTGCCGCGGAAGCCGTCGACCTCGATGATGTCGCCGATATTATACTGATTGTCGATCAGGATGAACATACCGGTGACGATATCGGCGATCAGACTCTCTGCGCCGAAGCCGATGATCAGGGCCAAGATCCCCAGGCCGGCGAGGATCGTCACGATGTCGACGTTGAAGATCGTCAGCGCCACACAGATCGCGGCAAGGATGACCGCGTACCGCAGGATGTTCCTGGTCAGCGAGATCAGCGTACGGACACGGTTGTTTTTCGGATGCGGCAGGCTCAGAAGAAACAGGATCAGTCCCTCCGCCGCGAACATGGCGAGCAGGATCAGAACGCCGCGTAGCACGGCTTTTCCGTTCAGCGAGAGCTTCGGGAGCTCCTCGAAGATGCCGAACCTTCTCCCGAGCCAGTAGACCAGTACGGCGATCACCGCAAGTATCAGGGCGCGCAGCAGCGCACCGAATCTTTTGGAGTTCTTTCTTTCCCGTTCGGAATTCGGTTTCATCAATGGTTTCCCTCCTTATCAGATTATATACAGTATACGCTTATCCGTCTTTTCTGTCAAGAAATGCCGAAACGAAGAAACGCCCCGCTTCGGCGCGGGGCGTGCGTTTGATTCAGTTTTCGTCGGCGTTCAGCGTTTCCGCGACGATGTACAGCGGACGGTCCTTGAGCTCGTCGTACATGCGCCCCAGGTACATGCCCTGGATCCCGACAAAGCAGAACAGCAGCGCCATAAGCAGCATGCCGCCCGCGACCGCCCACAGCCACTGCGGACACGCCGTGCCGAAGATCGCGGTGAGCACGATCATGGCGATCAGACCGAGCACGCCGAGCATGCCGAGCGCGATCCCAAAGCCGAACGGCAGCTCGAGGGGCTTCGACGAGAAATTGAAGATCCCGTCGCATGCGAGCTTTATCATCTTCTTCAGCGTGTACTTCGTCTTGCCGGCGGCGCGCTCCTCGCGCACGTATTCGAGCGGAACGGCTTCAAAGCCCATCCATGCGGACATCCCGCGCAAGAACCGCGCCTGCTCCCGCATCTTCAGGAAGACGTCCGCGACCTTGCGGTCTAAAAGCCGGAAATCGCCGGTGTCGAGCGGGATCGGGTATGCGCTCATCGAGGAGAGCAGCCGGTAATAGAGCTTTGCGGTGAGCTTCTTGAACAGCGTTTCGCCCTTGCGCTTTTTGCGCTTGCCGTAAACGATGTCCGCGCCGTCCTTCCACAGTTCCACCATCTTCGGGATCAGCTCGGGCGGGTCCTGCAGGTCGACGTCGATGATGATCAGCGCGTCGCCCTTCGCATGGTCCATGCCGCAGGTCACGGCAAGCTGATGTCCGAAGTTGCGGGAGAACGAATAGACCTTTACGGTGTCCGGATGCTCCTTTGCAAGCGTGCGAAGCTGTTTCATCGTGCCGTCGCGGCTTCCGTCGTTGACGTAAATGATCTCGTACGGATGGCCCGTCGACCGCATGGCGGCGTCCATACGGCGGTAGGATTCCATCAGCACCTCCTCCTCGTAATACACGGGGATGATCAAGGATAGCATCTTTTCCGACATAACTGCCTCCGAATTCTTTTTTATCAGTATAGCCCAAAAAAGTTTCGGTTGCAATTCCTTTTTATGAGATATATAATAAGGTCAGAATCTGAGTATAAAGGAGATTTGGCTATGGCAATCGTAACAAGCACCGAAATGTTCAAAAAGGCTTACGACGGCGGATACGCGATCGGCGCATTCAACGTCAACAACATGGAGATCATCCAGGGCATCACCGCCGCGGCGATCGCGGAACGCGCTCCGCTGATCCTGCAGGTCAGCAAGGGCGCGCGCGCATACGCAAACCACATCTATCTGATGAAGCTCATCGAAGCGGCGATCGAGGACGCCGAGCAGAACGCGGGCTTCGACCTGCCGATCTGCGTCCATCTGGACCACGGCGACAGCTTCGAGCTGTGCAAGAGCTGCATCGACGGCGGCTTCACCTCCGTCATGATCGACAAGTCGGGTCTCCCGCTTAAAGAGAACATCGCGATCACCAAGCAGGTCGTCGAATACGCGCACGATCACGGCGTGGTCGTTGAGGCGGAGCTCGGTACGCTTGCCGGCGTCGAGGACGAGGTCAACGTCTCCGCGGAGAATTCCTCCTACACCCGTCCCGAGGACGTACAGGAATTCGTCGAGAGCACCGGCTGCGACTCCCTCGCGATCGCGATCGGCACGAGCCACGGCGCCTATAAGTTCACCGCCGCACAGTGCACGCGTAACGAACAGGGTCTTCTGGTTCCCCCGCCCCTCCGTTTCGACATCCTCCGCGAAGTCGAAAAGCGTCTGCCGGGCTTCCCGATCGTTCTGCACGGTTCCTCCTCCGTCCCGCAGGAGTTCGTCAAGATCATCAACGAGAACGGCGGCAGAATGCCCGACGCGGTCGGCATTCCCGAGGAGCAGCTCAGAGAAGCCGCGCGCATGGCGGTCTGCAAGATCAACATCGACAGCGACCTGCGCCTTGCAATGACGGCATGCATCCGTCAGTACTTCAACGAGCATCCGGATCATTTCGATCCGCGCCAGTACCTGAAGCCCGCGCGCGCCGCCATCCAGAAGATGGTCCAGCACAAGCTCGTCGACGTGCTCGGCTGCAACGGCAAAGCATAATCCCCTGCCTTCTTACGCCCGGTCCTTCTGGATCGGGCTTTTTCGTCGTGTTTCCGAAAAACGCGCGCTGTTTTTCATGCATCAGACCATCCGTGCCCGCATATACTGACCGAAAACAGCGGCAGGTGAGGCTATGCATCGGAAAAGAAAACTCGTCGGCGTCGCGCTCGGCTCCGGCGGCATGCGCGGGATCGCGCACATCGGTGTTTTGCAGGTATTGGAGGAAGCGAATATTCCGATCGACTTCGTATCGGGCGCGTCGGTCGGCGCGTTCGTCGGCGCGGCGTACGCCGCCGAAATGGACCTGTATGCGCTCGGCAGGTTTGCGACAGGGCTCAAAAAGCGCGACGTGCTGGATTTTCCGAACCCGTTCCGGTCCGGCGTCTTCTCCGGGAAAAAGTTTCAAAGGCTCTGCGCGCTTGTGACGGACAACCGTTCGTTTTCGGAAACGTGCGTGCCCTTCTGGTGCTCGGCGGTCGATATCGGGACCGGCGAAACGCTGTATCTGCACGAGGGGAAGCTAAAGGACGCGGTCCGTGCGAGCATCGCGATCCCGGGACTGCTGCGTCCCTTTCCGATCGGCGATACGACCTACATCGACGGCGGCACGATCGAGTCGGTCCCCGCCGACGTCCTGCGGCAAAACGGCGCGGACGTCGTGATCGGCGTCGATCTGTCCATCTGCGCGCCGTACGCGCCGAAGCGTCCGAACGCCTATACGGTCGCATTCCGTTCGGTGGACGTCATGCGCGCGGCGATCGACCGGCTGAAGCCCTTCGGCGCCGACGTGCTGATCCGTCCCGACGTCTCGTTTATGGGGCGGCTCGTCCCGCACGACGCCGCAAAGTGCATTTCGGTCGGCAGAGCCGCGGCGTCGGAAGCGCTGCCGGAGATCCGGCGGGTGCTTGCGCGGCAGGCATCCTTTTAGAAATACCGGCATAGCATCTTTCGGAGGACGCTATGCCTTTTTTATTTCCGCTGCTGATTCTGTTCGGGCTGATCGCCGTACCCGACACCGCGTTTTCCGCCGCCTCGCAGGCGGCGCTTCTTTGGTGGTCGCGCGTGCTGCCGTCGCTTTTGCCGTACCTTATCGCGTCGTCGCTTCTGCTGAAAAGCGGCGTTCCTGCCCGTCTTCCGAAACGGCTTGCGCCGGTCCTGCTGCTGCCGCTCGGGCTTTTGGGCGGGTATCCGGTCGGCGCAAGGCTTGCGGGAAAGCTGTACCGCGACGGTTCGCTGTCGCGTTACGACGCGCAGAAGACTGCCGCGTTCTGCAACCTCCCGAATCCGGTCTTTCTGCTCTCCGTCGTCGCGACGGGGTTCTTTCACGATCCGAAAACTGCGCTGCCGCTGCTGCTCGGCGTGTACGGAACGTCGCTTCTTGCGCTCGTTCCGCTGTCCCGCATCCGGCTGTCCGCCGCCCAAAGATCCGAACCGCCCGCGCTCTCGCGGGATCTGCCCGCGGCGATCTCCGACGGCATGCAGGCGATCCTCAATATCGGCGGCTGTCTCGTGTTCGCGTCCGTGCTCGGCGCGCTGCTGGAATCCACCGGGTTCTTTCGTCTGTTCGGTGCCGCCGCGCCGGCCGTCCGTGCCTGTACCCTCGGGCTCTTTGAAATGACCTCCGGCGTTTCCCTGCTCTCCTCTCTGCCGCTTTCGCTTCCGCTGCGGCTCGCGCTTTCGGCGTTCTTCCTCCAGTTCGGCGGGGTCTCCGTGCTGCTGCAGAGCGCGTCGCATCTGCCGCTGTCCCTGCCGCGCTATTGCCTCGTACGGCTGATCCTTGCCCTTCTTTCCGCGCTTGCGGTCTACCTGCTCACGCCGCTGTTCTGTCCCGCCGCGGTCGTCCCGACGCTCGCGTCCGGCGCCGAAATGCTGCAAAACAGCTTTGATATGCTTGCCGTTACGCTTTCCTCCACGATCGGGCTTCTGCTCGTCTTTGTCTTCACCTTCGGTCTCAGGCATCAAAAAAGGACGCCGTAAAGCGTCCTTATTCAGATTTATTTTAATACCCGAGCATCGGGTCGATGATCGTCCCGTCGATCGCGTTGATGCAGAGAACAATTTCCTCACCCTCATAATACGGCGATGCGGTTCGCATTCCGTAGGTGGTATAATAGACAAAATCCTCTCCGGATGCATAATGTTCGGTCAGTTGTACTGTGCCGTAAAACACCCATGCGGGAATCAGCATGCCTTTCAGTTCCTTTGCATTGTTCTGTTCCCGCACGCGTACAAGCTCGAGCCGGACGGACCGTACGCCGATCTCCTGCGTCGTTTCTCGTGCCGAACTTGGAATGTAATACACGATCGGCAGCATTTTTTCTGCAATTCCCGTCATCTTGTCAAACGACAGAAGCGTCGACGATTCGGACACGGTTTCAGTCATCGTCAGCGGATCAAGCCAGTTGACCGTGACAATCCCATCGGCGTCGACGATCAGGCACAGCCGTTCCTGTCTCCACATAGTCGTGTACGATTCGTCCGAATAACCGGAATCAGATGCGCATACCGCAAGCGGCACACCGTTCACCAGTCTGCGGCAATCGAATCGCAGCGCATAGTGCTGCGCACCCCGAACGATCCCGTCCGTACTGCCGTCCATGGCATCGTCCACCCGGTAAACTGCTGCAATTTCGAACGGTTCACCGATGGTGTTTAAGAAGTCCTGCACCTGCTCGGCTGCGCTTACCGCGTCCAAATCATCCGGCAGCACGACCGTTTCGTCCAGCGGGACAGTATGCATTTCCTCATAGGCGTCAAAGCCTTTGAGACGTCGGTAATATCGAAGCCACGATTGACTGTCAGCGTTTATTGATGACTTCACAACGATATCACGGTTGTTGCCGTATGCCTCCAGATACGCGTACTCTGACGGTTCCCATTCCGACCTTTGGATTTCATAAGTTCCGTCGCAGATGCGTTCCTCATCGACGTCCGGGGCGGTTTTGTATTCTTCCTTCAAGGACTCCAGCTCCAAATTCAGCCCGTATTCAAACTCCTCCGGCGTGAGGTCGCTTCCCTCCGGCGGCGTTTGATTCAGCATCTCGCTGTATTCCTTGATCGCCTCTTCAATTTCGGACTTTGTTCGCCGATGCGGCAGCAGCAATTTTTCCCCGTTTGACAAAAATGCAAACAACCGATACATCGTTTCCTGCGGAATGCCCTGCGCGCGGACGTTCACGATCGGCAGCGGCTTGTCCGGAACCGTTACCGGGGCGTCGATATGCACGGTCAGCGTGCCTTCTTCGTAATCATATCGATACCGTTCCGGGACCTCCGGCGGCGTGTAGCTTTCTTCCGGCGGCAGCGTCGCCGAGCCCTTCTCGATCATCAGGTCCTGATCCTTTTGCAGCACCACCGGCTCGTCCGGCGTCGGTACGCAGGCAAACAAAAGCAGCAGCGATGCGAGCAATACCGCAAAAACGTATTTCTTCATGAGATCACTCCTTTTCCGTGGCTGCTTTCAGCATAACGGATCGCTGTCGAAAAAACATCACCAAAATGTAATGAATTTGTAATGAAAATGCGTCATGCGCCGTTTCTTGCCGAATCCATCCTATCATGCGGATTCGTCCGAATTGTCCACAAAGCATGAAAAGAACGCCCCTTTTTCGGAGCGTTCTGAACAATTCTGCTTTTTTATGCTTCGACGACGGCGGTGATGAGACGCAGGGTCGCGTCGAGCGCGTCCTCGTGCGTGCGCTCATATCCGTGCGTTTCGCGCACGCCGGGTCCGATCAGCGCATGGCGCACGTCGTAGCCCGCGCGAAGGGATACGTCCGCGTCCGAGCCGTAGCTCGGGACCATCATATCGAGCGCGTACGGGATGCCGTTCTTTTCGCAGAGCCTGACAAGCTCGTCGGTCAGCACCGTGTGATACGGGAACGCCGCGTCCTTCGTGGCGATCGTGACCTTGTGCTCGCTGCTGTCGTGATCGAGCCCGATGCAGCCGATGTCGACCGCGATGAGGTCGCGCGTGTCCGCGGGGATGCCGCAGGCGCCGCCGTGTCCGATCTCCTCGTATTCGGTGAACAGCAGGCTGACCTTGCGGTTCAATTTGACCCTGCCGTCCGCAACGCGCTGCGCCAAAGCAAGAAGCGTCGCCGCGCTTGCCTTGTCGTCGAGGTAGCGGCTCTTGATAAAGCCTTTTTCGGTCTCCTGATAGCGCGTTTCGATCGCGACCTGATCGCCGCAGGTGATGCCGAGCTTCTCGACGTCCGCGCGGGAATACACGTCCTCGTCCAGAAGCAGCACAAGATTCGTGTCGAGGTCCATCGGCGTGTCCTTTTCGGACTGGCTCATCAGGTGGACGCTCGGGTTCTTGCGGCGGACCGTGCCGGTATAGACCTTGCCGTTTCTCGCGTGCACGCGGCAGTTCCAGTCGAGCGCGTAGTACGGATGCACGCCGCCGACCTTGATGACGGACAGCGTTCCGTCCGCGTTGATCTGCCGTACCATGAGCCCGATCGCGTCGACGTGCGCGGCGATCGTGACGGGGTTGCCCTCGCCGCCGAGGTCGAACCGCACGCCGCCCTTATTGAGCTGCACGGCGGAAATGCCCATCCGCTTTGCCTCGGCAAGCAGGTACTCATCCATTTCCACAAAGAAGCCGGTCGTGCTGTCGATCGACATCAGATCACGCAGGGTTTTTTTCAGTTGTTCCATAGGTCCTCCTCAGTTTGCGGACTTGATCGCGCTCCATGCCTTGGTGAACACATCGGTGAAATCGCCGAGGTCATGGAAGATTTCACAGCGGTCGAGCACCTCCTGCGGAGGATTGTAGGTTTCGTTCTCGGTGAAGTACGTGTCAAGACGCTCCATCGCCGCCTTGTTCGGCGTCGAATAATAGATGTATTCGGTGTTGCGCGCCGCGATGTTGCCGTCGTTCAGGAAGTTGATGAACGCATGCGCCGCTTCGATGTTCTTTGCCGTCTTCGGAATGATGACGTTGTCGAACCAGACGTTGCTGCCCTCATCGGGAACGACATACGCAAGATCCTCCACCGCGTCCATGCTGCAGAATGCGTCGCCGGAGTAGATCACGCACATTGCCGCCTTGCCGTTTTCCATGGTTGCGCGGAGATCGTCGGTGCCCCAGCCCTTTCTCAAAGGCGCCTGTTCGATCAGCTTGTCGCGCGCGGCGGCAACTTCTTCCTCGCTGCGGGTATTCATCTCGTAGCCGAGGTACTTCAGCGTAATGCCGATGGAGTCGCGAAGGCTGTCATACATATAGATCTGTCCCGCATACTTTTCGTCCCAAAGGATGCCCCAGCTCGTGACCGGTTCATCGACCATCTTGGTATTGTACAGAATGCCGACCGTGCCCCACATATACGGAAGCGAATACTTGTTGCCCGGATCAAAGATGTTTGTGATCTCGGTCATCTTCGGGTCAATGTTCTTGGCGTTCGGGATCTTCGAATAATCCAGCGGCTGCAGCATGTCCTCACGGATCATTTGCTCGATGATGTAATCCGACGGGAAGCACAGATCATACGGGCTGTCGGACGAACGAAGCTTGATCAGCATTTCTTCATTGCTGGTCATTTCGATATAGTTGACCTTTACGCCGGTCTCCTGTTCGAAAAGCGCGATCAGTTCCTCGTCAATGTATTCACCCCAGTTCAGTACGTTCAGCTCGCCGCCGATATACTCGTACTGATCGCCGTCCGCGAAGGTGTTTTCATCCACTTCGACGGTCGATTTGCAGGCGGCGAATGCCGCAAGAAGGATCAATGCCAGAACAAGACTCAGGACTTTTTTCATTTGGTTTCCCCTTTCACGTTTGTTATTTCTTCATCTTGACTT
>Ga0310697_10004849_pt1 | contig 13191 bp, 6 predicted proteins | sample 172DNAGHGlowgp2_FD_203883 | JGI IMG/M metagenome (GOLD analysis project Ga0310697, IMG submission 203883) | Sheep rumen microbial communities from Palmerston North, Manawatu-Wanganui, New Zealand - 1728 DNA GHGlow gp2 (v2) (version 2) | ecosystem: Host-associated > Mammals > Digestive system >...
ATGGCCACCCAGGTGCAGGAATCCATGGACACCCGTGACACCAGTCGCATCAAGGTTACTACCATCAACAACCGCGAAGATTCCAACATCTATACCAAGTCCCCCAATACCAAGACGGAGCGTGATTCCGAAACCAACGCGCCCCTGAAAGAAACGGCCCTGGTGCTGGATTACCAGAATATGAATCCCGGCCAGGAAGTGGGCGTGACCCGTATCTTCGAAAATGATGTGAAGGATTTGTCCAGCTATAAGTCGCTGAAGATGGAAATTCACTACGAAACGGAAGCGGACAAGGTCCCCGTGCGCTTTGCAATCCAGTTTGGCGAAGGCTCTTTGGACGGTTCCAGCGATTATTACGAATGGAGCTTCCGTCCGGTGAAGTACAGCTGCAACTCCGGAGAACGCCCTCAGGACTGCCATGAAGAAAACTGGCTGGCCAACGCGTTCGCCATGGACCTTTCCGATTTCTCCGACATGAAACGTGGCCGTAAGCCTCCCTTCTTGGAGCCGACGGTCCGCAAAGTAGAGGGCAGTTCCCGCGAAGAACAAATCAAGCTGGTGGGTAATCCGTCGGTGACCCGTATTGATTGGATTCGCTTTGTCATTATCGCCGATGCAGACGCTTCGCCAGATGATTTGAAGGGAACTTTCTGGATTGACGACTTGCGTCTTTCGGACATGGATACGGAATGGGGCTATGCGGCAAGAACCTCTGGCCAGATACAGTTTGCGGACTTTATTTCTCTATCGGGTGCGGTGCGTTATCAGGACGGAAATTTTGCAACGCTTTCTACTACGGGAGGGTCCCCGAAACCGAAACTTTCCGATGCGGCGTCCCAGCTGGACATTGCGGGCGACTTGAACATTAGCCTGAACAAGTTCCTGGCCGACAGTCTCGGATTCCATATTCCCATGAACTTCGGCTACAACAGCACTACTAAGCGCCCCTACATGAAGCCTACGGATGACCTGCTTTTGAAGAAGAGCAGTTTCTCGAACCTGACCAAGGACATGTTCCAGAACGATCTTTCGGTGACATCTAATAAAAAGGAACAGGAACTGCGTGACAAGGCGGAGTCCAAGGGCTACGAATCCTATGTGCGTGAAAAGAGTTTCAGCGTAAGCTACAGCAAGGACTATAAGGCGGCGGATACCAAGATAGGGGAGGCCCTTTCCCAGATTCTATTGGAACGTCCGGCAGCGAGTTATTCCTATGCGGAGTCCGAAGGCCGTGCTACCACCAGCGCGGACTCGACTTACTCTTACAGGACTATTTTGGAGTACAAGTTGGGAACCTTCACCTTGTTCAAGTTCAAACCTTTCGAAGGCCTTGGCAAGTTTGACAACGCCTTCAGCAAGGCCCTTGCGAAGACGGAATTTGAACCCTGGCCCCAGACTTTTGACTTGACGCTGTTCGATTTCAACTATGTGCGATATGTGGACCAGGATAGGGACCCGGACTTTGTGGAACCCCAGGTGGACAAGGTGGTGACTTATACGGCGGACCTGAACCACAAACTGAATATGCGGTGGAATATCCTTTCTTGGTTGAATACATCTTACTCCCTGAACATCTCCCGTGACATGCAGGGTGGAGGTGACCGCGAAGGATTCGTGAAGGAGAATTTCTTTACCACAAAAGAAGGCGGGCTCTTTGCTAGCGATTATGTGTTCGATTACGACCATACGGACCGCAAGGTCTATGTTTCCAAGGATAGTGTGGTGATTGTTCCTAGAGATACCGTTCCGAGAACGATGGAAGATGGTTCAGAATGGGCTATCGATATGCAGAACCCGGAATCCTATGAAATTCGATATGATACTTCTGCGTTTTACAGGGTTGACAGCGTAGGTACTCGGGAATACGGCCGTTCTTACGGTATTTTGCGCAATGAACGGGCTCGAACCCAGCAGTTCAAGATTGGATTCAACCCGAGGCTCATTCCCTTTATTCCGTTCAACACCACCTTTACCTCGGATTTTAACCAGCAAAAGACCATTCCCGACGAATATGACTTCTTGGATGCTACCGATATCGAGAAGAATTACTGGACAATATCCCAGACGAACCGTTTCGATTTCAGTCCCACGTTCCGCTTGATTGACTTCTTCAGGAATTTTGGCAGGGACAACGTTGTGGTTACGTCTCTTGACAAGATTAAGTGGAACGAAATCCGCATGAGTTGGCAGACCGCCATCAACACGGTGGGCGAAAACTTTACGCTGTCGCAACTGTACGAGGAACAGGGCGTGACCCCCATGGAATATTACCTGTATGGCTTGGGTCTTGGCAACGGTTACCGTAATCGAGGATTCTGGAATATAGTTTCTGGCGATATGGAACTTGACCATCGTGATGATTTTACGCACTTTGCCCAGTATCGTAACCGTCATGTAGACACCCTTGTCTATCAGGGGAATTTCCGCCATTCTGTTTCTCGTCAGTTCCAGATAGGTACGGGCATTGTGCTACCTATTTGGGATATCGGGGTCACGGGAGACTTGATGTGGCGCGAAGAATTTAACCAGTCCCGAGAAGACCCGTTGTACTTGGATACCACTACGGTATGGCCGAAAATTGGTATCGGCGTGAGTGTGCCTAATTTCTCCCAGCGGGTGTCTTTCTTGAACGGGTTCAAGAGCGTGAGCACAAACCATAGGTTCGATTACACAAGAACCATCGTGGTACGGCCATTCCAGAGTGCCGAAGATTCCTGGGCCCACCAGTGGAACTTTAACCCGCTGGTTCGCGTGTCTTTCTTGACTCAGAGCAACATGCGGATAGACAATGCGGTGCGCCTGAAGATAGAGTCTACGGACAGACGGCCCAAGGAAGAAGTTATCGGTTATCCCAGCTGGCCCGATAAGGAAGGAGACATTCGGGATACTACGGACTATTTCTGGGATACACCCTGGATTCATACCTCCCTGTACAACGACTTTGCCATCAATATCGGAAATGACCTGACCATTTCGTACCCGCTAAAGACCAAGCGCGGGTTCCAGCTTTGGAAATGGTATTTCAAGCTGGAAAACGATATCGACCTGAAGTTTACCGCCGGTTACGACTACAACAAGACCATCCGCAAGGAATACGACCCTGACCCGGGATACGACATGTGGAACAAGGCCAGCGGCACGGATGGAGTGTTCAGACAGTGGAGTATTGATGGATACGATTACACGGTCTACAAGCCGGAACTCCACAAGACGGACCGTACGGTGCCCATGCGCACGCACGAATGGTTCGTGCGGCCCAGCGCGGGCTACCAGTTCAACCGTATCGCTTCAATGAGCAGCTACATCGAGTACCGTCAGATCCACGAAAAGCTGGACGACGAGACGCCTCACCTGCGTCAGATATTGCAGTTCGAAATCGCGCTGATGCTACGGTTTGATTAGGATCTAGGGGTTAGGGTCGCGGGACTCAAAACTACTCCACAATCCCTACATCGGAGAGCTTGACGAAGCCCTTGATTTTTTCGCCCAGCTGGATTTCGGCGAAATTTCCTTGGGTGGAAAGCACCTGGAAAGACGTTCCTTCGGAAAGGGTATTCAGAGTCTGGGACTTGTCGCTTGGAGCGCTGGTCACGTCGGCATCGTTGGCGGTGACAACTCCGGTAATGTCTGTTTCCAGAACAAAAATCTTGTAGCCGGCACTGGCGCCAAAGACGCCCAAGATGATGGTAAGCCCAAAGATGATTCCAGTGTAGATGTTCCGGGCTTTTTCACGCAGGCTGACCTTTGTTAGGACGGCGGAAATGGCTATGGCCCAGAAAATGCCGAGCATAATCCAGAGCTGCGTCTTTAGGGAAATGGCGTGGTGCGCCTGGAAAAGGGCGTTTAGAATGGGGTTCTCTTCGGAATCTTCGTCCACCTTGTCCCGGGTCATGGCCTGGGCGTATTTCAGGTTATGCTGGATATCGCTGTCGTTGGCCCGGAGGCGGAGGGCTTTTTTGTAGTAGAAAATGGAGAATCCCAGCTTTCCGCTCCTGAAATAGGCGTTCCCAAGATTGTAGAAAAGGTCTGCGTCGTTAATGCCGCTGTCGGCACAGCTCCGCCATTCGTCAACGGCCCGTTCAAAATCGCCTTCGTTGTAGGCCTTGGTGCCCGCTTCGAGACCTGCACAGGTTTTCGCAGCATTTGAGGTGGCGAATGCCGTTAGAATAGTAATCAGAATAAATACAAAATTTTTCATATAAACCTTCTCGATTCCGAACTCCGAATTTCGAATTTCGAACTATCTAACTTTCTCGCATAGCTTTTCCACATCGGCAAGCATCTGTTTTTGCTCTTCGGGTGTGGCCGTCACGGGAGCGTAGCGCACGAAGGCGCATTTATCCAGCCAGCTGTCGATAGCGGCAATGGTTTCTTCTTTCACGCCGAGCTTTGCCAGTTCCTCTTTCATCTGGGGGCGGGTCATGCCCTTGAATTCCAGGTTGGTGGTGTCGCTCAGGTAGTTCAACAGCCCGTTTTCGAGAGCGGCAAAGAATCCCTTGCCGTCGCCTGCTTCGAGAGCCTTGCGGGCCTGGGCGAACTTTTCCTTGAGCTGCTTGCTGGCATGCCCCTTGCGGACCAGAGCCGCGTTGCTGTTACGCTTGCGACGGATCTTGACAAGAAGGGTGGCGACGATGTAGAAGGGAATGGCTGCGGTAAAGAGAATCCAGAACAACACGCTCTTGTAGGGGGCGGGGCTGTCCGCCTTTGCAGTACTGGTGTGAATAAACCGGATGTCGCTACCTAGGGATTCGATTTCCTGTTTTTGCACGGCGCTTGGGCCTGCGGACCCTGCCACGGGACCCTGGAAAATGGCTTCGGCACCTGCGTCCCCTTTTTCCACCTCGATGGTCCAGGGGCCTGCGGTGGCCGTTTCATATTTTTTCTTGGCTGGGTTGAACCAGGAATAGTTTATGGCCGGGATTTCGAAGGTCCCCTTCTTTTTGGGGTAGAGGAAAACCCTGATGTCCTTGGTGGTGACTACCTTGTTCCCCGTAACCTTTTTGGAGATGTTGTTTTCTGGCGGGACGGAGCGGAACTCGCTGAAATCGGGAAGTTTCGGGTCCGTGACAGTACCAGGTGTACCGTCGCCCTTGATGCTTATGGATAGCGTCAGGGCTTCGCCTACCTTCAGGTTTGTGCGGTCGAAATCGGCGCTGAACTTGTAGTCGCCTACCATGCCGCTAAAGTCTGCGGGTTTGCCCTGGGCGGGGAGAGGCTTTACCGTAATGGAAACGGCAGGAGTTTGGGCTTCGGCTTCGACGGATTCCTGCTTGATAGACTGGCTGTGGAAAGACATTCCGCCCATTTGCTTCTTTTCTTCTACAATTTTCGGTTCGCCTCGCTTGGTATACTTGAACTTGAAGGGCGGAATTTGCAGGGAGCCGCTTTTGGTGGGAGAAAGCCAGGCGAACTTGGCGCTGGCCTGCATTTCGCGGCGGGCGCCTTCGACGGGCTTGAATTCCATAGTGGAAAGGTCACCGCGGTGGACGATAAAATCGTTGCCGGTGCTCATGTCGGTGGCCTGCAGGCCTCCTTCGAAATGCTCGTAGGTGTGGAACCCGAGAGTGACGTAGAACTGTTCCCCTTCGTAGATGGATCTTTTGCTGGGGGTGAGACTTACGGATACGGCTTCGTCGCTATAGGCCCGCTGGATATTGATGGGAATGTTTCCGCTAATGGTGCGCACGCTTCCGTTGATGTTCCATTCGATTTGCCCAACGTCTAGGGAGCCTGTCTTTTTGGGGGCGCGGATGTTGAAACTATAGACCCTTGCCTTGTAGGGCCTGCCACCTCCGCCAAAGAAGGAGTTGAACATGTCTTCGAAATCGGGGCGGATGACCTGCTCTGCGCTGTCCAGGCCCAGGAAGGTGAATCCGTTACGTGTTTCCAGCTGCGGGACGCCCCTTTCGGCGGGGAGTTCCTGCAGGGGCACGATGAGCATCAATTTGAAGGTCTTGCCGGCTTCTACGCGGTCCTTGTCCACCTGGAGCGACATGCGGGCCGTTGCGACCGCCGCCAGACAGAGAAGAAACAACAACAATCTTTTCATGGCCCAAATTTACAAAAAATGAGGGGCGTAGGTGTTGGGTAGTAGGGGGTAGGATTTAGGATCTAGGGGCTAGGATCTAGAATCTAGAGATGCGGGACACAAGAGGTGTCATCCTCGCGGAGGCGAGGATCCGCTTGAAGTGTGAAATGTGAGATTAGTTATGAGTTGTGGGTTTTTATAATCGCGCCCTAGGCGCCAAATTATATACTGAGGACTGAAAACTTTTTAGGATTTAGGGGCTAGGGGTTTCGTGGATTCATGTAAGAAAAATAAAGTAAAAATCTTTTAACAAACGCCTTGTCAAAACGGTAAAATTTTGTTATCATTGGCGCGTCAATTTGAAAAACAACCCAAAAACGCCAAAAAAGAAGGATTAAATGTACTGCATTCTCGCTGCCCTGCTGGTCAAAAGTTTGAGAAAGCGCTCCAAGCGCGCCTAAACAAGTTCAATTTTCATAACTCTCTTTATGCCGGATCCGCCAAAAGCGGGCCGGTGTTTTTTTTTAGGTTCGAGGCTCGAGGCACGAGGTTTGTGGTGATGTGGAATGTGCGGTGTAGATTTTAGTCGAAGTTTAAAGAACGGCGGTACGGCGTAAAACCGGCGTTCTTGATGAAGGCTTCTGCCTCTGCGATGGAGGTGAGTCCGTGGTTCTGCAACACGTTTTCTTCTATCACAATGCTGTTGATGTCGTCGGCGCCGCAGTGGAGCCCGAGCTCTCCCAGCGAAAGGCCCATGCCCAAGAGCGATACCTCGATGTGGGGAATATTGTCCAGGTACAGGCGGGAAAGGGCCAGCAGTTTCAGGTATTCGTCGCCCCGCACGTGCCTAATCGGGAACTTGTCCGTTTGAGGCTGGAAGGTCCACACCACAAAACTCTTGAAACCATGTGCGATGTCTTGGGTGCTGCGCACGTAATCCAGATGCTCGATGATTTCTTCGGGCGTTTCCACGCTGCCGAATACGATGTTCGCGCTGCCGGGCAATCCCTTCTTGTGGCAGGCGGCAAGAGTGTCGCACCATTGTTTGGCGGGAAGTTTTTTCGGTGACAGAATCTGACGCATACGGTCGCTGAGAATCTCGGCCCCGGCACCGGGTACGGAACTGAGTCCCGCCGCTTTCAAAACGTCAAGCAGGTCGTCGAGCTCCATGTGGTTGAATTCGGCGATGCGCACCAGTTCTACCGGCGAGAATCCCCGGACCTTTACGCCCATTTCCTGGGTGAGCATCTGCAAGACATCGGTGTAGTAGCTTAAGGGAATGTCCCTGTTCACGCCGCCCTGCAAAAAGATTTGGTCTGCGCCCTTGGCCTTTGCCTCCTGCGTTTTCTGCCGGATTTCGCCTAAACTAAGCACATAGGCCTCGGGGCTCTTGGCCGGTCTGCAAAAGCTGCAAAAACTGCAGGTGATTTCGCACACGTTGGTGTAGTTCACGATGCGGAAAGCCGTATAGCCCACCCTGTTGCCGGGATTGATTCTGTGGCGCGCCATGTTGGCGGCCTCTGCCACCTGGGTCCACGGGGCGTTTTTCAGCAAATCCAATGCTTCAGCAGGGGAGAGGCGGTTGCCTTCGATGGCTTTTTGCAATAGGTGGCTCATTGAGGTGCAAGATAGAAAAGAAGGAAGGGGATCGAGGGGAGGTGTGGAATGTGAAATGTGGGGTGTGGGGTGTGAAATCGGGATTTTGAAATACGCAAAACGTGCGTAAAATATATATGAAATGAATTCTCTGTTTTGCAGGATTCTGCATTTTCGGAAATACAGACGCTGAAAACTAGTAGTAAGGGTGGTGGTCGAGAAGCTGGCAAAGGTGTCTATTTCCCTGATTTTGAAACAAAATTTGAACAATCTACGCAAAAACAGCGTTAAAAATAAAGAAATTTCGTCGGATCCTGCCAAACCCATTGATTTGGTCTTTCCCTTATTCTAAATTCCCCTCCGAACAAGAAAGTACGGACCTTCCGTCCCAATCACTAACCACTAACCACGGCCCTACGGCCTAACCACTGTTTTACCATGTACTACGAAACAATCAAAGTTCTCGACTGCACCATCCGCGACGGCGGCCTGGTGAACAAGCACGATTTTTCCCTGGAATTTGTGCGTCGCCTCTACACCCTCCTCTCTGCAGCCGGCATCGACTACATGGAAATGGGCTACAAGAATTCTCCCGAACTTTTTGACCCCAAGGAATACGGTCCCTGGAAATTCTGCGATGACGACCTGCTGTGGAAAGTGAAGGACGGTATCGATTCCAAGATCAAGATGGCGGTGATGGCCGACGTGGGCCGCGTGAACATGGACGCCGTGAAGCCCGCCAGCGAAAGCCCCTACCAGATGTTCCGCGTGGCAAGCTACGTCAAGAACATCGACAAGGGTATCAGCATGGTGAATACCTTCCACGAAATGGGTTACGAAACCACTCTCAACATCATGGCGGTTAGCCGTGACCGCGGTCCGGAACTGGACGAGGCGCTCCACCAGGTTCAGGAAGAATGCAAGGCCGATGTCCTTTATCTCGTCGACAGTTTTGGAGCTTTCTATCAAGAAGACATCGACAAGGAACTGGCCCGTTACAAGAGCATCGTGAAGAACAAGAAGTTCGGTTTCCACGGACACAACAACCAGCAGCTGGCCTTTAGCAACACCATCCAGGCCATCATCAACCATGTGGATTACCTGGACGGTTCCGTGTCCGGCATGGGCCGAGGCGCAGGCAACTGCACTACGGAACTGCTGCTCAGTTTCCTCAAGAATCCCAAGTACGACTTGCGTCCGGTGCTGGATGCCATCCAGGAACTGTTCTTGCCGCTCCGCGACAAGTACGAATGGGGTTACATTATCCCGCAGATGATTACGGGCATGCTGAACCGCCATCCGCAAGATGCTATTGCCATCCGCAAGACCGAGGACAAGGACAACTACCGCAAGTTCTACGACCACATGATGAACGATTAGGAGCCGAGTGTCGCAGGAACAAGCATGCTTGTTCCTATGACCGAGGCGACGCGTCGTGGACTTGAGCCTGAAGGGCGAAAGTCCCACGATTAACGACCTGGAAAAAATTATATTAAGGTCTGTTGGCAACTTTAATGGACATATTCCGCATTGCAGCAGACAAGCGGTCATCTCTTTCGGAGGTGACCGACGCTTGTCGTTTATTCAACGGGGTTGGGGATGGTTTTCCTGGAGTGACGCTGGACCGTTTCGGCGACCGCTATCAGCTGCAGTTCTTTTCTGCGGATGCAGTGAAGTATTACGAACAAATTAAAAGCGCCGTTTTAGACTTGTTCCAGCCGGAGTTTTTGGTGGCAAAGTTCCGTACCGATCCTTCGGGCCGTTCGCTGGAACACCCCCGTATGGACGTGGTGGCGGGTTCGGCGGAACTTGCCCGCGGGGCTGTTCGCGAAGGCAAGGCCCGCTTCCATGTGGACCTCTTGGACACGGTGAATCCGGGGCTGTTCCTGGACATGCGGGATGTACGCCTGGAAGTTTGCGAGCGGTTCGGTCAAATGTCTTCGGCAGGTGCATCCGGTAGCGATGGCACCGCCGAAGGTCCTAGTCAGGGGCTTCGATTCTTGAACTTGTTCAGCTACACCTGTTCCTTTTCGGTTCACGCCCGCCTGGGTGGCGCCGAAGTCGCCACCAACGCCGACATCAGCGGTAAAATTCTGGACAAGGGCCGTGAGAACTATGCCTTGAACGGCCTGGACCTGCGCCCTGGAGAATTTTTCAGGGGATCTGCCCTGGAGTATGTCCCTTGGGCCCTGAAAAAGGGACTCAAGTTCGACGGAATTGTGCTGGACCCGCCCAGCTTTGCCCGGTTCAAGGGCGGCAACTTCAACGTGCGGGAACACCTGTTGCCTCTGGTATCGGAGTGCGCGGGCCTCTTGAACGCCGGCGGTTTTTTTATGGTGAGTTCCAACTACAGCGAATTTGCGCTGGATAAATTTTCGGCAGATGTCCTTTCGGCGGTCCGTAACGTGTGCTCCAAGGCCCGTACGGCCTGGAAACGCTCCCAGGGCGTAGACTTTCCCGGTGCAGGACTCTCTAAGGAAAGCTCCCTGGTGGCAACACTTGTGGAAGTATAGATTCTTCGCACTATTGCGCTCAAGAAGACAAGAAGGGGGATAGGATTCGCAAAAACCCCCTGTTTTATTGTGTTTTAGGAGCATCGACGTGTTGCGTTTTTGGCAGAAATAACATAGATTACTTTAGGGTTTATGGGAGGATTTTTATGAAAAGGAAAATTCTTGCTGGGTGCGTGGGCGTTTTCGCCCTGGTTTTTGTCGCCTGCGGCGACTCTTCAGATGCCAACGGGGTTGACAAGACGGAAGAAATTTCCAAGGAAGACGGAACGCCCCTGGTGGAGACTTACGACGAACTTCCCAACTGCACCGCAAAGCGGGAGGGCGATTCCGTGTACGTGGAAGAGGAAGACCTCACCTTTATCTGCCAGGACGGGACCTGGGAAGAGGCGGATGAAGGTGAAGAAGATTCACCCAAGAGTTCCGACAGTAACAAGAACGACGATGACGAAGGCTCGGATGACTCTGATGGCGATACGGACAGCTATACCGATGACAACACGGCAAGTTCGGCTTCCGGCTCCGAAGAAGATTCGGGATACGCCACCGAAGAAGACCTGCCTAACTGCACCGCAAAGCGTGAGGGCCTCGAGGCTTACGTGAAAGACGCTGATGTTACCTTTGTGTGCCGTAACGAGATTTGGGTGGACAAGGCCGAACTGCCTCCGAGTTTCGCCACCGAAGAGGACCTGCCTGTTTGTTCGGCCAAGCGCGAGGGCGTAAAGGTGTGGCTGGAAGATGCTGGCGCCCTGGTCGTATGCGCATCCCAAAAATGGACTGTGGTAGAAGAATCTTCTGCAAGTACAACGCCAGGATCATCGGCGTCAACGGAGTCTTCTGCAGGTAACGGCGGTTCTAGCGGGTCCGTGGAGGAATCCTCCACGTCAACGCTTTCCTCGTCATCGGTGGCGGTGACCGGGAGGATTGCCGGAACCTGCTCTGCACCGGTCAACCCGTTCAACGGACTCCCGAAGAACGTAGAAACCACCTGGAGCTTTACCAACAGTACGACAAACCTCACCCCCGAGACCTACGACTGGACCTTTGACGAAGGAGCCTCCATCCCCTTGAGCACCGATGCCGCACCCAAGGTAAGCTATTCCAAAGACGGAACGCACAAGGCGACACTGATTGTGAACAAGGGTCTGGATTCGGAAAGCAAGGAGATTACCTGCTCGGTGAAGGTGACGGGCACCAGGGTGAAGAACTGCGGGTGCACCACAACGACCACTTCGCCCATCAGGGTCACACCAACTGAGCCGCGGACCGTCAGCTGGGCGGTAAGCGGCTGCACCGGGGCCGGGCCCTTCACTTATAGCTGGAGCAGTGGCTACGCTGGGACCGGGGCTACGGGAACCAGGTCTATCGGCACGGAAGGGACATACGCTCCCACGGTGACGATTACCAACAGCGAGGAGATGGACACCACCATTACGTGCGGAAGTGTTGTGGCCCAAGAACCGCCCAGCGCGACGTGTGTTTTGACTCCGGATTCGTATGGTTATTCTTCCACCAATACCACTCTTAGCGCAATCCCAGGAGGAGCCTTCTATTTTCTTCCAAAGAATGTGGCTCACATTTCCGGTACCGTAGATATGACGCTTACAGTGAACGGAGCGTCAGAAACAATAGCTGTTGGTTTAGGCAATAGCACTACAAGACCAACCCGGTTGACCGCCCCTTCCGTCGAGGGCGAGTACCCCGTGACGCTGACCTACAACGGAGAGCTGCTCTGCTCAGCGACGCTGACAGTAGCATGGCCGAAGATTACCTCGACCAGCTGTACCATAAACGGCAACAAGTTCAGCCCGGGATCCTCCTTCAAAGGCTGGGTTGGTGCAGACAATCTTTCCATGGATTTCTACCGAGACGATACCAAGCTGACATCTCTCACAGTCAACAGGTACTACAATGGCGATTTGTACACGGTGACCATACCCACGGAGCCGGGCTCCTATGACTTTAGGCTTGTTTACCATGGTAACGAGGTATGCAAGATCACAAAAACCGTGGCGTTGCCGACAACCTGCAGCATCGGAGCGATGGGTAGTGCAAGTGGCACAAGCTATACCGCCGTTCCTGGGCAGTTGCTTGGCTTCAAACCGGGAAACTCAAGCATTGCTGGCTCAGTAAACATGGACTTGACGCTAGATGGTGACACCCAGACAATCGGAGTAGTGTCGAGCAATAACGTTGAAACGACGCTGATAGCTCCATCTACATTGGGTACATATCCTGTAACGCTTTCATACAATGGGAAAACTCTCTGTACCACGACATTGACCGTCGATTTGCCGAAACCGGTTTGTAACATCGGTGCGGTGGGAAACGCGAAAGCAACAAGCTATATGACCAATGTAGGAGAGTCGTTTGACTTCAAGCCTGGCAATTCCAGTTTTGTGGGAACGATAGATCTGGATTTGACGCTTGATGACAATGTCCAGTCAATTATGCTCAAGCCGACCAACAATACAGCTACAAGATTGACCGCACCGGATGTTGCCGGAACGTACCCGGTAACGCTGTCTTACAACGGAGAGCAAGTCTGCGCAGCAACGCTCACGGTGGTAGACTTTGAAGAAGTGACCGCGACAGGAACATATACCGGCCCGCGGAAAATAAAGTTTGTAAATAATAAGACATGTTTAGTAAGAACATCAACTAACACCTGGAGCGAGTGGATTCTTGATGGATTGATTGGTGGAAATTGGGGAAGCAGTGGACAAATAAGCGGTACCATGTACATTGACATCCCCAGCGGTCAGTCGTTCACGATAGAGAGCTGTTGGTAACAATTCTATGCAAAAAAGCCCGACTCTCGGTGAGCTGGGCTTAGTCTTCCACCGCAATCTGGAGTTCTTTGAGCTTGCGCCACAGGGTGGCGCGGCTGATGCCCAGCCGCTTGCAGACTTCGGTCTTGTTGTTCTTGCAGACGCTCAGGGCATGCAGAATGTGCCTGCGCTCCATTTCTTCTAGGGAAAGGATTTCGCTTTCGTCTTCGTCGCTTTCGCTCTTGTTACGACCCGACTCTTGCTTGGGCGAGGTGTTCGAAGATTG
>Ga0310697_10004852_pt1 | contig 13187 bp, 20 predicted proteins | sample 172DNAGHGlowgp2_FD_203883 | JGI IMG/M metagenome (GOLD analysis project Ga0310697, IMG submission 203883) | Sheep rumen microbial communities from Palmerston North, Manawatu-Wanganui, New Zealand - 1728 DNA GHGlow gp2 (v2) (version 2) | ecosystem: Host-associated > Mammals > Digestive system >...
AAGGTACTTCACAAGACGTAAGGTTAGTACAACCACTGAACATTCCCATGTTTGTGGCAAAAGTACCATTATTTCTATCAAATACGTCTTGCGTGAACGAATATTCAACAGAGTTTACGGTCTTTATGTAACCACTTGTACTATCAGCATTATTAGGCATTCTAACCTTCAAGCTATCTGTATCGCTGAAATCTTTATAGTCACAAGCAATGACGAATTTACCGTCATCAAATGATGCATACCATATGTATTTATTATTTGAAAATAATTTCGGATAATTTCCGTTATATGTACACCTCATATTTGATGTACATTTTGACTTATACAAATGTATCTTTCTTGTTTTATTACCATTATCATCGGTAGTAAAGAGGACATATGCATCGGCATCAGTGGCGTTCTTAGCGTTATACGATGGGGCTTTTCCAGTGGTATCACCACTTAGCAAGCTATTTGAAGTTCCGCTGCTTAATTCTCCTATAATATAACTTGCCCCACTTGCGTTAGAACTACCAACATATTCAGCTTTATGGCTATTTGAGTTTGCTGAAAACATACCTCCAGCCCACATTATTTTTGAATCTCTTGTCATATGTATATATTTTAACGTTATTCTTTTATTACCTATTTTAACATGTAATTGTACCTCCTGAAGCGTCATGTATCACAATATCATCTTTATAAGATGAATTACACCAATCATCCTCTACTGGGAATGCGCCACAAGGCGTTGGATTAGCTCTAGAAGGACCAATTGTACAAGATTCTCTGTTAAATTTTATATCAAAATCTTTTGTTTGGTCACTGATTTTAATAGAAAGCCTAAATGTGTTGCTAGCGTAACCAGTCTCATTCCTACCAATTGAATAGACGGTTGTGTTACTTGAAGTTGAACTACTAATTTCTTCACTACTATCAGTAAGCGCACCACTTATTGAAATCTCATTTGTACATGGGCTATATGTTGTTGCTGATATTTTTCCCCCCTCGCATTCTATTGTTTTTGGACACAATATTGTAACACTATCGGTATAAGGTTGACCAGTTACTGGAATGCTTTCACTTACACTCTCTGCTTTGTCACATGTTCTCTTTTTCTTTTGTACTGTAACTGTAACCGTGTTAAATGATACTTGAGAAGTTGCAACACCACTAATAATAGAGGTACTACTATCAATACTTGTAGTTATCTCACCATAGCTTTTCGTTAAAGCGCTAGTTGTATCCGCAGACGTTATTGCTTGGGTTGAGTCACTTTGAACTATGCTGTCGCCGCTACATGTATATATACGTCTTATGTATGTATCTGTTTCCTTTACAGTAAAATTTGTGTTACATTGTGATGGTCTTTGTGTAAGTGATAATGTGATTGTATCCAATTCAGTTGTACCATAAAATAATTCATCCCTTGTCACACACTTTCCACTAGCATCTATATTTCCACAGCACCCATCATAATCACCACTTGTAATTGCACTGAATCCATCAACATCATTGCTTGGGTTTGCATCGTTATAAGTTCTAATAGGGGCATATGTGCCACCGCTTATCTCACCATATGTCGGCGTATATGCTGAAGCATCGGCATCACAGCAAGACATAAAAGCAGAATCACCACTAACTTGCGCACACCCACCCATATCGACCATTTCCTTCATATAGCCAAGGGTAACAATGTCCTTACAAGATTCATCAAAATTACAACAATTTATTGCTGCCATAATGTTTATATGTTTTTATAAAAGGGGTAATACTTTTTATGGTATTACCCCATTATTTTTTCGATTAGTTATTGTTCTGCTTCTTAAGCTCGTTTATTTCATTTGACAATTCTCCAATCTTATTTTCAAGATTTGCAATCTTCAAGATAAGGAATGAAATGTAGTCAACGCTTAAGTTATCGTTTTCATCCTTATGGACAATTTCATTAAGACCAGCTGCAAGAACATCTTGTGCAATCACACCATATGTCTTAGACTTCGTTTCATCATTCTTGAAGTTAAATGTCTTGAACTCAACAAGGTCGGACTTCCTAGCGTCCATGCCAAGCAATGACTGGATATTCTCCTTAATTCTCTCGTCTGACGTTGCATAGAATGATTTGGCAACAATTGAATTGCCACTCATGCAAATATCATGGTCAAACTCATAGCAAGTGCCGTTAAACTCAATTAAATGGTCTAAACTTGTTGGAATATTGATTGTCTCTGCTGAGTTAGCACAATCCTTACCTGGGTCATATGTTTGGCTGCTAAATGTCCTAACATCACCACTTTGGAATGTAATGTTGTGCCTATTCAAATGATTTACACAAGTTGGAATACTAATGGTCTTATCAGCACTCGTGTTGAATGAATCACTGCCACTCTTTCCGCTTGTTGCCTCATATGTCCAAGTCAACGAGCTGTGTGGTAATGCCCAAGTACTAGCACTTGCTGGGTCATACGTATTAGTAAATCCATTATGAGTTACCTCCAATGTACCTCTGTTAATGTTATCAACACTTTGTGGGATAACAAATGACATTGTACGAGCGTCACCAAATGTATTAACTGTTCCATCACCTGGGTCATAAGATGCGCCAGCAGCACTCTTAACATCGCCATATGACCAACTTACAGTCTTTCTGTTAATATGGCTTGCGTCAGTTGCAGCAGTAATTGTAACCTTCTTATCAAATGGGTCATATGTCCAGTTTGTAGCGTCATTTGCTGTTTTAACATCACCACTTACAGAATTCAATGTGTAAGAGTCTAAACTATGGAATCCATTAGCTCTAGAAAACTCTTTAGTTCCAGTACCGTCAGCATTTTTAATTGTTACCTTCGTTGTTGCTGAAACCCAATTCTGTTTTCCATCATACCAAACATCTACGTTAGCACCTCTATCAGTGTTACTATTATTTTCATCTATATCTTTTACAAAATCGTCAGCAGGAAGATATGTAACTATATCATCTGGATGACCAGTTGATGGGTCAAATACATTCCAAACAAGTTTTATATACCAACTACATGTATTATCGCCAACAGGACATGGGGTAAATGTATTGTCATTAAAATGACCATTAACTATAGAAACATCCTTTAAGATGTGGTCTTTTGGTATATTAATCTCACCGATTTCCTTTCTTTCGCCACCAACATATTGCCAAAAAGTATATTTCTTTAACAATTCGCTTTCAGGAGAATATGTCTCAGCCGACATTGATACAATTGTATTATTAACTGTAAAATTAATATTGGCATCACAATTTCCGTTATCTTGATGCAATGTATACTCAGTGTAAGCATAACCAGTACCACTATGTGTCGTAGAAGATAAAGAAATTCTACTTCTATCGTACACCTCATCAAGTGCATCATCAACGGTTAGTGAATGCAGCTCACAATCCCCACTTTTAGCCCTTCTAACATAAGTGATTGGATAAGTACCTTCATTATTTCCATTACAAGAATTGCCACCAATCGTAAGTTTACCGCCTTCATTAGCAAATATACTTACAGTTTTACCGCTTTGGCAAAGTAAGTCATTCGCATAAATCGTAACATCGCCTTCATTAGTTTCAATATTGATATTTTTTGCTGTTATAGTGATGTCGTTTGATGCGGTCTCAGACAAATCACCATTTTTATCTAACTTGATGTTAACACCATTACCAGCACTACCAGCAATGTCACCAGCCTTTACTTGTACGTAGTTATCACCATGTACATAGTTAATACCGTCGGTTGTTCCAGTTGCATCACTTAAAATGTATGGCGCTATTTCTGTAATTGCTGCGCCAGCATTGATGTCAACATTAGTTGTTGCAGTTTCTTTAATGTCTTTTGCAGCAACAATTTCTACATTATTCTGACCTGCGTATTTTGTATTATCTGAATTTGTGGTAATCAATGTACCCTTACCAAATACTCTTGTATTTGTTGCAATAGGAGTACCATCACAATCAATACCAACGTTGGTTGCCTTACCATAGAGGGTTACTTTTTCCTCACCAACAAGACAAAGGTCAGATGACTCCATTGTCGTTTGACCAGATTGGCAATCAACATCTGAGAAGATGATGTTCCTAGAGTCAAGCCTAATCTCATCACAAGCCTTAAGTAATATCTTGCCACTAGCGCCGTCACATTGTTCAAAAACAATATCGTTCGACTTAACCTCGAATTTGTTGCAAGACTTTATATTTGTAGTACTAGCTGATAAACCCACATTTGTGGTATCAATGCTAACCTTTCCACCATTTGCACATTCTTCAACAGTGAAATTGTTTGTCTTGGCGCTTATATTGTCGCAAGCATCAATGGTAACTTTATTACCATCTACCAATACATCATCGCCCTTTAAGGTTGTCTTGGTTGAAACATAGTTACCGTCACAACTTGTACCGAAGTTGGATTCATTAACACCATATATGTTCAATGTATCATTTGCTTCAATGCAAACCTCATTTACATTCACGCCTAACTTACTGCCGCAATCACCATCAGTACCCTTAATCTCAGTAGTACCATTAAATTTAGCCCCACAAGTTGATGTAATTGAACTGAATGATGGGTTAGCACCAATCATGGCATAGTTAGACATGTCGATGGCGATACCAGCACCGTCCTTATATCCGTCATCCCCAATAGGATTGATAAGGTTGCCATATATATCCTTAGCACCATTGACCTTCAAGTCATAGTCGGTGTCCTCTTGAATGGGGGCAACTTGGTTTAACTTGATGATAATGTTTGACTTGTTCTGGGCACGGTCTTGCACCGTAACTCCCTTTATTGAAGGGTCAGAACCCCTTACATAAGCCTCATAAGGAAACACTTCCTTCTCATCCATCCAATTGACGATTGTGTTATCCTCGGAGAACCTTACAACCTCATCGGCACTGTTCTTAGTGGAAATAAAGGTATTGCCACTAGCATTGTTAACGCCCAACTCACCAACCTCTAATGTCTCTGGCGTTGGCTGCTTGTCATACACACTACTATGAATGTGTAACAGCTTCTTTCTGTCTTTACTCATTTCTTTAAATTACTATTTAGTACGTTATTCAAGCAGATAAATATCTGCAAACTCATTATTTACTAAATATAAATATTACAAGAAGCAAAAAAAGAGTACCTTATTTTATGTCTTATTATTTCTCTTACTTTAATATTAAAATAATCTCGTTTTTATTTAATTTTTCCAAAAAATATATTATTTTTTCAACAAAATATCTATATTATGGGTCACGTGTATTTAATTGGTGAAATAGGGAAAGAAGGAAAATATAAAATAGGTTCAACGATGGCAAAGGATGTTAATAAAAGATTGAAACAATTACAAACTGGGAACTCTTCAGAACTCTTCATTAAAGAAAGCTATGAAACAGAACATCCATTCAAACTTGAAAAAATGCTCCACAATCACTTCAAATCATCAAACCTTATAGGGGAATGGTTTGAACTGTCTGAAAGCGATACAGAGGCTTTTAGAGGGGTCTGTGAGGAAAAAGAAAAGATTATATCATGTCTCAAAGATAATCCATTCTATTTTAACGCTAGAATTATACCAATGAAAATGAATTTTGACAAACCAGATAGATACGGAAGAGTCTATGACCAAGAAACAATGAAGACACTTATTGAAGATTTTAATGTGAGATTAAAAGAATTTGAGGATGTCTTAGGGGAACTTAATCATCCATTACAATAAAAGGGAACTACCGAAATAGTTCCCTTATTTTTATGCCCAACATCTTGCCCTTGTTCTTGCAGTCATATGGTCTCCTACAGAGAATGGGTCTGTACCATCGTCTGCAACCTTCTTCAATGTACCAATGGCATCCTCAAGCTGACTGATTGCCTTGAATGTCTTTCCAGCCAATGTCTGTAATCCAAGCCTCCTACCCTTGCCATTGATGCATTCCTCATTCTTATAAAGCTCCATGAGTCCGCTTTCAACTGCACCATTCATTAGATTGGTGATATGGGTCTTGATGTCCTCAAGTTTCCAAGCAATCTTCTCCACGTACTGGTATGCAGCTTTCTCGTTTCTCTTAGCCATCTTCTGTACCTCTTCAACGAGGTTAGAAAGCTCACTGACATTCACACGGTAACGCACGAAATGAGGGCGAATCTTGCGATGTTCAAGAATCTCGTTGGCAATAGTACCCCACTGGCGATAAGCATGGTCATAGTATGCTGACAGAGACTTGAGAGTTGTGATAGGTTTCAGCATCTTCTCAACCTCCATTGCAACAGCACTAATCTCTTTAACGACCTTCTTACGCTTCTTTGTCTTCTTACCTTCGGCTTCTTTTTTCTCCTTCAGCATCTTCTTATACTCAGCCATAGTATAAGACTTGCCACCAACAGTAATCTTACAAGTGTCTCTCTCCATAGAGGACATTGATGTATAACCGCTTGCCATAATTATTCCTCCAAATATGTTTTAGATGAAAGAAGATGCTCAAGTGCAATCTCTCGCTTCTCCTTATCGGTTGTCAACTGCCACATAATCTTATGCAGGTCTTTTGTATCAAGCATATTGATATTACGGACACTGTAACCATCGTCTATCCAAAATACAGAATTACCATTCTTATACATGGACACAATTCTCTTGCGTTCCTTATGACGGAACGTACCCTCAACAAACTCACACCAAAACTGCTTTTTCAGCTTAATCTTGCCGCTTGTTCGTGCATCAACTTTTTCCTTAATCAATTTAAGGGTTTTCTGTCTCGAAATCATAATATAACAATGTTTTTTTAATTCTACCGCAAAGGTACGAAAAAAAGTTGAACTGACCAAATATACAGCTCAACTTTTAGAATTTTTTAACTTTTTTCTTTCTTCTAACTTTTCTTTAATAAGTTTCCTCTGTAACCTATCGGCAATTATGTCACAATGACAAGGCAATGGTTTACAAAAGCATTGTAGGTATATATCCTCACCATTTTTATAATGCTCATATATCTTATCAAACGCAGCAGTTAACTCTTCATCAACCCCATAGGACACATCAAAATATCTTTCAAATGCCTCTATTGCCTCTTCCCTTGTCTTAAACGAAAGGTTAGCAATGCTAGTATGTACCCCATTATGAGTAAACGGATTACCTAACGGATTGTCGTTTCGCTTCGTATCTTTGTTTCTGTGCCTACCACAATAAAAATTGTTTGGTTCATTTGTGTGGTCTTCATTGTGGCTGTTGTATATTATTATCTGCCCCATGAACTTTTAATCTGAAATTATAGGATTCACCTTTTTTAAAAGGACTGTTAATCTTCTTTTCGCTATCATCAATACACTCTCTCAAGAATTTATTCCAAAGACGTGTATAATATCTAACATACATTCCAGTAGCCTTAAACTCTTCCCATTTTACCATTCTTTTTCTAGTGAAAAGAACAACCCCAGTTTCAGCACTTTTTATGTATTTTGTATATTCTTTACCTTCATGTTCTGCTTTCCAAGCATTTCTAATAATATAATATCTTGGATTCCTCCACTTGCGATTTTTAAGGTTAGGGGCAAGGATAAACATTCTAGTCATAAAATTACTTAATGTACGATTATTCCTAGAAAGATAGTCTTCAACAAATGTGTTTTTATATAATCGCCTTTTTCTGAAATATCTATTACCATTATCATTCATAATGATATTTCGGAAAAATAGGTATTCCTCAAGAATGCAATTCTTCTTTAAGAACAACAGAAATACTTGTGTTGCTGTCATACTAACGCCCCATCTACCATTTTCAAAACACTATTGATTTCCATTGGTGTTTTTTTGGATAGTTTGTTAAAAACCCTAATAGCCCTATTCCTATCAATCTCATTACTCCTAAATGCCTCTGCTGCATTCAGTATTGCGTCAACTTGGTCACTAGGCATGTTCAACATTGATGCCATAGTCTTCTTCAAAAAAATATTTGCCATAATATAATCTATTTTATGCAAAGATATGTAAAATATTTCAAAAAAACAAATTAAAACACATCTTTAATTTTATTTAACGATTCATACAATGCTTTCATATCATCCCTATCAACTTTAGTTGAATCTATATAGTGTCCATACTTGTCATACATGTTTACAGTAAACTCTCTCTCATGAGAATCATACTCAATTTCAATTTTATCACTTCTAAATATGTTCATAATTTTCAATTTTAGAATAAATATAAACATATTTTCAAAAAATAAAAATGCAGCCACTTTCACAAGCAACTGCATTTAAAAAGACCTATTTTCAAGGTCAACATATAGGATTTATTTTAATTTCAATCCCAACCCCAAATTTCATGAGACATAGGAAATCTCATAGCCATACGCCTTAAAAACTCATCAGTAAACCATTTCTTCTTGCGGAAAAACCACTTGAACTTCTTATGGTTACTGCTCATTACATGAGCTTTCCAAGATTTCTTATGAGGCATCTTGTTCCAAAACCTCTTTGGGGTGTTATATTTCTTACCTTTAGACATATTAAATTGGTTTTAGTTACCAGTGCAGGATTCGAACCTGCGATGGGTTTTTAACGCCCATAGAGGGACCAAAATCCTCCGTCTTAAGCCTCTCGACCAACTGGCAATATTGTTGGGATACCTAGATTCGAACTAGGAAAAACAGCTCCAAAAACTGTTGTGTTACCATTACACCATACCCCATTGATATTATGATGGTTCACACTTCATTATTTTCAAATGGTAATGGTGGTATTTCCATCCAATACTTGACCCAAACTTTTTCCCAACGTTTATTTTTCCAATGATTGTTTCCATAATAATAGACAATATCCATTTCTAAATCTTCATCTGTATATGGTTCATCATCGTCACAAATATTGTTTGGGTCTTCATCCCAAAATGCAGCCAAATACCCAATTTCTCCCAAATCGTCATAATTTTTGACAATTGGTAATTCATTTTTTTCAGTATTATTCCAATTCATAATATTAAATTCTTTTGTAGCTCTGGAGGGATTCGAACCCTACGAGCCCAGCTGGGCAGCAGATTTTAAGTCTACCGTGTCTACCTCTGCACCACAGAGCCATCTAAACAAAATGAGTACCCTCGGTGGGAATCGAACCCACACGCTACTGTTATTTCGCACTAGATTCTTAGTCTAGCATGTCTACCTAATTCCATCACAAGGGCATATACGTAGCTCTAGTGGGAGTCGAACCCACATACCTTTCGGCACCTGATTTTGAGTCAAGCGTGTCTACCATTGCACCATAGAGCCATATTATAAAACAACGTTGTTGTCTCTTAGGTAACGCTCTACGTTGTTTATTTTTGCAACCTACACGAGACCATATCTGTCTCCTTCCTACCACACACCTATAATCGCCTCGGTTGCCGTTTAGTCCTAATAAAACAAATGCATCGTAAATTAGATTTTTACCCAATTCACGATGCAAAGATATGAAAAATTTTTCAATTAACCAAATATTTTAGAGCTTTTTAACGAATAATTCTCTTCTCTGCTCTTCTGATTCTTCCACCCTCACTAAGTGGTCTACTTGGTCTTGTTGGTGCTGTTACCTTGTTTGCGGCAGCACTATTGCCTTTGTTTTTACTACATCCACATGCCATAATCTTTATATATTTTTAAAATAACGTTATTATTCACCATAAGGATTATCATCAAAGAAATAATCTTCTTCGCTTGGAACATCATAATCGTTATAATCGACCTCAATATTATTCTGAAGAGCTTTTTGAATGATTCCATTGTCTTCTATTGGAATGCAATCACCATCTTGGCAATAATCAATCTCAATTACTTCAACTTCTAGATTATCAATTATCTCATCTGGGTCATCTGGCACGTCATAGTCATTGCTTCTCATACCTTGCCTCATATATGGGCTACACAAGACATTATACTTTACGTAAGCTAATGCGTCTCCACCTAACTCTACTTCTGTCTCATTTTCTCCTGGACTTGCGCTCAGTTGTTGTTGAACCAATCCTTGTGCGATGCTTTGTAAGAGTAGGCTATCATCTTGCTCACGCAACACCCTTTCAACACTACGTTGAATGAGATTGCGCAAATCTGACTCAGTTAATCTAATTATCTTTTTCATTAAAAAATTATTTCTTTGTATTATAAAGGCAACTATATAGGGCTTGACCCAATACGTTTCTTGCTTCACAGGGTTCGTAACCTCTTCCCTCAACAAGCTCTTCACCCACTTGCCAATGGGCTATCCATAAATGGATTTTATTTAATTTGCGGTATTAAGACCCATCAAGGGGTCACGCTTAATCAAAAAGTATACAATTACTATTATAAATATAACAAACTCCGAAAAATATTCAAGATTTCTTGATATTTTTGTTGATATTGTCATATTCTTTAGTCACATAATGATATATGGCATATTCAGTACCCACAATAAATGCTAGAAATAATATTCCAAATATTATCATAGTCCAAGATAATCTAATATTGGATAACAATTTTTTCTTATCTCTTCCTTCTCATCTTTTGTGTATTTTGATTTATCACTGATAAGGTAATCAACCTCTTCCCTACCATTTCTTACCGCTACGCATTTGGTGAGGTGGCTGCATTCCCAATCTATTACTGCGCCAAGCCAATCAATCTTATTCATGCCATGACTTCTTCCATAGAAAATATGATGGCTGTTATGGTGTTTATGCCATTTCCTTACGCGCATATAATCACCCCATATTAGCTTAAGCCAAGGTTTCTCAATGTCATGTAAAAGCCATTTAGGTTTCCATACGCCTAATTTCCATGCAGTATAGTTGAAAGCTAGCCAATGGTAGAACCAATAACTAAATGTACTCTTTTGTTCTACTGTGAATTTCTTGAAATTAAAAAACATAATTATTAGGAGTTATATAACGTACATTCTTATGCATATTGGCAAACTTCAAAATCTTATTCTTAATCACTGAAATCTCATTAGTTTGATATAATGGAACATTGTATCTCTCACATACAACTCTAACGTTATCAAACCTATAGAAATTTGGTTCACAAAATACTATTAATTTATGGTCTTTTGCAAATAATCCAATCTCCATCAATGATATTGGCGATTTTGAATTACCCAATATATTCATTATAATCAAACTAGCATCTTCTAAATGAGATAGTTCCCATTTAATCTGTTTATCAATCTCACTATGGTCATCAGATGAGGGCCACTCAGAACGTCTTGGGTTAAAAACTACGATAGGATGAACTGTGTCACAAGAACTCAGTTCACCTATCAATTCATCTTGCCAATTTATACTTTCCCCATTGTCTATAGTGCCTCCTAAAAATACTCTCAATGGCATAATATCATATGTTGTATCTTTGCCATTGCAGTTATCATAAATGGGTGTGAAAACTTTAATTTTATCCATACAAAGCAAATATATATATTTAAAATGGGAAATCCAAATAAATCACTTAATTTTTAGGCGAAATTAACACTTTATCTGCAATGCCTAATTCGACTGCCTCTTGACCTATAAACCAATTGTTTCTGTCGCAAAGCTTTTCCATATCTTCAAATGTATGACCAGTGTTATCTGCTAGAATCTTATATACATCGTTCTTACATCTTCTTGTCTGCTCAATCTCAATTTCAAGGTCAGCGAGAGTACCACTCTGTGAACTACTAACTTGGTGAATCATAACTCTACTATGAGGTAGAACGAATCTCTTTCCCTTTGCACCATTACTTAACAGTACTGAACCCATAGAAGCCGCCATACCAATACAAGTAGTAGAAATATCACAACTGATGTAGTTCATGGTGTCTACCAATCCAAGTCCATCAACGACTGAACCACCTGGAGAATTGATATACATACTGATGTCTCTTTCATCAACTGATGATAGATAAAGCAACTGTGCTACTGCTGTATTGCATGAATCATCGTCAACTACTCCAGTGAAATAGATAATTCTATCATACATAAGCCTCGAAAACACATCAAATGTAGCTACATTAAGCTGTCTTTCCTCCAATATATAAGGCGTAAGTATGTTGTTAGCCTTTTTAATTTGGTCATCTACTACTGTTGCCCTAGCTTTTGTGTTGCTAATGGCAAATTTTCTGAAATCTTTTGTAATATCCATTTTATTAAAAATTAAATTTTTGGTTTTCGTGAACTATAATTGTTAATTAAAATTTAAGTCATTCATTGTTACATCTGTGCCGTGTATCATATTCCACCTATCTAGGGTAAACTGTATTCTTGCCCTAGTAGCTGCATTGTCAACTTCACCAACAAACACACTCAACGCCTCTTCTATCGTCTGTGGTGGGTCATCCATTGGTATATAGTTACCCAATACAATGCCTTTCTTTTTTTCAAACTTCAAGTTCATGTATTCCGTAAAGTCTAATGGCTTCCAATATGCTTCTATCAATCTCAGCAGCTATATTATTCGCTAAGTACTGATATGTTATTTCCTCGTCAGTTAACAGTTTCATAACGTGTCATTACTATATACTACAGCAGCAAAATCATCAATAGTAAAACTAGTCATATTGGCTTGGTTAAAAGTTGCTATAGCATTGTTTATATCTTCTAGCGTGTTCGAATTGGCATTCTCCAAAAGTTGTTCAATCACAGTAGTAACATCACTCCAAATTGTAGTATACCCATTGATACTGTTTCTATCTCTTACAACAACAATAGGTTTGTTGAAATGCAATTTCATTTTCCCCTCTCCTTTGGATATTCATATGTTTTATTCAATTCAAGAAACTTTCTCCTAAGAGCTTTAGTTTCCCTTTTGTCTCTACCTAAAACAAAAGCATACTTCCCTTTTGGTTTAACTTCAACCTTTTCTGCTTTGCTAAACATTTCTTTAGAATAGTCTCTAAGTTGCTTCTCAATTTCATCTGGAATATTTTCCCAAAATATTTTATCTCCTTTATTCCAATCACTTTTCCATTCAATCCCTAAATCTTTTGCATATCGTTTATAAAAGCTTCTGCTTCGAAACTGTCTATCAGAAATAACACTATTTTGGTTATATGGATTAATACACATAATTTTACGACCAGTTCCATTTCCCAAATAATAAAAATTTAAAGCTCTGTATATCCTTCCGTCTTCTTTGGCTGATGAATCACTATAGCACGTAAACAGTCTATATTGTGTATTATCTACCATCCATTTAATACACCACATTAAAAACTTACTGCCAAGGT
>Ga0310697_10004853_pt1 | contig 13186 bp, 9 predicted proteins | sample 172DNAGHGlowgp2_FD_203883 | JGI IMG/M metagenome (GOLD analysis project Ga0310697, IMG submission 203883) | Sheep rumen microbial communities from Palmerston North, Manawatu-Wanganui, New Zealand - 1728 DNA GHGlow gp2 (v2) (version 2) | ecosystem: Host-associated > Mammals > Digestive system >...
TTGTTTATGAAGATACTATTGTGAAAAATAAAAGAAAAGTAAATGTATATTTTGGTATAAAGTATAATAATGGGCAAGAAATAGTATTCAATTCTGTAATTAAAAACTATGCACATAGTGGAGAAACAGCAATTATATTTAATGCTAATGTGAATGAAGAGATATCAAAACAAGTTGTAGAAAAGAGAAAAGAAAACGAAATAGTTTCAGATGGTTCACCAAGAAATGATATACCACCTAGAGGAGTTCCATTGGAATGGGCTGATGAATAAATTCAAAGTCAATTATTGAGGTGGCATAAGTGCAGTTTTATGCAAGACATCATTGAAGCAAAAATTATTACAATGAAAATTATAGAATCAATAACAAAAAGAGGTCATGAAGATGACCTCTTTTTTGTCAAAATACATTGATTTTTGTAGCTCTTATCAATTTTTATTGTTGCATAAAAGCCGGAAAAATTATATAATATAATAAATATAGTTTTGTTCTTTTTTAGATAGATAGAACATAAAAGATGCAAAAAATATTATATATTTGGGATAGAGTTTTCCTATTAATGAGGTAATTATAGTTTAAAGGAGTTCATAATTATGAATGATGATAATCAAAATGATAACAAAGGTGCTTTTTCACAAGGCTTAGATACTGCGAAAAATGCTGTTAGTGGTGCAAAAAGTAAAGCACAAGGAATGCAAAGGATTGTGAAACGAGCAACTGCTAAGAATGCAGCGTTAAAAGGCGTTGCAACAGTGGTTAAAGGTTTCTTAATAAAACTCGCAATAATTATTTTAATAATAATTTTTGTGGTTGGTATTATTGCGTTCTTTTTAACAATACCTGGAATGATTATGGAAAACTTGAAGAAATTAGTTAAAGCATTAGGTGATGGTTTAGCTAGTTGGTTTGGTAAAGGTGATGAGACTTTTGTTGAAAAGAGTCAAATCTATGAAGTCTTAGATTATTTAGAGACTATGGGATATGGACTAAAAGAAGATGGTTTCTTAACGGATTTCGTTACGAGTGATATATCAGATGGTGAAGTTGATAAAATAATTTCCGAAAAATTTGATAAAGATAACGGAACAATGTATGTTGATACTGAACAAGGCGTACTAAGAGACGATGAAAATAAAATAATTGGTGCATATAGTGATTTCGTAATGAATTATATTATTTCAGATAACTATATGTATACAATTAGAAACTTTAACGTAAATACAGAGCATTGGTATGAAGCTTTATGGGATCATTTTGCTTCAATATTCTCAGATAGTTTATCAAATAGAACAGGTATGATTACATTATATAAGGCAAATGAAGATGGAACGCCTTCTAGAAATGCTTATGATTCTTGGGAATGGGGTTCAATTGAGATAAATGCTAGTAGCCAAACAATGAAGGTTCAGCTATTAGGACTTTTTGATTACAATGAGCCAATGGAGTATAGCTTAGAGGGATGGACAGGACGTTATGGTATGCCACTTGAATTCTTACTTTCTGTTCATGCTGCAACAATGATGCCTGACTTAGCTTATGATATGCAGAATGCATTTGATACGGAAGTAGCAGTTCAATTATATGAATCTAATGGAGAGGCTGCAGCTATATATCAAGGAACAAATGGAGATATAACTTATGAAACATTAACTCAGACTATGACGGGTGTTTCAGGTAGAAATATATTCAGCGCAATTATTGCTGCAATAGATAATAGTTATATTTCATCAGAAGAGTTTAATCAAGTAATTGAACTAGGGTTAGTTCCACCATGTCATAAACAAGGTGATGATGGAACATATGAATGTGGTTGTACTGTTGATTCAAATAAAACAGCTGAAGTAGTAATGCGTGATGATGGATCAGGAAATATTGTACCATATCCAGTAAAAACAGAAGACTATGTTGAAAATGGTGAAACGAAGACTAGAAAATATATAGAATACAATGGAACAAAAGAGGTAGTTTCAGATAGTCAAATTACAACTAAAGAATCATTTGTTGTAGGTGATGATTGTAGAGCCTATTTAGAATATGTTATGGGAATGCTAGGTAAAGAAAACGATTATAGCTACAATACATATATTCCATATATTGAGAAAGTTTCAAATCATTGGTATAGAGATGTATATTTTATGATAAGTGAGTCTGATTCTGATGATTTAAATATTGTTGACTATGATTATGATTATGAATCTTTAGTAAAAGAACGTTGGACATTATATGAGACATGGACAAAAAATGAAAATCCAGAACTTGAAGGATACCAAAAATTGTATGAGGTATTACCAGGAGGGGAATTAAAAGATACACCAGAGACAGATATTAAATTATATGAGCTTGGCGGAGTTATCACAGACAAAGATGGTAATACAGTAAAAAGATATGTAAAAAAAGCAGTAACAAATAAAGTTGCAAGCATATATGACGATTACAGATGGAATCATCAAAATGGATATTATTCAGCATATGATTTTGATCAAGAGAATTCTCATTCTAAAAAACCATTATTTACTGAAGAACAAATTGAACAAGCAAGTTCTGATTTAGAAAAAGAAGCTATGAAGAAAATGTTCATAGATGTTGAGACAGAGACAGTTCTTCAAACTGGCGATGGCATGAGAGCAGAGACCAATCCTTTAATTAAGGATATGTTTGTAAACAATTTATATTTTAGATATGATCATGATTTAGAGAAAGCTGAAGCTATAGTAAGATTGAGAAAAAATGAAGGTGTTAACTACGGACCAGTTTATAGTGAATCACGTGGAATAGATTTCCGCGATAAGACTACAGAAATAAAAGACTCAAATGATCCAACATCAACAAAAACAATTACAGCAGAAGAGTTAGCTGGACATGTAGAGTTAAATAGTGATAACTTAGCAGCATTTAACATGCTTGAAAATATGCATACATTAGATGCAGATTACATATATAGAGATTTTAAAGAATTAGTAGTAGAACTTGGATATTTCGATAAAGCAGACTTAACAGACGGTACAGCAGAATTATTAGAATTCCCAGTACCAGAAATTGGATCTGGTGGTTATCCAAAGAGATTCTTAGATAAAAATGAGCATACGGTTGGAACATTACTACATTCTAAGAAGGATTATGACGCTATAGAAGCTAATGAAGGGGCATTAATTGCGGCTATTCAGTTGTTGGCAAATGAAGTGTCAGATGAAGAATATCAAGCTCGACAAACGGCTGGTGCAAATAATCCTCCTGGAAGTATGGAACAACAATTATATGCACAACAAGCAAGAAATGATTTGTATAGAGCGAAACAAGAAATAAGAGCTTTGGCAGGAGTTAACTCAACACAATATGCATCTGTTGGTGCTCCTGAGGGAGGCGGCCCATCAAAGGCAAACTTATTGTCACTAGATGAGTGGTGGGAAGAGAGCCAAAAGATGTTTGATATATATAAAGGCGAAGGATGGACATACTTACAAGACCACTCTATGGGAACTTTTGAAGAAGCTCATACAACAGGACATCATACAACTGACTGTTCATTAAATGCTTCATGGATGCTTCAAAAGATGGGAGCTTTATCAGAAGGACACACATTCTCTTCTCATATGGGACATACTGGAACACTTGATATGTCAAATGTTTGTGCTCAAGAATTGATAGATGCTGGTGCAGAAGTAATTGTTCCACCAGATGGAACAAAATTTGCTAGTGCAGCAAATAGTGGATTCCTTGAGCCAGGTGATACATTATTCTATGATGGTCACGTAAGTACATATTGTGGAGATTCATATAAAGATTATGGAAAAACATTTTGCTGGGATACTGGTTCAACAACAGGTATTCAAGCAGGAGGACCACGTGATACTTCTTATGAGGATAGAGATATAGAATTAATTATAAGATTAATGCCTGGTAAGAAAGAGAGTTCTGATCCATATAAGGGATATAGCGGAAATGAGGCTGTTGTATCTCCAGTAACAGGTATATTACTAGACTATGGAACATACGGAACAAACGATAAGAATACAAAATCAACCAGAGAAATAGATAATGGCGATGAAGTTGTAACAGAGTTCTATAGAACAAATGTTGACTTAAAATATGGTGTAGAAAGTCCATTTATAAGTGGATTAGATTTGGAGCAAACAACTGATAATACTCAAACAACAGAAAATACTGAAATTGATGCTTCAATTGACGAAACAACAGATATTTATGATAGAGTTGGCTATGCAAAAATATTGATGTTAAATCAAGAGAACTTTGAAAAGATAGATAAGGCTGGAACCTATTGGAATGTAAATGGAGAACACTATAATTATGTAGATAAATTTAGTTCTCCGGATGAATATAATGATTACATGAAAGATGAAGGTATCCCAGATTCTGAAAAGAATAGAGTTGTAACAGAACAAGGATATAAAGAATTCTTAGAAGACTATGCAGATTGTGGATTAGATGGATACATTGTGTATATAGATGGTTTCTTATGTGAAACACCAGATACGGAATTAGTTGCTTCTCTTGGAGAAGAAGCTGAGAACGAGATGTTTAAACAGCAACCATCAGGCGATAATAAGCTTACAATGGACGATTTCAGAATAAATAGAGATAACCTAGCAGCTTCTACAGAAGGTGAGAAACCTAAGATGCTTAATTTATATGAGCCTGAAAAGGAATTGATGCTAGCTAGTGAAACTGCAACAAATAAACAGAATGTTGAAGTGGAATTAAAACGAGATGCTTTCCCAGCAATGGAGGTTGATGGAACAATCTTCATTAAGGAAGGAACAGTTCTAGGAAGAACGATGACAGACAAAGAGCTAATTGAAGGAACAGCTGATGGATATGAAATCAGGAAAAATGACGACAATGGCTTTGATTATTATAGAGTTCCTGAAGATCAACAAGGTGGATCTCAAGACGGAACACCTCAATACAATGATGATGGTACATTAAAGTATGAAGGCGATAGAGTAATGGGTAATTACTTGAGAATTCAGTTCTTTAACAGAGAAGGCGAGAACGTTGAAAATGTTGAAGATTACATGAAACTTGATGAATTAGGTGAACAAAGTCAAGAATGTGAATTTGAACAATTAGCATATTACTTAGGTTGCTTAGAGGAAGGATTCTATCAAAGTGGAGATCATGGTTCAACATATGGTGTTGAGGTTTTACAGGATGGTGCAGGAAATACAACAGCATTTGGTTTAACTAGTGCAGTTGCAGAACTTCCAACAGTTCAATCACAATTCCCTAATTTCAAGAGCAACTTAGCTGCAGGAGAAGTACCTAAAGAAGAAGCACAAGATGTATTTATACTTGTATTAGAGGCTGCTCAAGAAACTATAGAAGAAAAAGCAAATCAAGAATTAGATGATCTATATCTATTCGCTTTAATTGACTTGTCACATGCGAGTCCATCAGAGTGCTATCAAGTTATAGACATATTTAATGCTAATGGAACGTTAACTGTAGCTGATTTTGAGAACCACTGGGGCACTAATATGAATTATGCAGCAGGATTATCAAGAAGAGGTCATAATAGAGGTATCTTGGCAACAGAAGGAAGATGGCTTCTATATCAAGAAGGTTCACAAGGAGACGAAGTAATATTTGATACAGATACACCATGGACAGAGTTCTGCGATGGTGGAGGTACTTATGAATTGATTACAGAAGCTTCTGGTTTCTATCATATTAAAAAAGGAGCCGATAACTGGGTTGGACCTTATGATTAATGGTTAGTAATTTCAAGGAAATGGATTAAAAACCATTTCCTTGATAATAATACTTTCGAAAAAAAGGAATGAAAATTATGAAGAAAACAAAAAATAAAAGTATTGCTGTGTTATCTATAATGGTATTAATAATAGTTATTTGCTTAATAGGCATTATAGTATTAAATAATAGTAAACCTAGAAGTATGAAGAGAGAATATTCAAAAGAAGATTTGAATATTATGGAAGAACAACTTTCTAGTTATCTAGATGATAAAATTGTCCCAAATGGATTGTCTAGAATGTATGGACAATATAAGGGAGATAATGAGTTTAGTGATTTATATAGATCTCTATATAAATTTGTTAACTATCTACCAAAAATGGAAACTGACAATATAGAAACTTTCTATGAGAATAATAAAAATGATATTATTGAGGCTATTGGAGCCGAATCTCAAGAAGAATATGTAGCTATAGTTAATCATTTTATCGATTCAGGCTACACAGGACAAAAGTATCTAAATTGTAGAGTTATGAATTCAAATTTTACAACTGAGAATGGTTTTTTCATAGTAAACATTGGATTTAATTTTGAAGGTATGGATAATCCAATAGTTGTAAATGTAGCTTTTTCAACTAGAGAAGGAGCTAAACCTATGGTAAAATATAGTCCTTATACAGAATAATAAAAGTATTAATAAAAGATAATGTCGAAAGATATTATCTTTTATTTTTTGAAGTCATGCAAGGTACAAAAAAGAGTATAAATATTTACATATTAATGAATTTGTAGTATAATAAATATGTTAGAGTATGTAAAAGAAGGGGAAATTTTAGTATGGATAGAATGAAAACATTTCTATTATACGCAGTTTTAATATTGGGCTTTATGTTTGTATCTCATATCCTAGAAGAAGGATTAATTGCAAACATGTATAAGAAGATGAATGGTAATATAATACCTTCAGCAGCTTATGACATCGATATTACTGATGTAAAGGGTAGAGCATCAAATGTTAATGGTTATCTTAATTTTAAAATTAAGAATAATACATCAAGCAATGATGATTTAGGAAATTTAAAAATTGACTTATACAGTAAAAGAGGACTTTTAGCTGCAACTAAATATGTTGATATTAACGGAATAGAACCTGGTGCAACTAAAGACTATCAAGTTAAGTTTAAAGGTACTGAAATAAGAGGTTATAATGTTGCCGTTGTTACTGATGAACAAGTACCAGATAAAACCAATATTCTTAACTTATTTGGATGGGAAATTGATTTAACAGATGTTTTTGGAATGGATTTAACCGACTTTACAATATTCGGACATAAATTAAAGGATATATTTAATTGGGATGCAACAAAAGCAACAGTTAAGAACTTCTGGTATGCTTTTATTGAATTATGCGAATCAATTCCATGGTGGGGTTATGCTATAGCAGGAGGAATAGTTCTATGGCACTTACCAAAAGGATATTTGTTCGGAGTATTCCCATTATAATTAGGAGGACAAAAGAAGTGGCAGAGAAAGAAAAGAAAGCAACAGACTTTGTTGAGTTTTACATTGGTATTATTTCAATCGCAGCTGGTATATTTTTCTTATTAAGTAAAGCTGTAGTACATTCAGGATTTTATGGAATTAGCATTGGTGGAATAAGCGTTTCAACAGGAATTGTTATTATACCACTTATGATTGGTGTAGTATGGCTAGTTAATGATCCAAAATCTATTATTGCAAGATTAATTACAATTGCAGGTTCAGTATTTATTATAGCTTCAATTATTTTAAATATTAGAATATCTTTTGTTACAACAACAATGGTTGATTATGTAATAATGATGCTATTGATTGCAGTAGGACTTGGATTAATTATTAAGACTTTCAGCATGGTAAGAAAAATTAATGATAAAAAAGAATAAAGAGAATAAGGAAAGCAGTATGTTAACACATACTGCTTTTTTTGTGAAATTTGTATGAAAAAGAAGAAATATAAAAAAATATATATTATAATGAATCTGTATTAAACAAGAATTGGAGGAAGAACATGGAGAGAGTTTTTGATGAAGAATTATTAAAAAGCAAAGCAAAAGAAATAAGAAAAGAATTAGTTACTATGATTTATAATGCACAATCTGGTCATCCAGGAGGATCTTTATCAATTGTTGAAATATTAACAACGTTATATTTCTATGAGATGAATGTAGATCCAAAGGATCCTTTAAATGAAAATAGAGATAGATTCGTATTATCAAAAGGACATTGTGCACCTGCTTTATATGCTACTCTTGCAGAAAAAGGTTATTTTCCAGTTAAAGATTTAGAAGGTTTTAGAAAAGTATCTGGATATTTACAAGGACATCCTGATATGAAACATACAAATGGTGTAGATATGTCTACTGGTTCTTTAGGACAAGGATTATCTGCAGCTAATGGTATGGCACTTGCTGCAAAAGTAAATAAAAAAGATTATAGAGTATACAGCATTTTAGGTGATGGTGAGATTGAAGAAGGACAAGTATGGGAAGCAGCAATGTCAGCTAGTCATTATAAATTAGATAATTTATGCATATTTGTTGATAATAATAATTTACAAATAGATGGTACTGTTGAAAATGTAATGAGTCCTTATCCAATAGATAAAAAGTTTGAAGATTTTGGATTTAATGTAATTAAAATAGATGGCCATAGCTACAAAGAAATTATTGATGCTTTAGAAAATGCAAGAAATACAAAAGGAAAACCAACAGCAATAATTGCAAAGACAACTAAAGGTAAGGGAGTATCTTTTATGGAAAACGAAGTAGGTTGGCATGGAAAAGCTCCAAATGATGAACAATATGAAATTGCGATGAAAGAATTGTCTTAAGGTAAGGAGGAATTAGATATGAATCTTGAAAATAAAAAAGCTACAAGACAAAGCTATGGAGAAGCTTTAGTTGAACTTGGAAAAAAGAACGATAAAGTTGTTGTATTAGATGCAGATTTATCTGGAGCAACAAAAACAAATATGTTTAAAAAAGAATTTGAAGATAGATTTTTTGATATGGGTATTTCTGAGCAAGATATGATTTCTACAGCAGCAGGATTTGCAACATGTGGATTAATACCATTTGCTAGCACATTTGCTGTATTTGCTACAGGAAGAGCTTATGATCAAATTAGAAATAGTATATGTTATCCAAATTTAAATGTAAAAATATGTGCAACACATGCAGGAATAACAGTAGGAGAAGATGGAGCAACACATCAAATGCTAGAAGATATCAATTTAATGAGAGGACTTCCAAACATGACTGTAATGTCACCTGCTGATGATTTAGAAGCTAAATGGGCTGTTGAAGAAGCAGCTAGAATAAATGGCCCTGTATATATTAGATTTGGTAGAGCTTCAACTCCACAAATTTATGAAGAGGGACAAAAATTCGAATGTGGAAAAGCAATAGTTCATGGAGATGGAACTGATGCAACTGTATTTGCAACAGGAGTATTAGTAGCAGAAGCTCTTAAAGCACAAGAGCAATTAGAAGCGGAAGGAATAAAAATTAGAGTTGTTGATATTCATACAATAAAACCAATTGATAAAGATGCTATTATAAAGGCAGCAAAAGAAACAAATAAACTAATTTCAATTGAAGAACATAGTATTATTGGTGGACTTGGAAGTGCTATTTCAGAAGTTCTTACTGATAACGAACCAAAGAAATTAGTAAGATTAGGTATGCAAGACTGCTTTGGAAGATCAGGAAAAGCAACAGAATTATTAGATTACTATAATTTAAATGCTAAAGCAATAATAGAAGCTGTTAAGAATTAATAAGCACATAAAATTATACCCATATATGTGGAAAAAAGCATCCACATGTATGGGTATTTTTAAGTTGTTTTTAAGGGTAAAAATATATGATACATTTGTGTTAAATTTGTGTTAGAAATTCGTAAAAATATTGATTTTTTGGCATATTATTGTTATGATATATAAGAAAAATTAGCACTTTTTTTAGGAAAGGATTAGCGAAATTATGATAGAATTTAAAAATGTTAGTAAAGTTTATGAAACTGGTACAGAAGCCGTTCATAATGCTACTTTTACAGTTGAAAAAGGTGAATTTGCGTTTTTAGTTGGTTCTTCAGGTTCAGGTAAGTCAACACTTATCAAACTTATATTAAAAGAAGAAGAAGCTACAAATGGAAATATTATTATAAATGGAAAAGATATAACATTCTTAAAGCCAAAAAGAGTACCATATCTACGTAGAAGTATGGGTGTAGTATTCCAGGATTTCAGATTGTTACCAGATAAGACAGTATATGAAAATGTTGCATTTGCTATGTATATAGTTAAAGCAACACCTAGACATATAAAGAGACAAGTTCCAATGGTTCTATCTCTTGTTGGTTTAAGTAACAAAGCACAATGCTATCCAGATGAACTTTCTGGTGGTGAGCAACAAAGAGTTGCTTTAGCAAGAGCTTTAGTTAATAATCCTTCAATGATTATAGCTGACGAGCCAACTGGAAACTTAGATCCAGATACAGCTTGGGAGATTATGAATTTATTAAATGAAATTAATGCTAGAGGAACAACAGTTGTTATGGCAACTCATGCAAAAGACATAGTAGACAAGATGAAGAAGAGAGTAATCAAGATTGAAAACGGTGTTATTGTAAGAGATGATAAAAAAGGTGGGTATAACAGTGAATCATAGTTATTTTTTAGGTGAAGGTTTCAAAAATATTTTTAAGAATAAAAAATCATCAGCAATTTCAATAATTACGATGGTTTGTACAATGTTTCTATTTGGAATATTCTTTGCAATAGGAACTAATATTAATTATGTTCTTGAACAAGTTCAAATGAAACAAGGTATGGAAGTATTCATATATGATGAAACAACTGATGAGCAAAGAGAAGAATTTTCTTCAGAGATTAAAGCTTTAGACGGAGTAAATAAGGTAACATATAAAAATAAGCAACAAGCTTTAGAGTCTATGAAAGAAAGAATGCCTGATAATCCAGAATTGTTAGAGGGATATGAAGGAGAAAATAATATTTTCCCAGCTTCATTTATTATCACTTTAACTGATCTAGAAAATTCAGAGAATATAACAGAAGAGATAGAAAGAATTGGTGCAAAGATTGCTACTCAAAATGCAGATACTCAAGTTAATTTAGAAATTGATGAAACAACAAATCATGCAACAATTATTAAAAATATAACAACAAATGATAATACAATATCAACATTAATCGTATTAGTTAGAGGTGTTAGAATTACTATTTTAATTATATTCGTAATATTATTAATAATATCTGTAACTATTATAGGAAATACAATTAGATTGTCAGTACACGCAAGAAGAAAAGAAATTTCTATTATGAAATATGTTGGTGCAACAAATGGATTTATTAAATGGCCTTTCATGGTTGAAGGTATTATCATTGGTATTATTTCTGCAGTTATTACTTTATTGATTGTAGGAATCTTATATGATGTATTAATCCAAAAGATTGAAGTATCTCCAGTTTTACAAAGAATTGGAATTACATTACTTCAATTCCAAGAGATTGCAAAACCAATAGCTATTGTTTATGCAGCTCTAGGAATCGGCGTTGGAATAATGGGAAGTTCTATGTCAATGAAGAAATATCTGGAGGTATAAACAGTTAATGAAAAAATTTATTAAAATTAATTTTATAATTTTAGTAATTTTTAGTATTATCTCTAGCTATTTTGCAATTTCACTTGCTACATCAGAAGAAGTGCTATCTGAAGAAACTCAGACAGAGGAAGAATCTGATGAAAAGACAATGGATGATTTAGAATTAGAGAAAGCAAATATTCAGGTAAACATAGATGACTATAATAATCAAATCCAAATTATTGAAAATGAAATATCATCTACAGTTGCTGAAATAGCAGAGATTAACCAAAAGGTAAATGATTTACAACTACAAATAGAGACACTTATTGCTCAAGAAGAAACAATGATAGCATATATTGATCAAGCTGAAAAAGAGTATCAGTCATCAACGGATAAATATGAAAAATTAAATAAACTTCTTGATAAAAGATTAGTAGCTATGTATGAAATGGGAAACACTTCATATTTAGACTTATTATTTAATTCAAGAGGAATTACAGATTTTTTATCTAATTATTATTTAATCCAAGAGGTTACTGCTGCTGATCAAGAGCTTTTAGCATCAGCCAAAGCTGAAAAGAGGTATAATAAAGCACTTAAAGAGGCTTTAGACAAAAAGAAATCAGAACTTGAAAGTTCAAGAGAAGAAGTTGAGAAAAACACAATAGCTCTTGAGAATATGAATATTATAAAGAGCAATAGAATGGCACAGCTTAGTGAAGAAGAACTTGAAATCGAATCTCAAATTGAGGAATATCAAACACAAATAGCAAATATTGAGAAAGAGATTAGACTTCTTGCACTTGCTAATATTAGTGCTGAATATGTTGGTGGTACAATGGCGTGGCCGGTACCTGGATATACTAGAATTACATCTCCTTTTGGAATGAGAACTCATCCAATAACAGGAGTTTATAAATTACATACTGGTACTGATATAGGTGCACCATATGGAGCATCATTTATAGCTGCTAATGATGGAATTGTTACTTACGCAGGTTGGAATAGAGCATATGGAAATATGGTAATAATTGATCATGGTGGTGGAATATCTACACTATATGCACATGGGTCTGCAATATTAGTTCAGGATGGACAAACAGTAATGCAAGGAACGGAAGTATTAAAAGTTGGTTCAACAGGGTACTCAACAGGACCACATGCACATTTTGAAGTAAGAGTTAATGGACAATATGTAAATCCAATTGACTATATTACATCATACTCAAATAGTGCGCAGAATTCAAAAAATAATGAAATTAAAGTTGAGCTAACAAGGTAAAGACAAAAGAAAATGGAGGTTTTATGAAAGTAAAAAACTCGATAATTGTAATGTTAATATCTGTTACCATGATTTTGATTATGGTTGCAACAAGTATAGGAACTGTTTATGCAGCAACTGCATCAGAATTAAAAAATCAACAATCTGAACTTGATAAACAGATTAAAGAAACAAGTTCTGAACTTGCTGGAACAAAATCACAAATGACAGATCAATTGAATCAAATTAATAAGTTAAATAGTGAAATAAGTGTTGTAGAAGATGAAATATCTACACTTAATTCACAAATTTCTTCTTTGGAAGGACAGATATCAGAAAAAGATCAAAGTATTAAAGAACAGGAAGAAAAATATGCTGTTCAAAAAGAGTTATTAGACAAAAGATTAGTTGCGTTATATGAATCTGGTAATATGTCATATCTAGATATGTTGCTGCAAGCGGATGGATTAGCAGATTTTATTTCAAAGTATTATACGATTGAAATTTTAGCTCAATCTGATGAAGAATTACTAGCTAAAATAGATGCGACAAAAAATCAAATAGTAA
>Ga0310697_10004854_pt1 | contig 13183 bp, 11 predicted proteins | sample 172DNAGHGlowgp2_FD_203883 | JGI IMG/M metagenome (GOLD analysis project Ga0310697, IMG submission 203883) | Sheep rumen microbial communities from Palmerston North, Manawatu-Wanganui, New Zealand - 1728 DNA GHGlow gp2 (v2) (version 2) | ecosystem: Host-associated > Mammals > Digestive system >...
GCGAAAAAGCGGAGCATGCACTTCGGCAGGTTGCTTCAGCCATATTTGAGGAGACCTGCAGATGCCTCTCCCTACGCCCTGCCATACCACTATTAGTGAAAAATCAGTCTTAAATCAAACTAGAGCGTTTTTTTTTAACTCCTACTATTTCCCACTCTTCCTCCTATTGCACTCCCTGCAGAGCATCTGGCAGTTCTCGGCGATGGTGCGGCCTCCTTTGCACCACGGCGTGATGTGGTCGGCTTCCATCTGCTCCAGCTCGAAATGCTTTCCGCAGATAGGGCATACACCCAACTGACGCTCATACACCTCGCGGCGGGTGTTGGCATCGAAAGCGCGGATGCCCAAGTGTCGCTCGTCACCATCGAGAACGTAGGCGTAGATACCCGCCTTGCTCTGCACATCGCTGTCCTGCATGTGTTTTGAAACCTGTTCTTCAAGGGCAGTGGCATCAAGTTTGTCATCCTTGTGGAGGTTGTAAAGTTCGCCCCATGCCACACTTTTCATCTCCTTGCGGTAAGTAGGAAATTTCGTCTTTACCCAATTTATAACATTTTGAAAATACAACCAAAGTTCATCGGCGTTGGGGTCGTGCTGGTGTTCTGACATATAACCCGAAATATCGCCATTGTTGTACCAATCGATCACTGTTTCTAAATAGTCCTGACGTATGCAGTTGCCACTGAGATAGCGGTTTCCCATCTGATATGCCACGCAGTTGGTTTTGCTGAACTTCCGCTTGGCTTCGGTAACGAAAGTGCCTGCGTACACGGCATTCCTGAGTTCCTGTTCTGTTAGTTTTTCACCTGCTATGTTGATGGTGCGGAACCAATCCAACCTCTCGCTGTCGGTGCCACTGCATACATATATAGTTAGCTTGTAGTCCAAAATTTGTTTCTGCCTGTCGGCTGGCAGGTTGAAGAAACCACAAGGATTTTTGTCGCCATCGAACACCACTGAAAAGTTGCCGTCCAAATACTCACAAATGGAGAGGGTGCGCTGCTGTCCGTCTATGACCTCGAAAGTGTTGTCCTCGCGTTTGGCCCAATACATCACATTAAGAGGGAATCCTTTTGACACTGTGCGTATTACAGCGGCTTGCTGCTCTGGTTTGTAGATAAACTCGCGCTGGTAAGGCGGACGTATGTCAAGCAGACCGCCGTATGCCTTTACACCGTTCTCTTCATTGTTTTCGTAACCTTCCACAAGGTCGCGGATGCTTATTTCTGTGAATTTTATTTCCATGGTTTACTGTTTTTTGCGGATTAAGATTCTAGGATATGTTTGTATATAGTAATTGTTGCCAATTTTATAATATGTCTTGTTCTCTGGCGGAATTTCAATCTTTAATACTGCACCATCATTCAACTTTGAAACTCTAGATTCTTTCCCATCTTTGTTAACTTGAATCTGTTCTCCATATGTTTTAGAAGCCATACCAAACCATGTTTTAGTAATTCCAATTATCTCAAATTGGTCAGGATTATAGTTTTCGAAAATACCTACAGGCACACCCATAATTCCATCATAATCTGTTGGAATATCAGAAATTCTTCCAACTTCAATTGCATCATAATTATCATATTTTGGGTATTCTTCAGAGTTGTAAAGCTTGTAGAGGTCAATCATTTCATGCCTTTTATTGTGGTCAAGATTGGTAAACCAACAGATATTTCCAAACTTGGCATATTTTTTTCCATCTTTGATATAAGTATTGTCTTTTTCGAAATCCAGAGGCACTTCAAATTGTTGAGCACCAGATTTGCACCCCAGCCATATTCTATTATTCATTAACAATGGAAATATGTCTTTGTAAGTTACATTATTCTCATTTCCAACAATCAAAAACTTTTTGCCAAAACACATTAATTGTGCCACATATTCCCTAAATAATGAAAATGGAGGATTAGTTACCACAATATCGGCCTCTTTTAGCAACTCGACACATTCCTCGGAACGGAAATCACCGTCACCATTTAATCGCGTCAGCACATTTTTGTCGTTCTTTAACAGCCATTCCACATCAGCAAGATTTGTCGCCCCGTCGCCGTTGAGGTCAGTAACTTCTTCTATTACAATTTTATGTGGAACACCTGTTTTTGTCTTTGTCTTTGATTTATTTTCTTCCTCTATTAGAGACAATTGCCGTTCAGCCACTGGTGAGCCGGCATAACAGGTGGCGATTAGTTTCTTCAGCCCCAAAGAGTTAAAATTCATCGCAAAGTATTGGAAAAAATTGCTTTCATACGGGTCGTCGCAGTTGCAAAACACCGTCTTGCCTTTGAAGTGTTTTTTGTAATGCCGCAACTCTATCTCAATATCCGGAAGTTGTGTGTAGAATTCGTCCCTCTTTGCTTTGATAGCTGCATTTAGACTTTTGTTTCCTGCCATCGTGATTGATAGTTTGTGCTTCGCTATCAATCCGTCTACGCAATAAGAAAGGTGCGAGGCCACTTATTGCGTTTAGCTGAGAGGCGGCCTAGCATGGGAACCTCTACGAGTAAACAAGTTGCCTGCACCAATTCGGTACAAGCATTGCATTAATCTACTCGTAGTGTCCTCCTTATCGAAAGACTGCCAGATATTATTTCTGTGTGTTTATTCCAAAAAAGATTGCTAGGCTCTTGGCTAAACGCGAAATAATAGCTAATGCTGTTAATACTAATCGGCATACCTGCTCTTGGTATGTCGTAAATCGTTTGCAAAAGTACAACTTTTTTTGCAAATACGCAAATCGGAATTTTTATCTTCGATAAAAGTCGTTGTATTTCCCCACTAAAAACAAACTTCGGCTGGGCACTTACCCTTTCAGAAAAAAAAGCCGCAACGGAAATCCGTTGCGGCTTTTTATGTGGTCTAAATCCTGTTAGAGTTTAAATCCTATAGTTGTTACAAACAAGTTGCTGTGATTGGTGTAATGAATCATATTTCCGCTGTATGTGGCAAAAGCGTCCATATCCTTGCTCACAGTGTTTGCGTAGGCGAAATCCCAGAAGAAATGTCTGGACTGGTATCCAAAACCACATGCCAGCGACAGGGCCTCGGCATTTTTAAACTCGTTATTATCGAATTTCTTGTAAGGATTGCTGAAATAAGCCATACCGGCACGCAACACCCAGTGACGCACGTTGAGCGAGCCGCCCACGCGTAACACATGACCGCCACGGTAAGCCTCGTCAATCTGCATATTCATTCTATTGCGCCAGCTCTCGTAGTTAAGGTCGGAGTAGTTATCTCCCAGCGGAGCAAAGCTCATGCCACTGTAGTTCGAAAATTCGTAGTCAACATCCACGCTGCCGGCCACCGATGAGGCTTGGTTGCCGAAAGCAGCTCCCACGCTGGCTATCAGTTTCATAGGAGTGCGGAAATTATACAAGCCCTCGCTCTCAATGGAATAGGAGGAAGCACCGTTATCGCTGTTGGATATACGGGTGTAATACACGTCTTTAACCTCGTAGTAAGTGGGTGTGTGGAAAGCCAGACCTATGCGGAACATCTCCACCGGACGGTAGATGGCGCCAATCTTGAAATTGATACCAGTGGCATTTACTTCGTAGTTCTCGTTGAAATCGAAATGGTCGCCAGTGTTTTCGGCTGTCTCACGATAAGTGGAGGTGCTGTTGTACGAAAGTATGGGAATGCCTATTGTAGCACCCACATAAAACTTGTCGCCATAGTTGCCGGAGAACGAGATGGGTATCTCGCTAATTCCGCCGCTTGTGGTGAAATAACGTTCCTGTGTCTGTTGGTTTACGCTGCCCGAGAAATTGTTGAAAAACCTGTTTCCGCCGGGCATTGTATCCAGAAGGTAGGTGTTGTATGCCAATTGTGTGGTAAACTGGTCCAATCCGCCTTCGTTGGCGTTGTCGCACCATACGTCGAGCAGCGAGAACGGCGTCACGTCTCCATGAACGTAGGAGCGTCCGTTGAAGCTTTTCAGACGTGTCATGCCTATGCCGAACTGGAACGAACGCCACGACGACTCGTCGGCGGCATCGGTAGGCACTGCCAGCAGTATCTCGAAACTACCTATTTTGAAAGTAGTGCGCGAAGCGTTGGCCTTTACACCCATATAAGTGGATGATGTCGGAGCGTAATCGATAGTCGGGGTGAACGACAGGCGCGAGGAATAGAAGAATCCCAGACCGGCGGGGTTGTAGCTTGCCGCTGTAAAATCGCCGCCCAAGGCTCCTATTGCACCGGCACGACCCACATACGATGCCGTTCCGTTCAGGCCCAGATAACTGTAATTAAACACATCCAATACGGGAGAGTCCAAATAAATCTCTTCCTGAGCACTAACCCCTGCCGTCATAAGCAGAGCTGCGGCCATTATTAAAAATCTGCGTTTCATATCGATATAATTTTATCTAAATCAATAATTTAATTCATTTCGTTTCATTCCTTATCTACGGCCACCGCCACCACGGCTGCTGCCGCCGCCCGAAGAGTGCGACGAGCCGCCGCCTCTCGACGAACCGCCACCGCTGTAGCTCGAGCCGCTGCTATGGCTTGAGCCGCTGCTGCGGTACGACGACGAACTTGAGCTGCTACGTGTGGACGACGAAGGTGCGCTGCTGCTACGCGTGGAGGACGAGCTGCTACGGTACGACGAACCGCTGTTGCCGCTTCTGCTGCCCGAAGAATAGCTCGACGAATTGCTACGGCTACTCGACGGTGTGCTTAATGTGGATGCACTGTTGCGAGGAGTATAGGTTGTGCCACCGGAACGGCTGCTGCTGCCACGGCTGCTGCTGTTAGTACCTGTGGTAACGGTGCTCTGTGTGTTCTCCGAACGCGACGGCGTTGTGTATTGGCTGTTGCGTGTTGCCGTTGCCTCGGAAGGACGCGAGTATCTCGAGGAGCCCGACACCGTGGAAGCTTGGCGCGAAGATGTTGAGCCGCTTTCCAAACGCGAATTGTTGCTTGTGCCACGGCTGCTGGTGGTTGTGCCGTTATTGTAGCGCGAGTTGCCGCTGTTGGTATTGGTCACCGCTGTGCCACGGCTGTTGGTGGTGGTAGTGGTGCCGTTGTTGTAGCGCGAGCCTGTAGTAGCCTGGCCACGGCTGTTGGTGTTCTGAGTGGTGCGGGTGTTCACATCCACGCCATAGCGACGCGAAGAGGTGGTTGAGTTGGCGCCAGAGCGGGCTGCTCCGGAAGAGCGCGAAGCCGAGAACGAGTTGCTGCCTGTACGTGCAAGGTTGGAGGTGTATCTTGCCGAACTGTTGCGAGTCTGAGCTTCGTATTTCATACCAAAATTACGCGAGTTGGTGTTTGGCACTGCCACACGTCCCATAGTGCGGTTGGTGCTGCGTCCGCTATAAGCGGCGCCGTAGTTGCGGTTGCCGAAATAGAACGAGCCGCGGTCGTAGCTGTTGTAGTAGTGGTGGCTGTTCCATGCCATGTGGTGATGGTGGTGTCCGCCATAATACGGGTGATGGTGGTGGTGGTGGTGAGCATAGTAGTGATGGTGGTGCGAATACCAGTAGTGGTGGTGGTAGTAGGGCGGATTATAAAAGTACCAGTCGTAGAACGGGTCGTAGCCCCAGCCCCACGCAATGCCGTAGCCGCCGTAGTAGTACGGACGGTAGTAATATGTGGGATACCACCAATTATAGCCTAAATAGATGCTGACGCCCCAAAGATCGGGATCGTTGGTGTACCAATACATGTTTGTGTAGTAGTCGTCGTAATATCCGGCACCAACCACAGGTCTGTAGAAACGACGCAGACGTGCGGTGTACGCATAGTCGTAATAGTCGTCGTCGCTGTAGACTACAACAACACGCTTGGCGGATTTCTGTTCCGGTTCCTCGCCGTTCAATTCAACAGCAACATACTCCTCGTTTACAGAATCGGCAGGCACAGTCTGACGCTGCACACCGGTGTAATTTTCGGAGCTTTTTTTGCTATTTTTTGAGGGAGAATAGTAAGTTTCGTCGTAAACTTGTGCAGTGGCAGTGGCTGCAAAGGCAAAAAGCGCCACAAAAGTTACAACATTCAACATGCTGAATAACAGCGTTCTTACATTAGTTTTCATCGTTTATTCCTCCATTAAGTTTAATTTATTTGCAATATTTTTGTAACTTTGCAATTGCAAAACTTTCGGCAAAAATACAAAATATTTTTGAATTAGAAGGAATTATTTGAAACAAATTTGATTATTTAACAAAGTTTATAATGGCAAAAGATTTCGTAAAACGCTCCGAGAATTATTCGGAATGGTACAATGAGCTGGTTACCCGCGCCGACCTGGCCGAGACTTCGGCAGTACGCGGATGTATGGTTATCAAACCTTATGGTTACGCAATATGGGAGAAGATGCACGACGCTCTGGACAAGATGTTCAAGGATACCGGACATGTGAACGCCTATTTCCCCCTGTTTATACCCAAGTCATTCATGTGCCGCGAGGCCGAGCACGTGGAGGGTTTCGCCAAGGAGTGCGCCGTGGTTACGCACTACCGTCTGAAAAACGACCCCGACGGCAACGGCGTGGTGGTGGACCCCGACGCACGTCTGGAAGAGGAACTGATAGTACGTCCCACCTCGGAGACTATCATCTGGAACACCTACCGCAACTGGATTAAGTCGTACCGCGACCTGCCTATCCTGTGCAACCAATGGGCCAACGTGGTTCGCTGGGAGATGCGCACACGTATGTTCCTCCGCACGGCAGAGTTCCTTTGGCAGGAAGGCCATACCGCACACGCCACCAAAGAGGAGGCCGTGGAAGAGGCCAAACGTATGCTCGAAGTGTACGCCGACTTCGCCGAAAACTGGATGGCAATGCCCGTTACCAAAGGCGTGAAATCGCCCAACGAACGTTTCGCCGGCGCACTGGACACCTACTGCATAGAGGCTATGATGCAGGACGGCAAAGCCCTGCAGGCAGGCACCTCGCATTTCCTCGGGCAGAATTTCGCCAAGGCTTTCGACGTCAAGTTCCTGAGCAACGAAAACCAGCTGGATTACGTGTGGGCAACCTCGTGGGGCGTGTCCACCCGACTGATGGGCGCACTTATCATGACCCACTCCGACGACAACGGCCTTGTGCTGCCGCCAAAGCTGGCTCCTACGCAGGTCGTTATCATACCCATATACAAAACTCCCGACCAGCTACCCACCATCTCCGAAAAGGCTCTGGAGATAAAACGCAAGCTGGAGGCCATGGGCATCACCGTGAAATACGACGACCGCGACTCCTTCAAACCCGGCTGGAAATTCAACGAATACGAATTCAAGGGCGTTCCGGTGCGCATAGCCATCGGTCCCCGCGACCTTGAGCAAGGCACTGCCGAAATCTGTCGCCGCGACACCCTCGAGAAAGCCTCCTGCCCCCTCGACGGCATCGAAAACCGCGTGAAAGAGCTGCTTGACGAGATACAGAAAAACCTGTTCCAGAAAGCCGCCGACTACCGCGCCGCCAACACCCGCAAGGCCGACACTTGGGAAGAGTTCAAGGAAATCCTCGACACCAAGGGCGGTTTCATCCTCGCCCACTGGGACGGCACCACCGAGACCGAGGAACGTATCAAGGAAGAGACCAAGGCCACCATACGCTGCATCCCCTTCGACGCTGTGGAAGAGGAAGGCAAGTGCATCTACTCCGGCAAGCCCAGCCACCGCAGGGTGATATTTGCGAGAGCGTACTAGTTCGGAATGCGGAATGCGGAGTTCGGAACTAATTGATAATTAGTAATGAGTAATTAGTAGTTAGTAATTAGTTTTGAGTTTGCAGTTGGATTTGTAGGGACACACTGCATGTGTCCGAAATTTAAAAAAGGTCGGAAGACTAATGACCGATGAATAATTAAGGTTTCCCCGTTGGGGATGCCTTTTAATAGATATAAAACACAAGACCAAAACGATACCCCGTAGGGGTTCTCTAATAACAATTACAGATTGTGCGGATGATACGGATATTCGGTTAATAAAAAGAGACGCAGGTGTGCGTCTCTTTTTTTTTGCTATTTTTTCTTGAAACGAATAAACTCATGTTTCGGACGCACCATCTCTACCACTCTCTCCTCTGTCTCATAGTCGTAATACTGAAACCACGACGTGTCCATCTGTGAAATAAAACGTGCATTGCCATATCCCCTATGTTCAAGGACAAATGTGCCGTCGGAATAAGTGAGATACCAAAAAACCACATCTTTGTGATTGTGATTGGTGGTGTCAAAATACTCACAGCCGAAACCCGACTCATCAAAGCCAAACTGCACCAAACTTTTGGGCGGTTGTCCGTTTGCCGAGCGGTATTCCTCTATCTGTGGTGCAGCACGCAGGCACATGTCTTTAAAAAGCTTTACATGGCAACTAAATTCATAGCCAATACACCAGATGTCCATCCAAAACTCAATTACAATTAAAATCATCAGCGGTGCTAAAACGAGCATGCTCCCCAGCAACGACTGCCGGTGCAAACGTTTGTAAGCACTGCTGTGCGTGATATTTTCAAACTTTCTTTTCATTCTTGTTGTAATTGTAATAGTTCAACTCCTTAGTCCCCTTAACTTCTAACCAAAAAAACAACGCTCTTTTCTCTGACCCCAGACGGCTATTCACCGAACACCTCGAAAATCGAGCCTTGGGGCACGTCGGCGACGAAACTCATCGGCTCCTTGCGCACGGGGTGCACAAACTCAATGCGTCGGGCGTGCAGACTTATCGAAGCGTCGGGATTGGAACGGGGGAAGCCGTATTTCAAATCGCCTTTGATGGGGCATCCCATGCCCGCCAGCTGTGCGCGAATCTGATGGTGGCGGCCTGTCTGCAAATCCACCTCCAGCAGGTAATATCCCCCGCTGCTCTGCGCCAAGGTGCGGTAATGCAGTATCGCTTCCTTGGCTCCGCTGGTGCCGGCTTTCACCACATACGACTTGTTCTGCTTTTCGTTGCGCAGAAGGTAGTCGGTGAGTGTGGCTTCGGGAGCGGGCGGGGCGTTTTTCACCACAGCCCAGTAGGTCTTGCGTATCTCGTGATGTTTTATCTGCTCGTTGAGGCGCGACAGGGCTTTGCTCGTCTTGGCGAAAATCACCAGTCCGCTCACAGGCCTGTCCAGCCGGTGCACCACGCCGCAGAACACGTTGCCCGGCTTGTCGTATTTCTGTTTCAGGTAATCTTTGATAAGGTCGGCCATGCAGAGGTCGCCGGTTTTGTCGCCCTGCACTATCTGCGAAGGCAGTTTGTTGATGATAATCAGATGGTTATCTTCGTAAACAATCTGACTTTCGGAGAAATCCGCACTCATGGCTATTTAAGGAAAGCAACGGTGGAGACGCCGTTTTTCACCGGCGACTCGATATTTACGTTAACCTCGGCGTCGAGGGGAATGAAAAGGTCCACGCGCGAGCCGAACTTGATGAACCCCAGCTCCTGATTTTGTTCCACCACGTCGCCCTCTTTGGAGTAACACACTATGCGTCGTGCCACGGCTCCGGCTATCTGGCGCAGGAAAATGCGTGTGCCGTCGGCCATCTCCAGCCCCACCGACGAATGCTCGTTGAGCACCGACGACTTGGGGTGCGAGGCCACGAAATAGTTGCCCTTGTGGTAATTTACATAAACCACCTTGCCCGACACGGGGTAGCGGTTTACATGCACATTGGCAGGCGACATAAAAATGGAAATCTGTCGGCACTGGCATTTGAGGAACTCCTGTTCAAAAACCTCTTCGATAACCACCACACGGCCGTCGGCGGGAGCCACAATCTGCTTGTCGTCGGTGGTGAAGATACGTTTGGGAATCCTGAAAAAGCTGGCGAAGAGCACCGCGGCCACCACCAGAGCGCCTATCACGATATAGTCGAACACATTCCACACCTCGATGGTGAAATACATAAGCACCCCTATCAGGGCAATGGCCAGAAATATTATCAGAACAAGTTTTCGTCCTTCTTTGTGCAGATACATAGTGGGTTACATTTTTCAGGTGAACAACAAATATTTTATCAGAAGATATCCCAGCAGGAAGGGGGTGGACATCAGCAGACTGTCGAAACGGTCGAGCAGGCCGCCGTGGCCGGGCATTATCTTGCCGGTGTCCTTAAGTCCCATGCTGCGTTTGAACATCGACTCGGTGAGGTCGCCCAAAGTGCCGGTAACAGGCACCATGCCGCCCATAACCATCCAGTCGGCAACGGAGAAGGGGGTGTCGAAATAGGTACCGATGAGGTATCCGGCAAGTATGGAAAACGCCATACCGCCGCAGAAACCCTCCCAGCTCTTTTTCGGCGAATGGCGGGCGAAAAGCGGGTGACGTCCGATGGAGATTCCCGTAAGGTATGCGAAAGTGTCGCTGGTCCATTGCAACGACATCACGCCAAGCATCACCCACGGCATGTATTCGGTATGTCCGGGGATGAACGAGGGTTTTGCCAGCAAGTGCGTGAAAGCCAGCGGGAAAGCAATATACACCACGCCGAGCACGGTGTAGGCTATGGATTCGAAGGGACGCTCGTCGCGCTGCCACAGCTGGTACAGGAACAGCAGGAACAGCAGCGGGAAAGCCATCAGCATAAGAATGAAATACTGCGGGTTGAGGCAGGCGAGGGCTATGGCGCAGTAGGACAGAGCGCCGACGATGATGCCCGGCACCAGTTTCACAGGGGCGTCGTTTTGGCGCAAAGCCCTGTAAAATTCGAACATACACATCACTGCAACGAACAGCATCACAGCCGAATAGACATATTGTCCGGCGAAAATGGCGCCTATCACAATGGCCAGAAAAACGGCGCCCGACAGGGCTCTTGTAAGTACTTTTTTAATCATTTTGCGTGCGGTTTTCGAGGTATTCTTTTATAACTACGTTGGCGTCCATCACCTTTTCGGTTGTAGTCATTATTTTTATATCGCCGAATTTGTAGGCGGAGTCGGACTGGTTCATCACCACGGCAGGGATGTCGGAGTTTTGTAGCAGTCCTTGCACAAAGGCCGCTTCAATTTCGCTGTTGGTGGTAAAAACGGTAGTCCAGTCCATTTGTCAATCAGTTTTGGTCTTCCACAAGCAGCATCTGGATGCGTTTGTGGTCGAGGTTTTCGGGGTATAGTATCTGCGACTGCATAGGCAGTTGTCCGTCCTTGGCCTTTTCAAGACAAGTTTTCAAATCGGGCACCACCAGCGACGAGAAGGCCACGAGGACTATATTTTCGGGCATCACTATCTTTTCCTTGTTTTCGAAACAATTGGAAGTGATAACGATGCTGCCATCCCAAGCCACGAGGCTTTCGCAGAGCAGTACGCCGTACTTGCTGGTGTCGCCGATGGTGGCAAAGGTGCGCGTTTCCAAATCGAGGTTTTGCAGATATTGTGCCAGCTCGGAAGTGCCACAGTCGATGGTGCTTATGTTGTTTTCGCGTATCCACGCATTAAGGATATTGGCCACATCGTCGTTGCTTACCGCGTAGTTGAGGTTTCCACCGCAGAGCATGTATTTGTTAACGAAATTGAGCACCATATCATCGTTGTACACCATGCGGAAATGCGATGCCGACGCTGTCGACGTAGGCTTGGAGGCCACGTTGTTGGCGTCGTTAAGAGCCAAGGCCTGACGCAGATTCTTTATTATAAACTCTCGTGCGTTGTCTTTCATTGTTCGTCGGTTTTGGTGGCGCTGTCGTCCTGCGGGTTGTCGGCATTTTCTGCAATAGTCTCGGGCTTGTCGTCGGGGAGCTGGGCGGAGGGTTCGCCTTTCTGTTCCTTCTCCTCCTCGTCGAAAGGACGTTTGCCGTAGATTGTCTCCAAGTCCTCGCGGAATATAACCTCGCGGCTGATAAGCTGTTCGGCCAGCTGGTCGAGCTTGTCGCGGTTTTCGAGCAGCAAGGCTTTGGCGCGCTGGTAGGCGCTTTCGAGCATCTGGTGCACCTCGTCGTCGATGGTCTCGGCGGTTTTCTCGCTGAAGGGCTTGGTAAGCGCCATGTCGCTCTGGCCGGTGGAGTCGTAGTAGCTTATGTTGCCCATTTTCTTGTTAAGACCGTAGTATGTAACCATCGCAAAGGCCTGTTTGGTGGCACGTTCGAGGTCGTTGAGTGCTCCTGTGGAGATCTCGCCGAACACTATCTCCTCGGCGGCACGTCCGGCAAGCAGCGAGGTGATGTCGTCGAACATCTGGTCGTAGGTGGTAATCTGACGTTCCTCCGGTAGGTACCATGCGGCGCCGAGGGCTTTGCCGCGCGGCACTATGGTGACCTTCACCAAGGGGTTGCCCCAACGCAGCAGCCAGCTCACGGAGGCGTGTCCCGACTCGTGGTAGGCTATCACACGTTTCTCGTGCGGAGTAATGACTTTGGTACGTTTCTCCAAACCGCCCACGATACGGTCCACAGCGTCGAGGAAGTCCTGCTTGGTTATGCTCTTCTTATCGTGCCTTGCGGCGATAAGGGCTGCCTCGTTGCACACGTTGGCAATGTCGGCACCTGAAAAACCGGGGGTCTGACGCGAGAGGAAGTCCTTGTCCACGCTGTCGTCGAGCTTGAGGCCACGCATGTGGACTTCGAAAATCTCCTTACGTTCTTCTATGTCAGGTAGTTCTACATAAATCTGACGGTCGAAGCGTCCGGCGCGCAGCAGGGCTTTGTCGAGCACGTCGGCGCGGTTGGTGGCGGCCATTATGATGACACCAGCGTTGGTGCCGAAGCCGTCCATCTCGGTAAGCAGTTGGTTGAGGGTGCTCTCGCGTTCGTCGTTGGAGCCAGAGATGGCGTTGCGTCCGCGGGCACGGCCGATGGCGTCGATTTCGTCGATAAATACGATGCAGGGGGCTTTCTCCTTGGCTGTTTTGAACAAGTCGCGCACACGCGAGGCGCCCACACCGACGAACATCTCCACAAAGTCGGAACCCGACAGGGAGAAGAACGGCACTTTGGCTTCGCCGGCCACGGCCTTGGCCAGCAGCGTCTTACCCGTGCCCGGAGGGCCAACGAGCAGAGCGCCTTTGGGAATCTTGCCGCCGAGAGCGGTGTATTTCTTGGGATTTTTCAGAAAATCGACGATTTCCATTATCTCCACCTTGGCTTCGGCCAGTCCCGCCACATCTTTGAAAGTGATGTTGGTCTGGGTTTTGGCGTCGTACATCTGCGCACGCGACTTGCCCACGCTGAAGATGCCGCCACCACCGCCGCCACCCATCTGACGACGGGTTATCATATTCATCACCACAAAGAAAAGGACGATGAAGAG
>Ga0310697_10004857_pt1 | contig 13177 bp, 14 predicted proteins | sample 172DNAGHGlowgp2_FD_203883 | JGI IMG/M metagenome (GOLD analysis project Ga0310697, IMG submission 203883) | Sheep rumen microbial communities from Palmerston North, Manawatu-Wanganui, New Zealand - 1728 DNA GHGlow gp2 (v2) (version 2) | ecosystem: Host-associated > Mammals > Digestive system >...
AGATCGAAGATACTGTTTGCTGTGGTATTTTACTGCTGCTTTTCAGGATCGTTGATCTGCCGGAATTATTGTAAATAATCATTGAAGAGGTGTGCTTTTCTTGAAAAAGAAGATTTCTGTTTTTATACCATGCTATAATGAAGAAGAAAATGTTCGCCCTATCTGCGAAGCAGTGCGTAATGTGATACAGAAAGAGTGCCCTGATTACGATTATGAGATACTTTTTATAGATAATAAAAGCAAAGACCGCACACGTGAAATATTGCGTGAGATATGCGCTGAGGACAGAAATGTCAAGGCTATATTCAATGTGACCAATTTCGGACAGTTCAACAGCCCATACTACGCAATGCTACAGACTACAGGAGATTGTGTTATAGGTATGTGTGCGGACTTTCAGGATCCGCCCGAAATGATACCTCAATTCATAAGAGAATGGGAAAACGGCTATAAGGTCGTTATCGGTGTAAAGACGAGAAGCAGGGAGAATCCCCTGATATATCTGTGCCGTGGATTGTATTATAAGATCATAAAAAAAACAAGCCGCTGTGACCAGATAGAACAGTTCACAGGATTTGGATTATATGACAAAAGCTTTATACAGACTCTGCGAAAGCTTCACGATCCTCAGCCTTATATGCGAGGGATCGTTGCAGAACTCGGTCCGGAACGCAAAGAGATCGAATATGAACAGCCGAAAAGGCGTGCAGGGAAGACACATAACAACTTTTTTTCTCTATACGATGCAGCAATGGTCGGATTTACAAGCTATACAAAAGCTGGTCTGAGATTAGCTACGTTCTGCGGATTCTGTATTTCAGGCTTGAGTTTCCTGATCGGATTGTTCTACTTTGTTCTGAAGCTCGTAATGTGGAATGAGTTTTCAGCCGGATCGGCTCCTGCTACGATCGCGCTTTTTTTCTTAGGGGGAATACAGCTCGCATTCCTCGGCTTTCTCGGTGAGTATGTTATGGCGATCAACGCGCGTGTTATGGATCGTCCGCTTGTAGTTGAAGAGGAACGAATAAACTTTGATACTCCTGCTGATGAAACAGCAGACAGGACGGGATACATATCGCGGCTCTATGCTGCAAGGCGGATAATATGCAACGGCGGAAATGCCGGTGACATTGTCTCCGAGCTCGGACTATCGCAGGAGGAAGCTGAAAAGATCATTAATGAAGAACGATCATTCTGAGATGCGGCACGGCAAACGCTCCGGTCTCATCTGAAACATCATAAACAGAAGAGCTGAAAACGACAGTGCTTTTTATCCCGCAGGCTCTTTACGATGAGCCCGACGTTATCGAGACTGACCTCAACAAGTAAGCGATATAAAGCTGAAGGCTGCATTTCATTGAAATGCAGCCTTTTTTATGCGTTTGCAGTAAAAATCACCTGAAGGGATGCCCCTCAGGTGATTTTTTGTTTTTACTCTGATATTTCAGGGAGTTTGGCGATAGACTTCGCATCGAGCTTCTGGATAGCGAGAGCGTCCTTGCCGGTAACGCCGTCGCCGGGGTTGAAGCAGTCAGCATTTGCTGCGCCCTGAGGCTTGAGTGCGTACTTGTCCTTGTTTCCGAGAGACTGGAGGATAGCAACTGCGTCCGCAACTGTTACCTTAGTGTCGACGTTAGCGTCACCGAGGAGAGATACAGCCGGAAGAGTTGTTGTCGAGCCGCCCGGAGCTGTGGTAGTTGTGGTAGTTGTTGCCTTTGTAGTTGTAGTAGCCTTTGTGGTAGTTGTGGAAGGAGCAGGCTTGTCACCGGCGATCCTGCCGTAAACGATACCGCAGCCGACTGTAGACATATACACCTTGCCGAATTCGTCCATATCACCGACGAGGTAGTTGCCGTTTCCTGTGCCGCCGTAGAGGTGATCAGTATTGATGCAGACCCATGTCTTGCCGGCATCAGTTGAGCGGTAAACGCCCTCGGGGTCGTCTTCTGCGGGCTTGCCGAAGATGAAGAGGGTGTTGGGGCTTCCGGACTTCTCGGGAGCGCCGTAGCGTACTTTACACTGTCGAGTTTCTCTACCTTGGCACCTTTGTCAGAGATGAGGAAAAGACCCTGATTTGCGCCTGCGAGAGCAACTGTGCCCTTTGTAACGTATGCGAGGTCGCCTGTGTGCTCGAATTTCCATGTGAGCTCCCAGTTATAGGGGCAGATGCGTGTTTCCTTGAAGGTAGCGCCGTAGTCCTCGCTGATGAAGTAGGAGTAGTGAGCCTCGTCATATGTGGGCTCCTTCTTGCTCATATCAGAGGACCAGTATTCGTTGTACTGAGCACCGACAGCATAAACTGTCTTTGCGTCTGTTGGGTCAACGAGAGCATAGACGCCCTTTGAAGCTACGATACCGTCGCACTTCTTCCATGTTGCACCCCAGTCATCTGAGTAGGAAGCTGCGCCCTTTGAGCTTGTATTGATAACTCTGTACTTGCCCTTCGAGAGCTCCGTGATAGCGAGCTTGCCGCCTGTGCAGGCAGGCTTGAAGACCTTCCATGTCTTGCCGCGGTCGAGAGTATAGTAGCCGCTTCCGGAGTTGTTTGCGTCGCCCTCGGCTGTTCTTGCCCATACGTCTGTATTCTGCGGGCAGACTGTTATTGCGGAGGTCGAGCCCATATTAGGTGAATACTGCTGGGGGACAGAGTCAACGCTCTCGTGGATGAAGCCGTCATAGTCGCCGATAGCTGAGAGGTCGAGACCGTCAGCTGTGCTGAAGAAGTCGAGACTTACGCACTCCTCAACGCCGTCGGGCTGGAAGTAGAACTGTATATCCTTTTCGTCCCATGCGTTGTCGCAGGCGAAAACGCCGTTGCCTGATGTGAGGAGGAGCCTGTCGCCCTCAGCGTCGCGCGGGTCGATGACGATGCTGCTTCCCCAGTGGCAAGCCTTGCCGTAAGCCCAGTCATAGCCGTTGGTAGAGAGGGGGAGCGAAACGAATTTCTTTACGCCCACACCTGTGGAGTAATCTGTTTCGCCGGCACCGGGAGTGATGTCCTCCCATGTCTTGCCGCCGTCAGACGAGCGGAAGAAGTGGTCGCCCCAGCCGATCGTACCCTCATTTTCGGGAGTATTGGGATCGTCCTGTACCCATTCGGTACCGAACCACTGGTCTGACCAGACGCCGCAGGTACGTGCGAACAGCTTGTTCGGGTCCTTTTTGTCAGCTTCTATCATACCGATAGAGTTATTGGAGACTGAGAGCTGCTCAGCCTTGCCTGATGCGATGTTGTACTTGTAAGCGCCGCCGGATGCGCCGCCGAATGCGAGTCCGGCGATGTATGTGAAGAAGAGGTTTCCGTTGTGGTCACTTGTGATGGAAAGCGGATAGTTGTCATTCGGGAGAGATTTAACAGCCTCGAACTTGTCGTCCTTTACGCTTGCAACGTGAACGTTTGCCGAGCCCTTTACGGAAGTTCCTACGTATACCTTGCCGCCCTCGATGTAGATACAGCCGATACCGTTCTGCTCATTGTAGAGCTTTGAAGGCTCAGTGCCTCTTACCATATGGTCTGTCCACGAGGGATACTTGAGCTCGCCCGAGAAAAGACCGAGTGCGTCATAGCCCTCAACAGGCTTCCATGTCTTGCCGCCGTCCGTGGACTTGATAAGTGCGGACTTGCCGCCTGTTACGTCGCCGCCGGCATAGATAGTGTCCGGATTGTCGGGGTCAACAGCGATAGGCTCGATGCACTCACGTCCGTCGCCGTTTCCGTGTACCTGAATATGCTCTGTTACATCGACGCCGGTGAAGGTCTTGCCGCCGTCGGTGGTCTTGAAGATGACAGTCTTTGCGTCTGAGAAGTAAGCACAGCCGCAGAGGAAGTAAGCTGTCATATCGTCTGTCGGGTCGATAGCGATGCCCTTACAGCTGAGGAGACCTCTGTCGTCCTCGTTGATGAAGCCGAAGAGCTGTACCCATCTGCTCTTGTCGTAATCGTATCTGTATGCGCCGCCTACGTCCGTGCGGAGATACATTTCCTTCTGTCCGGCAACGATGCCCGAAACGAAGCCGGCACCGCCCATTCTGAGCGTGTCCCATTCCATTGTAGACGAAATGTCCTTCGATGCAGCGTACGCCTTATTTACGCTGCCGGAGAAGTTCGCCTGAGCTGCGCTGGCAGCTGTGATGCCTAAAGCACAGATGCCTGCAATAGTTTTCTTGAAAAACTGCATTTGATTTCCCTCCATTTTTATTTGTATCGGTCAGGATACTTGGGCGCTTTAACGCATTAACGTAACGTTATAAGCTTTTCATGTTTTCCAGCAAGTATATATTATCATTATTTCGGCTTCTTGTCAATGGAAATTTTGGAGATTTTTACGAATATTTCGTGACAATTCTATGAACTGCGATACTATATTACATATGCACAGGATTATTGTGCTTACAAGGAGGTGAAAATGCTGTTAAAAAAATAAAAAATATGCTTTGGGTATTGACTTTTTGGAACGGATGTTCTATAATGATAATCACAAGGAATGAGAACAAATGTTCTTTACGCTACAAAAACGTTCCGCTGTACCCGTTGGCGGAACGGCGGTTCAGTATCTCCCTACGGACAGGAGGCTTTGACATGGAAAATATGATAAACGGCTATGTGGAAAGCTGTGAGCTGGTGAAAGCAAGGATAGCCGAGCTTACATCACAAAGGAACACACTGAAGGAACAGGGCGATATATGCGCTATCGGGGAGCTTGACCTCGACAGGAGGATAAAGCTCCTCTACTGCGAGTACGGCGAGATGCAGGAAGTGATCTCCTGCCTTGCCGCGACTATGAGGAGGCGGGAGAAAGGTGCCGATACGTGAAAGCTATTCAGACACATATACAGGCAAGGCTGATGAAAACATACGGCGAATGCTCGGCGAAAAGAGCGGAGACCCGAGAGCAGAAAGGCTCAGAAGGGTACTGTTAAAAGTAATAAATAATGAGCTCACACCGAGACAAAAGGAAATAATTATGCTATACTATTTTAAGAACAGAAATACGACCGAGATCTCAGCGGCGCTCGGAGTCACTCCGCAGGCGGTCTCCGCGGCGCGTGCGAGGGCAAGGCTGAGGATATTCAGGATAATGCAATACTATTTGTGAGGTCAGCGATATGGATACACCGATATATGATTTTCTGAGGAGCTATGCCGGGTCGGGGACAGTGCGCTGTCATATGCCGGGGCATAAGGGCAGAGAGCTCTTCCCGGACGGCTTAGGTACGGCACTTGATATAACTGAGATAAACGGCGCGGACAGCCTTTTCGAGGCTGACGGCATAATACGCCGGAGCGAGCAGGGGATGTCCGCACTTTACGGAACGGCGGATACGTTCTATTCTGCCGGCGGCTCGACGCTGTGCATACAGGCGATGCTCGCCGCGATGAAGCAGGAGAACATGACGGTCATCGCCGTCCGGAACGTTCACCGCGCATTCCTGAATGCGGCGGCTCTGCTCGGGCTTGACGTTGAGTGGGTGATGCCGGACTACACCGACGGTATCCTCTCGGGGACGATACGCCCCGGAGATATAGAGAGCCGGCTTGCGGAGCACCCGAATGCCTGCGTCTACCTCACATCGCCCGATTATACGGGCAGAACAGCAGATATACAGGCAATCGCGGAGATATGTCACCGCTTCGGTGCGCCGCTCCTTGTCGACAATGCTCACGGAGCGCACCTGCACTTCCTTCCGGCAAGCTGTCACCCGATAGCGCTCGGAGCGGACATCTGCTGCGATTCCGCACATAAAATGCTGCCGGCACTCACGGGTGCGGCAATGCTGCACACCTCGTCCGGACATTATGCCGGCGTGCTGAGGCAGTGTATGAGCCTGTTCGCGTCAACGAGCCCGTCATATCTGATAATGGCGTCGCTCGACCTCTGCCGCGGATACATCTCGGAGCAGATATGCGGCGATATTGAGCGGAACCTCACTGAGCTCGACAGACTGCGCCGGACCTTCGCCGACCGTTTGAGATTTGCGGAGGGCGACCCGTTCCACGTAACGATAAAGGCTGCGGAGAGCGGATATGACGGAAATGAGACCGCGGAGCTCCTGCGGAGGAACGGCGTTGAATGCGAATATGCGGACCGCGGTCTTGTGGTACTGCTGATGTCGCCGATGAGCACCTGTGATGACTATGAAAAGCTGACAGCGGCTCTCGGCAGTTCCCTCGCAGCTGCGAAAAAGTACGTGCCGAAGCCGGACAGTATCGTTTTACCGCTGCCGGAAAGGGCTATGAGCATTCGTGATGCGGTATTCGCTCCGAGCGAGGAGATACCCGTTGACGAGGCAGAGGGGTGCATCTGTGCGGCGGTGAAGGTGCCGTGTCCGCCGGCTGTGCCGATAGCGGCGAGCGGCGAGGTCATCGACCGCAGATGTATAGATGTGTTCAGACGATACGGTATCGGGACAGTAAATGTTGTGCGCCGCTGACGAGCGCGGCGTGTCGCTGTCTCCACTTGCTATTCAAACGATTATGTGATATACTGGAGAGTGTAACTATGGCTTCAGATAAGGGCTATCTTGAATATATCATGGAACAGCTGTCTGCACTTGACGGAGTTTCGTACAGGGCGATGATGGGCGAATACATCATCTATTACAAGGGCAGGATAGCCGGAGGGATATACGATGACAGGCTGCTCGTGAAGCAGATACCGGCGGCAGAGGCAATAATGCCGGACGCTCCGCACGAGAAGCCGTATCCGGGTGCGAAGGATATGCTGCTCGTCGAGAATGTCGACGACAGCGATTTCCTGTGCAGGCTGATAGATGAAATGTACGACGGTCTGCCCGAGCCGCGGAAACGGAAGTAAGGTGAAAGATATGAAAAAGATATACGGAAACAGTCAGCTGCTCGCAACGCTCGCAGGTATGCGCGAGAGCGGAAGAACAGCTCATTCGCTCATTTTCTACGGCGAAAAGGGCAGCGGAAGAAAGCTTATGGCTGAATATTATACATCACAGCTGCTCTGCGAATCTCCCGTGAACGGAGCGCCGTGCGGAAAATGTGCGGCTTGCAGGAATGTCAGCTCAATGGCGCATCCGGACGTGACCTACGTCCCGACAGAGGGAAAGCTCGGCGGCTATACCGCGAATATCGCGCGTGCCGTCATCAGGGATTCCGTCGTGAAGCCGAACAATCACACGGGCAGGAAGGTGTATATCTTCCGCGACTGCAACAAAATGAGCCCGATAACGCAGAATATCCTGCTGAAGCTCATCGAGGAGCCGCCGGACCATGCGTATTTCATATTCACGGCGGAGTCGAAATACGAGTTCCTTCCGACGATAATCTCACGATGTGTATGCTTCGGAGTCTCACCCTGTACCGAGGCGGAGGCGGAGGAATCCCTGCTCGACAGCGGATATGACAGCCGCGAGGTCTCGGCTGCGGTGGAGTGCTTTCACGGCAACATCGGTCAGTGTACCGATTATATAGTCGACCCGGAGCTGCGCAAGCGCGTGGATTTGACAAAAAGGCTTGCCGATAGTATAATAGAAAAGGACGAGTACGGTCTGAATCTTGCACTGTTCTCACTCGGCAGCAGCAGGAACGACATTCGCGAGGTGCTTTCTATGACGGATAAGCTCGTGCGCGATTGTGCCGTACTGAACCGGAATGCCGGAGCCGCTCTCATCGGCTGCTACCGCGAGGGCGCAAGGAAGCTTTCGGGTATGGTTACGGCATATCAGGCAGTCCGTCTCCACGAAAGGATAGAAAAGGCGTGGGGAGCTATGGAGGCAAATGTTAATCCGCCGCTGGTGCTTGCGGCTCTCAGCGCGGAGATGATAGAAATAGTCCGCTGAAACGGACAGGCAAGGAGCTTTTTATGAAAGAGATAGTGGGTATCCGCTTCAAGAGCGTCGGCAAGATATATTATTTCTCGCCCGGCGATATAAAGGCAAATATCGGCGACCACGCCATCGTTGAGACGGTCAGGGGAGTCGAGTGCGGCGAGGTCGTCATCGCTAACAGGCAGATAGACGACAACGCGATAAATTCGCCTCTCAAGCCGATAATCAGGCTCGCAGATGCGAACGACCTCAGAACGGTCGAGAAGAACAAGCAGCGCGAGAAGGAGGCTTTCGCCATATGCGAGGAGAAGATAGCTCTCCGCAAGCTGAAAATGAACCTCGTTGATGTTGAGTGTACATTTGACAACAACAAGATGCTCTTCTACTTCACGGCTGAGAACCGTGTTGACTTCCGCGAGCTCGTAAAGGACCTCGCAGCGGTGTTCCGCACACGTATAGAGCTGCGTCAGATAGGTGTTCGCGATGAGGCGAAGATACTCGGCGGACTCGGTATCTGCGGCAGGGAATTCTGCTGCAAGGCACATATGGGCGACTTCAACCCCGTGTCCATAAAAATGGCGAAGGAGCAGGGGCTCTCACTGAACCCGACAAAAATATCCGGCACCTGCGGCAGACTTATGTGCTGTCTCAAGAATGAGCAGGCGGCGTATGAATCTCTCCTCAAGATAACTCCGAAGGTGGGCGCTGTGGTCGTGACTCCCGACGGCGACAAGGGCAGAGTTGAGGACGCAAACCTGATAACCGGAAAGCTAAGGGTAAAGACCGAGAGGTCAGAGGTGCCGGTAACTCTCGACAGGAGCGAGGTAAAGCTCCTCAAGGACGCAGAGATACGTCTCAACAAGGAAGAGATAAAGGCTCTGAAAAATCTCGAGGATAAGTGATGCAGAAGCCGAATTACGGTAAAATGCTCGATGACAAGATAGCTGAGCTGGAGAAAAGCGGCGAAAAGCCGCGGCTCATGCTCCATGCGTGCTGTGCTCCGTGCAGCAGCCACACGCTGCTTTTCCTGTACGGGCATTTCGACATAACGGTCTATTTCTGCAATCCGAATATTGCTCCCGAGGAGGAGTACCTCTACCGCAAGAGCGAGCTGAAACGGCTCATATCCGAGCTCGGGCTCGATGTCGCGGTCATAGATGAGGACTACGACCCTGCGCCGTTCTATGAGCTGGCAAAGGGACTTGAGGACCTGCCTGAGCGCGGTGAACGCTGCCGGAGGTGCATCGCGTACCGTCTGCGCAGAACAGGCGAAATGGCGCGCCGTAACGGCTGTGATTATTTCACGACGACGCTCACGATAAGTCCGCATAAGGACTGCGCATACATAAACGAATGCGGCAGGGCGATAGCTGAGGAATGCGGAGTTGCATACCTCTACTCGGATTTCAAGAAGCACGACGGCTACAAGCATTCGATAGAGCTGTCGCGGCAGTACGGACTTTACAGGCAGAATTACTGCGGCTGTGTTTACAGCAGAAGGGCTTCGGAAAAGGAAAATGGCTAAGGAACTGAAAACAAACGCGATGCGTTTTCTTGATAAGAACAAGATAGATTACACCGTTCAGACCTATGAATGTGACGAATTCATCGACGGTATCCACACCGCGGAGACTCTCGGTCAGCCTCTCGGCGAGACCTTCAAGACCCTCGTTGCACACGGGAAGTCCGGCAGCTATTACTGCTTCCTGCTTCCGGTCGCGGAGGAGCTCGACCTCAAAAAGGCGGCGAGGAGCGTCGGTGAGAAGTCGGTGGAGCTGCTCCACGTCAAGGACATAACAGCGGTAACGGGCTATGTCCGCGGCGGCTGCACTCCCATTGGTATGAAGAAGCAGTTTATGACCGTCGTACACAGCACCGCTGAGGCGATGGAGCTGTTTTACATCAGCGGCGGACGCATCGGCACGCAGATTCGTCTTTCGCCGGCGGAGCTGGTGAAGGCGATACGCGGAAAATTTGAAGATATAGTGATGTAACGCGAAACGGGACTGCTTTAAGGCTGCTCCCCTTAACGGAAAAAGCAGGCTACCGAGCCGTAAAGTAACGGCTCATATCTGGTAACCTGCGATTCCGCCAAAGGGGGCTCCCCTTGCAGTCCCGTTTTTATTATGGCAGAGGATATCACTTTTCCTCCGATTGTTTTGATATTACATTATAGTATAAGTAAAGAGCCGGATCCGCTGCGTCGTCCGTAGTAGAGGTATAGGCATAATACGCAAGCAGGATCGAAGCGTCCTTTGCGTCGAGCTTGTCATCGCGGTTCACGTCCGCTGCCAGAACAACGTCCCTGGCGAGCTCCGATTCGCCGCCCGTTGAGAGCTTCGCGTACTCGGCAAGCACAAAGGAAGCGTCCTTTGCGTCCGCCTTGCCGTCGCCGTTCGGGTCGCCGACGTAATGCTCGAGCTTGCGATAATGCCAGTTGCCCATAACGACATCTGTTCCGTCATAAGCAGAAGGAAAGCTTCCATATGAAAACACTCCGTCAGCAGAGAGCCGCCACCCTGCCTCAATAACCAAACTGTCACCGCGAATTCCGACAGATTCATAGCTGCCGTCCTCTTCTGGGAGGTTTGATGCGAAATAATAGACGTCGCGTTCAGATGGCTCCACTTCATGCTCCTCGCCTGTTTCAGGATCTACCGTCTTATAGTGTTCCCAGCCGCCTATAATATCGTTTCCTTTTGCAGGGACCTGATACGGAACAGGAACGAAACCACTTATATCATCGTAGCGTTTTTTTATGTATTCAGTGAATGTCGAGCCGGCATAACCGTAATTGTGCCACCCTATCGGAAGCGTATCCTTGCTGTCGAAGATCTCGCAGTCGCGCGAGCGGACGGTCACACTACTGAAAGGATAGTTGTTATTGTCCATATAAGCAAAGTCTGCAAATGCGCCCTCGCCTATGCTTGTGATACCCTCTTCAATTACGAGCTCGTTATATTCTAACTTGGGTATGCCCGACTTTTCAGGCGCTAAGCCCTCTCTTGTCAGAGCGCCGTTTCCGCCTATCGTAAGCGTGTAAAGGCTTAACTGACCCACCTTCATATGCTCGACCTTGCTGACAGTCCACGTTACGCCCTCGCCGCAGGTGCCGGTCGTCGCGATCTCGTCCTCTGTGTCGGCTGCGGCGGCGGTACTGCCCACGGGCGCGCTGCTGCCGAGCGCCGCTGCTCCGCAGACAATGGTGAAAGCAAGTGCAGTCGCTATTATTTTTGTCATTTTCATCCTTTTTTCCTCCTTGGGGGTGTGATATGTACTTTTATTATACCACACAGCGCCAAAAAATCAAGTCAGTGTCCGTGCGGAACGGCGAGGGCGCCGTTCCCTACATCACCACCTTTAGCACTCTCACTTTGCAAGTGTTAGCACTCACGCACAGAGAGTGCTAAATTTCATCTGTTTTTCACATACTCATAACATTCCGAACACATAGCGGCGGTATCATACAGATAATGAAACGAAAGGAATGATCCCCATGGAATGTATATTTCATATGAACTGACGCATAATAAACCAAGACTTATATATATTCAGGAGGTATGACTTATGATGTACGGAATGACACCCTTTGGCAGAGATGCTTTTGACCTTTTCAATTTATGGAACGACATTGACAAGAGCTACGACAGTATGCCCGTCAACGCCTGCAAGACCGATATAAAGGACACCGGCGACAAATACGTTATGGAGTCCGAGCTCCCCGGCTTCGAGAAGGAGGATATCAAGCTCGATATCAACGGCGAGTTCCTCGTTATCTCCGCCGATCACAAGACCGAGACAGAGGAAAAGGACGACAAGACCAAGTATATCCGCCGCGAGAGAAGATACGGCTCCTATAAGAGAAGCTTCGACATCTCCGATGTGGACGCAGAGGCTATCTCCGCCGAGTACAAGAACGGTATCCTCACGATCGAGCTCCCCAAGAAGAAGCCTGCCGAGCCCGTCGCAAAGAGGCTCGAGATCAAGTAAACGAAAAGGACTGCGTGAGCAGTCCTTTTTTGTTATTTGCGTATTTTCATTGAAATGTCGAAGCACTTGACGGAATGAGTAAGTGCGACGAGCGAGATGATATTCACGCCCGTCTCAGCGACAGAGCGGATATTCTCAGCTGTGACGTTGCCCGAAGCCTCGAGCAGAGCTTCAGGCAAATGGAAAAAGCTCCCCAAGCGATCGGGGAGCTTTTTGCTTGTTTTTATCCTTTATTTCTCAGCGAAGCCTTCGTCGCCGTCATCGCTGAATTCGAGCAGGTCGCCGGGCTGGCATTTGAGTGCGCTGCATATCGCGTTCAGTGTAGAGAAGCGTATCGCGCTCACCTTGCCGGTTTTCAGCTTTGAGAGGTTCACGTTGCTTACGCCGACGCGCTCACTGAGCTCGTTGAGGCTTATTTTCCTGTCCGCCATTACGCGGTCAAGTCTGAGGATTATCGACATATCGCGCACCTCCTTATAATGTCTCGTCGGACTCTCTCTGGAGGTCTGTGCCGTGTGCGAATACGAATGCGAGCATAAGAACTGCGAGACCGGCAACTATAGTTGCGAGGACCAGACCGGTGAAAACGCCGTAGCCTATCAGTACGCCGCCGAAGATCTTCATATTCTTTACTGTAGTCTCGGTGAAAGGTGTTTCGCACTTTGCGAGCTCCCTGAATACACGGCGCGCAAAGAAAAGTGTTACAGCTGTAGCTATGACAGAGATGAATGCTTCGAGCATTTTGAGCGAGAGCTTGCGCTTTATCGCACCCTTGTTGAATTCGCCGAAATCACCTGTGAGCTTGAAAGTTGCGCCGTTGTCAGTGGATTCGACCTCGTCGACATCAAGTGACCAGATACCGCCGAAGTCGATCTTGTCGTCCGAAATAGTGATACCCTCCTGGTCAACGTCGACACGGAAACCGTTCTGATTGTTTTCACTGTAGTGGTAATTGGCTGTCCTGATACCGAAATCCATATCCTCCGCTTCGAGCGTGACCATTGCATCTGCTGTGCCCGAAAGCTTTATCTTATCCATAGGGAATGCGAGTATCCCTATCTCTACGATTATGATGCTTACGAGGCCTACGATGCAGAATACGAAGGCGATCTGGCTGATTATCGAGCAAGCCTTTCCTATCCCGTTGATTGCTTTCATGTTTGAGTTTTTCATAATAGTTTCCTCCTTTTATTTGGTGGCGGGAGCCGTTGTTCCCTCCGTTGTGCTTATAATACCACAGCTATTTACGTTTGTCAATAGATATTTATCGTTTAACGATAAATATTGTATGTTTGCATATAAACGGCTGCTCTGAAATACGCTTTGCTTGTGCAATATAAACGATAATTATTTATCGTTTATCGTTAAATCGAGGAGAAAAAAGCTCCCC
>Ga0310697_10004858_pt1 | contig 13173 bp, 9 predicted proteins | sample 172DNAGHGlowgp2_FD_203883 | JGI IMG/M metagenome (GOLD analysis project Ga0310697, IMG submission 203883) | Sheep rumen microbial communities from Palmerston North, Manawatu-Wanganui, New Zealand - 1728 DNA GHGlow gp2 (v2) (version 2) | ecosystem: Host-associated > Mammals > Digestive system >...
AAGTAACCAACAAAAGCAATTTGGAGAACCTGAGGGTCAGTGGTAATACGACACTGACCACACTCAAGTGCTTTAATAACGCCTTGACTTCATTAGATGTAACCTCTTGCTCAGCAATGACTTTGATGAGTTGCTATGGCAATCAACTGACCACACTTAGTGTGGAGGGTTGCACTGCATTAAATGCTATTCATTGCTACAAGAACAAGATCAGTGGCTCGGGCATGACCACCCTGGTTAACAGCCTGCCCACGCGCACGGCATCGCATCGTGGCCATATGTATGTCATCAACAACACTGACGAGAACAACTCGATGACTGCAGCCCAGATTACGACTGCCCAAAACAAGTACTGGGGGACTTGGCAGTACAACGGTTTCGCTTGGGTAGAGATGATTGCCTCGATGCGTGGTGACGTTGACGGTGACGGCAGTGTGAATATTGCCGACGTGACCGCTTTGATTGATTACTTGCTGAACGGTGATGCTTCGGGGTTCAACCTGAGTGGTGCCGACTGCGACCAGGACAGCAGCGTGAACATCAGCGATGTGACCGCCCTTATTGACTACCTGCTTAACGGCATTTGGAATTAAAACTTCATCAAAACTCATGTTATATCCCTCATGCTCATATCGGGTGGGGCCAAAAATGTATATTGAGGCAGCTAATATGGGCTGATATTGGTATCATGATATATAGAAGCGAGGCTGTGTCATCATTCAAGCCTGAAACTTTGATCGGCCTAACTGCCGGACATTATTATAGGCATGAATTATGGCACAGCCCCGCTGGCTGTTCTGGCTCAAAAGCGATTTGCTAAAATCACTCGTTAAAGAGCAACTTGTACTCATAGGGCTTCAAGTGGAAACGATGTTCCAGGTGAATCCTCGTGCCAGACATGAGATCGGTCACGTCTTTACCGGCCCACATGCCGGGCACATCCGAGCTGCAGGGGACATCCCTCACATTGACCACAACAAGGACATTATCGTTGTTGAGCACTCGATCCACACACAGGACGTTGTTCTCGTCGTCGTCAAGGACACGCACCTTGCCGCTGGAACGCAATGCCGGGTGCTCGTTATAGATGGCAACGAGTTTCTTGTATTCATCGCGCAATTCAGGATTGGCTTTCCAGTTGACGGGAACATACTTGAAGAAGTTGATCGGTTCGGGATAACCCACCTCTTGAGAGCCATAGATGAGCATGCCGCCATGCAACATGGTCGTGGCAACAAAGGCGGCCATCGATGCCCTCACGCCGCCATATTGCTGGATGGGTGAAGCCTTGGTCGCTTCGTCATGATTGGTGGTGAAACGCAACTTGAATTTGCCAAAATCCAGGTCGCTGTACTCGTTCTTGTCCACGCTAACAAGTTTGCTCACGCGGGCATTCCCCTTCATGACCTGATCAATGGCTCCCATAAACTCCCAAGCATAATTCAAGTCGAACCCCGCATCAAAGTTTTCTCCCTTGGTGCCCTCAGCGAGCATGATCAAACGCTTGGGCGACGCTGCGTCCCTCAAATTGCTGATGCACTCCTCCCAGAAGTCGGCTGGCACCTCATCGGCCACATCGCAGCGGAAGCCGTCAACACCCACGCTATCCACCCAGAAGCGCATCGCGTCAATCATTGCAGCGCGCATCTCCTTGTTATCATAGTTAAGGTCGGCAACATCAGTCCAGTCGGTTCCCTTGGGATAGATGATTTCTCCATTAGCGTCATGGGTGTACCAGTCGGGGTGATCCTTGAGCCACTTGTTGTCCCAGGCGGTGTGATTAGCCACCCAATCCAGGATGACTCCCATCCCCCTTTCATGACACGACTCGACAAGCATCTTCATGTCATCAAGTGTACCATACTCGGGAGCAACGGCCTTGTAATCACGCACCGAGTAAGGTGAATTCTTGCTCTTTTCCTCACCGATGGGATAGATGGGCATGATCCATAGCATGTTCACACCCAAGTCTTGGATGGAATCCATGCGGGAGATGATGGCCTGTAACGAATTGGAGGGCGCAAACACACGCGGATTGACCTGATACAGGACAACATCGGCAGGTTCGGGCACCACAAAGTCATCACTCACCATCACGGCATGGTGATCCTTGGGCTTACATGCCTGAACGACGAGAATCAGGCCCAGCAGCAACAATAAAGTTAAAAATATGTTCTTCATCACATTATAATAAATTAGTTGTGGTTATTATTTATGCTGTTTAAAGAGTTCAAACTCGTCCTGGCTCACCTCGGTGATTTCAAGGGTTATCTGATTCTTGTCATCCTTGCCGATGGCAAACACCAGGATGTGGTCATCGACCGTGTAGCCCGTCTCGATAGCATGGGTCCCGCTATTCAGACGCCAGGGCACGGCCATGCGGGCATTACTGCCCTTGAGGGCATTCTTGATGGCGAGCTTGGCCATCTCCACATCCTTGACGGCGATGGAATACATGGTGCAGCCGTTATCGCTCATCGACGTCTGGGTGAAGTCATATTTCTCACTCAACCACAGGGCCACATCGGTGTAATGGTAACGCGAGGACTGTTTCTTGGCGGCAGTGGCCGCTTGTTGGCGGGCTGCGCGCTCTTCACGCTCTTTGCGCTCAAGTTCACGACGTTGATCTTGTTCGCGGCGTTTCTCTTCCTTCTTGATGCGCTCTTGCTCTTGACGTTGTTTTTTCTCCTCGGCTTTCTTGAGCTTTTCGCCCTCCTTCTGAGCTCTGGCCTGCTCACGGCGCTGCTCCTGCTCGCGGCGCTGCTTAGCTCGCAGTTCACGGCGCTCGGCTTCACGGCGCTCCTTGTCCAGCTTGCGTTGTTCCTTGGTACTCAGGGCTGGAGCCTGCAAGGGCTCATCCTCCTGGTCAACAGCGATATCCTGCATGCTCTTGTCCACCTCGTTATCGGCAATGACAACAGGCTTGCGGTCTCGCTTGCTGTGGCGGGCCGTAGGATGGTCTGCCGTCGCGCGCGTAGCCGATTCTGGATCCTGAGCTTCTTTCTTGCCCAGCGACTTGAAGTAACCGGCTGTCTCAGTGACACTCACATAGTAGGTGCCATCTTCCAGGGCTTTGCGCTTCACGCTGAAGCGGAATTTGTTCTTCTCGTAGCGGAATTCTTTCCAGTAGGTGGAAGTGGTCGCATTCCACCCACTCACGGCCTTGATATCATCATAGCTGGCCATGAGGCGGTCAATCATGTCGCGCACCTTCTTGCTGTTAAGCCCATCGGGGGAATTCAAGAAATAGTTCACTTCGCCCTGTTCGCGCTGCTGTTTCATGTCGGCAGCACTGGGCGTGTAATAGTACTCAAAGTAATTGCGCCCGACAAACACGTCGTTCACCACTTCATCGAGATACCATTCCCACTCATGGGTCTGTTGGGTGGGTTGTGCCGATGACTCCAGTGCGCAACACACCAGCAGACTGATAATGATGTACTTTAACCTCATAGGCCCAAAATTCAATTTGGTTAGAGGTCACAAATTTACAGGAAAAAATGGATTAATACACACATTTGGGCAAAAAAAACACGTCAACAAGCGATTATTGCCATAAAAAAACTAAAAATGAAAACTAATCATTAACTTTGCACCAACAACAATGCTAATCACAACTATGAAACTGAGAAACCTGTTACTGGCCCTCACAGCCATTGTGGCGGTGCTACCCGCCTCTGCCGATGTGCACCCGCGATACACTACTGTGGTGAGCGATGAGACAGCCAATTATGTGAGCAAGCGGCCACCTGTCCAGGAGCGCCTTTTTACCAGCGTGATCATCGAGCAGCGCATTCGTGATGTGTTCAAGCTCATCAAGGGTAATCCTCGACTGGCATGGATGTTTGTGAACTGTTTCCCCAACACACTCGACAGCACAGTGCATTATCGACTGGACGAGAATGGCGAGGATGACACCTTTGTCTATACGGGCGACATCCACGCGATGTGGTTGCGGGACAGCGGCGCACAGGTTTGGCCCTATGTCAAGTACGCCAATCAGGACGAGAGACTGCGCCACATGCTGCGCGGAGTGATCCTGCGCCAGTTGAAGTGCATTGTGCTAGATCCGTATGCCAACGCTTTCAATGACGGCCCCACTGGCAGCCAGTGGCAAGATGACCTCACAGACATGAAGCCCGAACTGCACGAGCGCAAATACGAAATCGACTCGCTGTGCTACCCGATACGCCTGGCCTACGAGTACTGGCGGGTCACGGGCGACGACAGCATCTTTGGAGACCTGTGGGTCGATGCGATGCAGGCCGTGTTGCGTACATTCAAGGAGCAGCAACGCAAAAACGGTGACAAAGGCCCATACAAATTCATGCGACGCGACATCGACGCCAAGTCGTCGCTCACGTGGTATGGCTGGGGGCCTCCCGTCAACCCGGTGGGGCTGATTGTGTCTTGTTTCCGTCCCAGCGATGACGCCACGGTGCTTCCCTTCCTTGTCCCCAGCAATTTCATGGCTGTGAGCTCGCTGCGCAAGGCGGGAGAAATCCTCCGCGAGGTGAACCGCAACAGCCAACTGGCAAGACAATGCCTTGACCTGGCACAAGAGGTGGAAGACGCTCTACACAAGTATGCCATCGTGGAGCACCCCAAGTATGGCAAGATCTACGCCTATGAGGTGGATGGTTGGGGTGGTCGTGTGCTGGCCGATGACGCCAACGTTCCCAGCCTGCTGGCGATGGGATACCTGGGCGATGTGCCCATGGACGACCCTATCTACCGCAACACGCGGCGCTTTGTGTGGAGTGAGGACAACCCCTGCTTTTTCAAGGGCAAGGCTGGGGAGGGCATCGGGGGAGCCCACACGGCCTATAACCTCATCTGGCCCATGAGCATCATGATGAAGGCCTTCACCGCCGACAACGACGAGGAAATCGCCTACTGCATGCGGCAGTTGCTCACCACCGATGCCGGCACTGGGTTCATGCACGAGTCGTTCAACAAGGATGACGCCACCCATTACACCCGCCCATGGTTCGCTTGGCAGAACACCCTGTTTGGCGAACTGGTCATCCATCTGGTCGAGAACGGCAAGGCCAAATTGCTGGTCCACTGCCTGGATTGAAAATTTTTCAAAAAAAGCATTTACAATCCCTATCAAATATTAAAATGATGGGGATTGTTGTTTTCTACACCTTAAAAACACTACCTTTGCTCATTATTTACCAATAATGTAACTTTGTCTATTTAATTATGAAAGAATACCTCCATCTGACCGACCAACAAATCCAATCCCTGAAAACTAATGACTGTTGGGCACAAGACTGGAACGATATCATGGTGACTGACGATTTTGACCCGAGCCGTTGCCACCGCGTGCAGTTCTATGGCTGGGCGCGACTGGGTAATGGCCGTGGCACCGTTGAAATCACCGACGGCTTTGTGAAGAACTGCGGCATCTACAACGCCACGCTGCGCAATGTGACCATTGGCGATGGATGCTTGATAGAAAATATCGGCAATTACATCAATAATGTCAGCATTGGCGACGGATGCTATATCTCCAACGTGAGCACCATCGACACCCATGGCGACACCAACTATGGCCAGGGACACACCATTGCGGTGCTCAACGAGGTGGGTGACGGCAATCTGATGTTACTGCGTGAACTCAACAGCCAGCTGGCGGCTTTTATGGTCAAGCATGCTGCTAACAAGCCGCTGATGGACGCCATACATCGCATGGTCGAGAAGTCGGTTGCCGATGCGCGACCGGCTTGCAGCACCATCGGCAACCATGTGCGCGTGGTCAACACGGGGACTATCAACAATACGGTCATCGAGGACGGATGCAATATCTGTGGCGCTTCTCGACTGAGCAACTGCACGGTGTGCAGCACAGTCGAGAACCCCATCATCATTGGCACCGGCGTGATCTGCGACAATACCATCGTGAGCGGTGGCTCACACCTCAACGGCAGTGTCAAGTTGACCGACTGCTTTGTGGGCGAGGCATGTGAACTGGAGAATGGCTTCACTGCGGCCAGCAGCGTGTTCTTTGCCAACAGCTATCTGTCCAACGGCGAGGCTTGCGCGGCCTTCTGCGGACCGTTCACGGTGAGCCATCACAAGAGCTCGCTGCTTATCGGTGCCATGTTCTCGTTCTACAATGCGGGGTCGGCAACCAACTTCAGCAACCATGCCTACAAGATGGGACCCATGCACTACGGCACCCTCGAGAGGGGATGCAAGACTGCCAGTGGAGCCTACCTGCTGTTGCCAGCCAACGTGGGCGCCTTCAGCGTGCTGTTCGGCAAACTGATGTACCATCCCGACACGAGCGACCTGCCATTCTCCTACCTCATTGCCTACGGCGACACGATGTACCTCAAGCCTGGACGCAACTTCGCCACTGTGGGACTGTACCGCGACATCCGCAAGTGGCCTAAACGCGACAAGCGTCCCCAGGGTGTGCGACGCAGTGTGGTGAATTTCGACTGGCTCAGCCCGTTCACCATCAGCGAGGTGCTCAGGGGCAAAAAAATCCTTGAGAACCTGCGTGCCGCCAGCGGCGACAACGTGAGCACCTATAACTACCACGAGTATGTCATCAAGGCCCCACTCCTGCACAAGGGCATCAAGTACTATGACATGGCATTGCGCATCTACATGGGCGCCGTGCTCAAGCGTCACAAACCCGTGCCTCCCGCTTCGTCCAACGGCGAGGGCAACTGGATCGACCTTGCCGGACTGCTCATGCCACAAAGTGCCGAGGACAAGATCATTGACGACATCATTGGCGGCAACCTCAATACCATCGAGGCCGTCAACGCACGATTCAAGGAGATTGACGCCAACTACAACGAACTGCGTTGGGCTTGGAGCTACCGCATCATCCTAGACTACTATGGCATCGATGAGCTCACCGATGAAGCCGTGCAGCGCATCCACCAGGACTACGTCACTGCACGACGCGAGTGGATTGCCCTCATCCGCGAGGATGCCGAGAACGAATTCACCCTGGGCGATGTGGATCGCGACGTGCTCGACGACTTCGTCACCCTGCTCGACCGTGAAGTCGATTTCGAGAACCAAAAACTGTACATGTAAAAATGCGTTGCGCATTTTACATGTACAAGTTTAGAGTTTAGGGTTTAGAGTTTAGAGATTAGATTATGGATACATATCAATTTGAAAAACTAACAGCATGGCAAAAAGCTAAGGATTTGGCAATTTCCGTTTATCATCTTGTCGCCCAATTCCCTCAATATGAACAGTTTGCATTAAGTGGTCAGTTGAGACGAGCTGCAATTTCCATTCCCTCTAATATTGCTGAAGGGTGCGGCCGTGTGTCAAAGAAAGAAAAAATCCATTTTCTCGAGATTTCATATGGATCATTGATGGAAACATACTGCCAATTGCAAATTGCTCTGGAGCTAGGGTATATTTCTAACGAAGATTTGGAGAAAATAAAACCGCTTTTCTTTGAAACCACCCGTCTCATCAGCGGTCTACGCAACAGCTACATCCCTAAGCTCTAAATGCGAACGCCGCGAGCATCATCGCGGATGCATCACTAAACTCTAAACCCTAAACTCTAAACTTTTTTGCCCCAAATTGGGGCAAAAAATAAAGCGCCTCGTGAAGAGGCGCTTGTAGCGGGACTGAGAATTGAACTCAGGACCTCCGGGTTATGAATCCGACGCTCTAACCGACTGAGCTATCCCGCCATCATTTGCAAAAGCGACTGCAAAGGTACAACCAATTCCCGAACTGACCAAATTTTTTCGGAAAAATTTGATTTTGACGGTCAATTATTCTTCCAGAAAGCCGGTGTGAAGATGACTAAAACCGTGAAAATCTCAAGTCTGCCCATGAGCATGAGTGCCGATAGAATCCACTTGACAAACCCAGGCAAAATGCTCCACGACATCGTCGGGCCTATTTCCAATCCCAGTGTGGGACCCACGTTGCTGGCGCAACTCAAGGCAATGGTAAATGAGTTGGTGCTGTCCACGCCCACCAGAATCATGATGAAATAGGCAATAAAACAGAGCACGAAATAAACCATGAGGAATGCGATTAAAGTGATCTGGCCCGATGCGTTAATGGATGAGTCGTTGACTTTGACCGGGAGAATGGCTTTGGGGTGAATGCGGTGCAAAATCTCGTTGCGAAGGATTTTAAAGACGATGACACCACGGGCACACTTGAAGCCGCCGGCAGTGCTTCCAGCACAGCCGCCAAAAAACATGCACAGGCTCAACACCACCCAAGTGATGTGATGCCATTGGGCAGCATCCTCGTTGAACATTCCCGTCGTGGTGAGGAAAGAAACCACCTGGAACAGCGATACCCTGATGGCATCGCCCACCGAATAATGGTTATACCGCAACAGGAAAACCACGATAATGGCTGACGAGACCAGCGCCAACAAAGTATAGAAACGGAATTCGGCGTTCTTGAGCAGATGCTTGATTTTTCCCTTGAACAGTGCGGCATACAGCAAAGCAAAGCTGACACCCGAAATAAACATGAACAGGATGGCCGTCCAGTCGATAGCGGGATTATTGAAATAGCCCGTGCTGGCATCATGGGTGGCAAAGCCACCAGTGGCAGTGATGGTCATGGCATAATTCACGGCATCGAACGGTCCCATGCCAAAGAGGAAAAAGCAGAGCGCACAACCCGCGGTAAGCACCAGATATAGACCCCACAGGGCCTTGGCACTCATCGTGAGACGTGGCTGCAACTTGGATTGAACGGGTCCAGTGGCCTCGGCGGCAAAAATCTTGATCGAGCCACCAACAAAAGAGGGCAAAATGGCGATGGTGAAGAACACAATACCCAATCCGCCAATCCATTGGGTCAATGAGCGCCACAGCAGCACCCCGTGCGGCATTCCTTCCACATGGTCGATTGTCGTGGCACCTGTAGTCGTCAAACCCGACATCGTTTCAAAAAAGGCGTCCGACATATTGTCTATATATCCACCCAGCAAAAACGGCAACGAGCCAAACGCGGCGAAGGCAATCCAGACGACGGTCACGAGCAGGTAGGCATCACGACGGCTGAGGGCATTGGTCGCGCCACGACCCAGCAACACAAACAACAGCGAGGCCAACACGGTAACACCCACCGTGATGGCCAGCGGTATCAAATCGCTCTCACCATAGTAAAGCGACACAACCAGGCACAACAGCATGAAAGCGGCCTCGATGTTCAGCAAGGAGCCTAAAATCCTGAATATGAGTCGGGTGTTAATCATTGCTCAGATAAAGATTTTCTCAATTTTGCTGATGTCGGTATCATGGCAGAAAGCCACCACATTATCGCCTGGCTGAATCTGCGTATTGCCATTGACCAGCATTCCCACGCCGTTACGCACCAGTCCGCCCAGTTCCACCGAATCGGGCAACCCCAGGTCACGCACGCGTTTGGTTGTGACACGTGAGCCCTGGCAGGCCTTAAACTCGGCCACGTCGGCCTTCACCATCAACAGGTCTCGAATGTTGCGCACATCACCGTTGAGCAGCAGCTGATAAATGTAGCTCGCCGTCAAGGCCTGCTTGTTGATGATGGTTCCGATGTCGGTATTGCCGGCTATGCTCATGTAGTCCATGTTCTCGATCATGGCTACGGTCTTTCTCACTCCCAGTTCATGGGCGGTCATGCAGGTCAGGATATTGGCCTCGGCATTGCCTGTCAGCGCCACCAGAGCCTGCGTCTGCTTCACGTTTTCCTCCAGCAGATTGGCCACCGAGCGTCCGTCGGCATTGATGACCATCACGCGGCTGGTGTCAATCATCCTGTTGAGTTCCTCGCAGCGGGCAAAGCTTGTCTCAAAGATTTTGGCCTTCATTCCTCGCGGCAACTGGTTTACCACGCGTACTGCCGTCTTTCCGCCGCCAACGATGATGACGTTCTTGACATCAGGATAATGGTCCTTGCCGACCAGGCTCTTCATCTCGGGAATAAAGTCCTTGGTGGTCATGAAATACACATAGTCATCAGGGAGCAGCATATCATCTCCCTTAGGGATGATAGTGGTAGTGCCACGCTTGATGGCAATGACATGATAAGAGTTGTCAGGCTTACTGATCTCCTTGAGCGGTCGGCCCAAAATGGCGCACTCATCCCTCAATTTGATGCCGAGCATCGTGAGGGCTCCGCCATACACATCCCAGCGCTGACGTACCCACGACATCTTTAATCCTGAGATAATGTCCTGAGCGGCCAGGTCGTCAGGATAAATAATCGACGAGACGCCTGCATTCTTGAAGGCCTCAACGAATTGGGGTTGGGTAAATTCGGCATTCTCTACCCTTGCCACGGTCTGCTTGGCACCCATCGACTTGGCTAGCACACACAGGTTCAAGTTCAGGTTTTCGTCTCGCTTGACCGAGATGAAAAGGTCTGCGTTCTTTACGCCAGCATCCTTAAACGTCAGCAGAAGCGAATCTGATGACGACTGGAATGTCTTGAGGTCACAATCCGACGAAATACGCTCCAGCTTAGCCTCATCCTCGTCAACGACGATGATGTTTTGCTTGATCTTGGAGAACAGTTCGGCGAGATGTGCTCCAATAGCATCGGCACCAACAATGATGACTTTCATAATCTTTGGATATTTGTTGGCCGCAAATATACGGGCACATTCCTGTTATATACAAATATTTGGATGAAATTTTGTTAAAAACGCAGAATTTTGCTTTTTCCACGTTTTCCATGTGTGCGTGCGTAATAGTTAATAAAACGCAGACTACGCTGATTTTCACGGATTTAATTAAATAATCATCAGCGTTAATCCGCGCAATCCGCGTTTATTCCATAGATTTGTCCGCACGTACGCGCATGCCTCTTTAACCTTTAACCTCTAACCTTTAAACTGCGAGCGTAGCGAGCATATCTAAAACTATTTTATTACCTTTGTGGCATGATGGAACAAGTAAAGAACAATCTTGAGATACAAGTGCTTGCAGCACCGCTGCAAGGTGTGACCGATAACGTGTGGCGCATGGCGCAACACGACGTGTTTGGCGGCGTGGACGCCTATTATGCCCCCTTCATGCGCGTGGAGCATGGACAGGTCAGGCGCAAGGACTTGCGTGACGTGAGTCCCGAGCGCAACAGTGGCATCTCACTCGTCCCGCAGATCCTGGCCTGCCAGCCCGATCATGCCATGATGATGGTTGATGCCCTCATGCACATGGGCTACCACCGCATCGACATCAACCTGGGATGCCCCTTCCCGCCCATCGCACTGCACCGCAAGGGATCGGGCATGATGGCACATCCCGAACTGGCCGAAGCGCTTTTCATGGCGCTAGCCAACGTCGAGGGCGTGCAATATAGCGTGAAGATGCGCCTCGGCTGGGACAGCAACGGCCAGTGGCGCGACATCCTGCCCCTGCTGGATATCATCAAGCCCGTGAGCATCGCCATCCACCCCCGCACGGGCAAACAACAATACAAGGGCGAACTGGACATCGAGCAGTTTGAGGCCATTCTGGCTACATCGCCATGGCCCGTCATCTACAACGGCAACCTGCGCACTGTCCAGGATATTGCGCTGACCGTTAAGCGCTACCCCTCACTCGCCGCAGTGATGGTGGGCAGCGGCCTGGCCGCCAATCCCGGCATGCTGGCACCCAACGCCACGTCCGATGACTACCGCCGCTTCCATGACCTGCTTGTCGAGGGTTACACTCAGCAACTCAATGGAGGCGAAGCCCAGCTTGTGCGCCACCTGCAGGACATCTGGCAGACCTTCCTCCCCGGCACCAACCGCAAACTGTTCAAAGCCATCCGCAAGTCACATACCCTCGACCAGTACCAGAACGCCGCCACAGCCGCCCTCAACGACGTCGAGGCAGCCCTCACCCCCAGTGAAGACGAGGAACAATCCACCTGAACAAATAAAAGGCGATGATATAGAAATTGGCCCATATTTTTTCAATGCACGAACGGTTTTTCAGTGTCCACTTTGAAGGCCTGGCACACTAGTGCAGGGGCTGTTATTTTGGCTCATCAGGAGAAAATGTGTATATTTGTGGCCTCATCAACGTATTGTCAACATGGCCACGAATCGACGCAATTTCATCAAGTGGGCGGCAATGGCTCTTGCCGCCGCTCCCTTCATGTCATGGCCGCTCGGTGCGCTTGCCAAACAAAACAAAATCAACCACGATATGAAGAAGATAATGATTATTGATGGCGGTCCACGCAAGAACATGAACACAGCCGCCATGATTGGGAAGTTTGCAGAAGGCGCATCACAAGCTGGTGCCGACGTTAAGGTAGTACGTCTCTATGACCTCAACTACAAGGGATGCATCTCTTGCCTAGCCTGTAAAATCAAGGGCAGGGCATCAAATGTGTGCAAGTTCAATGATGCCTTAACTCCCATTCTGGAAGAAATCGCCCAGGCTGACGGCCTGGTGCTTGGCTCGCCTATTTACTTCGGCGACGTGACGGGTCAGATGCGCACTTTCCTGGAGCGCCTCGCATTTCCATGGCTCTCCTACAACGACTACAGCATGACGGCCCCCAAGAAGATGCCCGTAGTGCTGATTGAGACGATGAACGGTCTGCCCGAGAGAAATAACAGCCAGGGCTATGGCTCGATGGAGTATTGCATCGCCTCAGCGCTGGGTCAACCCGAACACCTGATTGCCTATAACACCTATCAAGTAAGGAAATACGACAACTTCGAGCTGGCAGGATTCTCAGAAGAGGCCAAGCGACAGTGGCGTGACGAGCATTGGGAACAAGACTTGCAGAAAGCCTTCGACATGGGCAAGCACATGGCCGAGACAATCATGGCATAGCGACTATTTTTAATAGTTCTGGCTCAATTTTACCCATATTCGCTGGTAGCGCCCTAGGGCACCAAGAACCCTCCCCATTTTCACCCCTTCAAGACCACGGGTGCGCTGGGAGGGATCTTTTGACAGACCCAAGCGAAGCGGCTACATCAAAAGTACATCAAAAGATATTATGTTTGCACCGTGAAACGCTCGTCGGGGCTCCGCCCCTTGCCGCTAGGCGCTCCCTGATGTGTTTTTCATGTTAATATTTGCATGAAAAGGGGGTGCATATTAAATGAATCATTAAATTTGTAATACCACTCACTCATTTAATTATTCAACAATATGCACCGTTATGCAAAGGAAACAAATTTCTTTTGAAGGACAAAGGATTTTCATCGGAATCGAT
>Ga0310697_10004859_pt1 | contig 13172 bp, 7 predicted proteins | sample 172DNAGHGlowgp2_FD_203883 | JGI IMG/M metagenome (GOLD analysis project Ga0310697, IMG submission 203883) | Sheep rumen microbial communities from Palmerston North, Manawatu-Wanganui, New Zealand - 1728 DNA GHGlow gp2 (v2) (version 2) | ecosystem: Host-associated > Mammals > Digestive system >...
CAATCGAATCCAGCACCCAGCAGGTGCGGCAGACCTTCTCTGCCGCCTTTGATGACGCCCTCTCCATGGGTGACAGCCTTTACCAGCAGATGACGGCCAAGGGCTGGTATCAGACCGACACCGCGCCCGAGCAGAAGGTTCAGCAGACCAGACAGAAATTCAATCCCACCTGTTAAGAAATCCGGGAAACGCCGCAAGGCGTTTTCCCGGATTTCTTATGATTGCTCTGCCTCCAGTTTCTCCACCAGCTTGCGAAGAGCCTTGCCCCGGTGGCTGATGCGGTTTTTCTCTTCGCTGCTGATCTGGGCGGTGCGCAGTCCCAGCTCAGGCAGGATAAACAGCGGATCATAGCCGAAGCCGTTGCTGCCCTGCTCATCGTGGGCGATCTCTCCGTAAAGATAATCCTCTGCCGTGATCATCTTTCCGTCCGGCCACACCAGGGCGATGGCGCAAGTGTAGTGCGCGCCGCGGTCCGTGACCCCCGCGAGCTTCTCCAGCAGCAGGCGGTTATTGGCTTTGTCGTCCCCGTGCACGCCGGAAAAACGCGCGGAATAAATCCCCGGTGCGCCGTCAAGCGCGTCGACGCACAGGCCGCTGTCGTCCGCGATGGCGCAGCAGCCGGAAATGTCCGCCAGCTCCTTCGCTTTCTTGACGGCGTTTTCCATGAAGGTCGTACCGTCCTCAACGGTTTCGTGCTCGATGCCGGCCTCCCGCATGGACTGTACATCGTCAAAGAAGGGGGCCAGGATCGCTTTCATCTCTGTGAGCTTGTGAGCGTTATTGGATGCAATGATAAGTTTCATAGTGTTCTCCTCTGTCATCTGTGATTTCTGATATAGGAATTGTACAATAAAATCCCCGCCGCCGCAACTTGAAATCGTCCCCGTGACATGATATATTGTTAAAAACACTTGGGAATATGGAGGAATGACCATGAAGATCACTTACCGTCCGCGGGGTGTGTGCTCGCGGCTGATGGAAATAGAGGTGGAGGACGGCAAAATCGTGTCCGTCTCCGTCACCGGCGGCTGCGACGGAAACCTCAAGGGCATCTCGAGCCTGCTCAGGGGCATGGAGGTCGACGAGGCCATAGCGCGCATGCAGGGCATCCGCTGCGGCGGAAAAGCCACCTCCTGCCCCGACCAGCTTGCTATCGCCCTGAGCCAGTACCAGAGGGAACATGCGTAAGCGACTGATCAGCATGGCGCTCATGCTGGCGCTGCTTCTGTCCCTGTGCGCCGCTGCAAAAGCGGACGACGCCCTCCCGCCGCTTGCACCCATCGCCGGGCCCCAGGGGGCAGCGGCGGTGCCGGTGTATCTTGACGGGCTGCTGCTGGGCCGCGCCTGGGCCTGGGGTGACATGGTCTATGTCGATCTCAGACCGCTGTGCGCACACTATGACGTTGCCCTGCACTGGAGCGGCGACGGGCAGCATATCAGCCTCACGCTCAATGAGCTTCGGGTGGAGGGCGAGGCCGGGCGGAAGTATTTCACCGCCGACGGGCGCTATATCTACGCGCCGGAGGACTGGCTGATTTTCAGCGGCAGACTTTGGCTGCCGGTGGGTGCCCTGTGCAAACTGCTGGATCTGGAGGACTCCTGGAAAGACGGGGCACTGTACCTGGACGGCACCCATGTGCAGGTGCTCCGGGGCGGGAAGGATTACTACGATCTCAACTTCCCCACGGGAGATCTGTACTGGCTTTCGCACATCATCGGCTCGGAGGCCGGGATCGAGCCCATAGAGGGCAAGATCGGCGTGGGGAACGTGGTGCTCAACCGGGTCGCGGACCCGGAGTTCCCCAACACCGTGTTCGGCGTGGTGTACGATTATGAGCACACCGTACAGTTTGAGCCGGTTTCCAAGGGCACCATCCACGACGAACCGAAGCAGGAAGACATCATCGCGGCCTGCCTCGTTCTCGAGGGGGCCAACACGGCCGGCAAGTGCATTTATTTCGTCAATCCTGATTTCGGCAGCTACTGGTTTGACAACAACCTGGATTTCGTGATGAAGCTCGGCCGCCACAATTTTTATGTAAGCAGAGGAACTGACCATGCCGGAACAGACACTGGAACAAATCCTGCGGGAGGGACTTGAGCAGCGGGGCTATACGCCCGACGACGAAATACTGCGGCGCTTTCGCGTCTACTATGACAATCTGGAAAAGACCAACCGGGTCATGAATCTCACTGCCATCACCGGGGAGGCGGAGACCGCGCGTCTGCATTTTCTTGACTGCGCCGCCCTGCTGGATGCCGGAGACTTAAACGGCAAAACGCTCATCGACGTGGGCACAGGCGCAGGCTTTCCGGGCCTGGTATTAAAAATTCTCTGCCCGGAGTTGAAGCTCACACTGCTCGACAGCCTTGACAAGCGCCTGGGCTTTCTGCGCGAGACATGCGAAAAACTAGGCTTTACGGATGTGGAGCTTGTCCACGCCCGTGCCGAGGAGATCCCCGATGGGTTCCGGGAGCGCTTTGACTATGCCTCCGCCCGGGCAGTCGCGCGGCTCAATGTGCTGTGCGAGCTGTGCCTGCCCTATGTAAAGCCGGGCGGGGCGTTTCTCGCCATGAAGGGCCCAGAGCTGGACACAGAGCTCAAGGAAGCCTATACGGCACTCAAGACCCTGGGCGGGAGCCTGGAAAAACAACTCGACTACACCATCCCCGGGACAGACACGCGCCACTGCGCCGCCGTCATCCGCAAGACCGGCGTAACGCCGAAGCGCTATCCCCGCCGCTGGGCCCAGATCAAAAGCAAACCGTTATGAAAAACGCAGGCAAGAATGCATCTTGCCTGCGCTGTTTTATGCCGCGTTTTCCAGAGCGTTTGCGCTGAAGTATGCCTCCACGCGCGTCTGCACGTTCTGCTGGAGGTTGCGGTAGAAGAACTGGTAATCATAGACATGGTACGAGCCCTCGGGCAGCGCGGACACTTTGTTCGGATAGTCCGCGCTGTCAATGTCCGTGACCTTGAGCGCGCCGCGCTCGGGGTCGATATAGCAGCCGCACAACCCCTTTATCTCCTGCTTGATGCTGCCGTCATAGCCCATGAAGCAGGCGCCGAGGTTTTCGGATTTGTCCGCCGGGGTCGAATCGGTCTTCCAGTTGAGGGGATTGATGCTGAGCGCTTTCTGCCCGATGGGGTTTACGTAGGTTTCCGTGACCTCGAGGGCCTCGCAGTCAAAGCTTACCACCACGCCGATATCGTCCGGCCCGGTGGCAGGTCTGATCTGCGGGTATTTCTCGGTCATCTCCTGCGTGCAGCTCCAGCCGGGGACATAGGCCGCCACCAGCTGGTCCATCAGAGAATCGCCCCAGTTCACCGCCTCGTCAAAGCTCTTGAGGTCCACGTCCTCGCCAAAATAATCCTCCAGCAGGCGGAAGCACATATAAGCGCCCTGTGAAAAGCCCGCGATGATGATGGGCCTGCCCTTATTTTCATGGGCGAGATACCACGCGAACGCATTCGATACATCACCGTAGGCAAGGTCCAGACAGGGCTGCAGCTCCTCTGCCGGAAGGCTGTAGGCATTCATGCTTGCCTGCCGGTAGTAGGGGGCAAAGATGCGGGCACTGTCTTCATAGAGGCCGCGCTGCATGTTCAGCGCGCCGATTGCGTGCTCCTTCATCTTCTCATTATCGAGTGACATGTTGTATTCGCTCTTTGTGTCCACGGTCGGATAAACCAGGAACACATCCACCGGCTTGTCCTCCCCTTCGGCAAAGATGGCCCAGTTGGATAGGTCCAGATAATTCACATACTCCGTGTCGGCCGCTGCGCACGCTCCGGCAAAGCTCGTCAGCGCCATAGTCACCAGCAGCAACGCCGCGATCATTTTCCGCTTTTTCATTGTCCTCTCCTATTTCATAAGAATTCTGACCGTTATTATAACAGCTTCAAACGCCCCTGTCCATGCCGGAAAATGCATATCCCGCTCAAAATGGGAAAAAATGCTTGTACGTACGAAAAGATTCTAAATCGGAACGGAGACAAGCATGGACAGCATCAATCTGGTACCGTATATCGAGGACGAACGGCTTTTTGACTATGCCGCCGCCTGCGCGCGCACGCTCCGGCCTGAGGGCATGGACGACGGCCGTGCTGAGGCGCAGACGCTCAGGCGCTGCTTTCTCAGCTGCGAGAAGTGCCATACCCTTCTGCAGCGGCGCTATGCGGGAGCTGCGCGCATTCCGGCAGCCTGCGAATGGCTGCTGGATAACTTTTATATGCTCCAGCGGGAATATCCTGCCGTGCGTCGAGCCCTGCGTGAGGCGGAGCACCAGCGCTGTGCGCGAGGAAGACTGTTGATTTCGGCGCTTTGCAGGGCGCTTTTGCAGGCGGGCCACGGGAAGATCACCGACGTGCGCTGCGCGGCATACCTTGCGGGCTTTCAGTCTGTCACGGTTTTGCAGCGGCGGGAGCTGCTGCTCTTTCCGGCTGCTCTGCGCTGCGCGATCCTGGAGGCCATCGCCGAAAGCTGCCACAGGCTCAGCGCTTCCTCCGAGCCGGATACTCTGACGGACGAACTGGCCGCGCTCTTTACGTCTCTGAGCAGCCTTTCCACCATGAACATGGAGTCCCTGCTGGACGACGCCGACATCCCCGGGCAGATCCTCGCGGGTGATGCCGACTACGCAAAAATGGACCGGGTGACAAAGGAGGATTACCTGCGCCGCCTGTCCGAGCAGGCCCAGAGCTGCGGACTGGATGAACAGACGCTTGCCCGGCAGCTCCTGGAGCGGGCGCAGAGCGAGGGACGGCATGTGGGCTTTCTGCTTTTCTCCCCGCCGGGGGAACTGCGCGCGGCGGTATATATCGCAGTCATCGCAGGGCTTACGCTCTTCGGCTGCCTGGCCGCGTGTTCCCTGCTCGGCGCTGTAGCTGCGCTTTTGCTGATTGTCCCGCTGTGGTCGCTTTTCAAGGGCTTTGTGGATTTTCTGCTGCTGCGCCTTCTTCGGCCCAGGCCCCTGCCGCGCATGGATCTCACGGATGGGGTGCCGGAGGAGGGAAAAAGCATCTGTGTGCTGTCGGCGCTGCTGGGCTGCGTGGAGCTTGAACGCCTGGAGCAGCTGCGTCTTGCCAGCCGCCGCGAAGGCAAGCAGCTCCTGTTCGGCCTGCTTGCCGATCTGCCGGGCGCGAGAACGGAGACCACGCCGCAGGACGCTTCCCTCATCGCCCAAGCGGAGGAGACCGTCAACGCTCTCAACGAAAAATACGACGGCGGCTTTTACCTCTTTCTTCGAAAGCGCACGTTTGACGGGGAGATCTACAGCGGTCATGAGCGAAAGCGCGGTGCGCTGACAGAGCTTGCAAAGCTCCTGTGCGGAGAGAAAAGTGCCCTCAGCGTCACGGGCGACCGAGAGGCTTTGCGCGGTACGCGCTACATCATTTCCCTCGACGCCGACACCCGCGTCTTTCCCGGCGCGCTGGGCCAGCTGATCGGCGCGGCGCTGCACCCGCTGAACAAGCCTGTTCCGGGGAAAGACGGGCTTCCCGTTTCGGGTCACGCGGTCATTCACCCGCGCATCGAAACCGAGCTTGAAAGCGCCGGGGCTACTGACTTTGCCCTCATCTTTGCCGGGCCCGGCGGCAGTGACCCCTACGGGGGCCTGAGCACCGAGCTCTACATGGACGCTTTTGGCTCGGGCGGCTTTGCAGGCAAGGGCATCCTGGACGCCAAAATGCTCCTCAGATGCTCCGAAGAGCTGCCCGAGAGGCGCGTTCTGAGTCATGACGCGCTGGAGGGCGCGTATCTGCGCGGGGCATATATGAGCGATGTGTCTGTGGTGGATGCCTTTCCCGCAAAGCCGCTTTCCTACTTTAAGCGCCTGCACCGCTGGGTGCGCGGCGACTGGCAGAATGCGCCCTGGGTTTTGAAACGGGAGCTGCCGCTGATGGACCGCTTCCGACTGCTGGACAGCCTTCGGCGCAGTCTTTTTGCCCCGGCGACCTTCACGGCGCTGCTGCTGGGCCTGTGCTGTGAAAGTCCCGGATTCAAACTTGCGGGCTGGGCGGCACTGCTGACCCTGGGCCAGGACCTGCTGCTGACCATGTGCGAGGCCGGGCTCAGGCGCGAGGATGGGAGAGTCCGTCTCCGGCGGCACACCCGGCTGCTGACAGGGCTTGGCGGGGCGATCGTGCGCTGCTTCATGCGGCTGTGGCTGCTGCCCTATGAGGCCTGGGTGTGCCTGAGCGCCATTCTCACTGCCCTCTGGCGCATGACGATGAGCCATAAACGCCTTTTGCAGTGGACCACCTTTGCCGAGGTGCGCACCACGGCCTCCTTTGCCGAGCATGTACGCGCGATGTTTCCCTGCGTGGTGCTGGGGGTGCTGCTGATGGCCTTTGCCCCCGGGGCGCCGGGCAAGGCGGCGGGGCTTATGTGGCTCTTGTCCCCGGCCTGCGCCGCAGCCCTGGCCCTTCCCGCCGCAAGGGAGACGCCCCTTTCCGTCCGCGACCGCGACCTGCTGCATCGAAGTCTTACCGAGTGCTGGGGTTTTTATAAAGAGCTGACCGCTTTGGACGACCACTATCTTCCTCCGGACAACTTCCAGCAGCAGCCGCCCATTGGTACCGCCCACCGCACGTCCCCAACGAACATCGGCCTCGCGCTGGCCTCGGCAGCCGCGCTGGGCGTATCCGGGGTCATTGCGCAAAAGGAGGCGGCAGACTATATCCGCCGCATGGTGCCGACGCTGGAAAAGCTCGAAAAGCACCGGGGCCATCTCTACAACTGGTACGATACCCGAACCCTTCGTCCTCTGCGCCCGCGCTTTGTTTCCACCGTGGACAGCGGCAATCTCTGTGCCGGGCTCATCACCGCCTGCGCGGCGCTCAAGCGCTGGGGTGAGACGGAGACGGAAGCCAGGCTTCGGGCGCTTCTCGACGCCATGGATTTTGCGCCGCTGTTTGACACGCAGCGGGAGCTTTTCTATATCTGCTATGACGCGGAAAAGGAGCGCGGTGCGGGCGGCTGGTATGACCTGATGGCAAGCGAGGCCATGCTCACAAGCTACATCGCCCTCGCCCGCGGTCAGGTGCCGCTGCGCCACTGGAAGCACCTGAGCCGCGCGCAGCTTCAGAAGGACGGCTATCGCGGTCTTGCCAGCTGGACGGGGACCATGTTTGAATACCTCATGCCCATGCTCTTTCTCCCGCTCTATCGCGCAAGCCTTCTCTATGAAAGCGCCCGCTTCTGCCTCTATGTGCAGAAACGGCGAAAGCTCCCCGGCAAGCCCTGGGGCATCTCGGAGAGCGCCTTCTATTCCCTTGACGCTTCCCTGAGTTATCGCTACAAGGCCCACGGCTGCCCGGCCCTGGCCCTCAAGCGCGGACAGGAGGCGGACCTTGTCATTGCGCCCTACGCAAGTTTTCTGGCCCTGTGTGTGGAGCCGACTGCCGCCGTGCGCAATCTGCGGCGGCTGCGGGAACTGGGAGCAGTGGGACGATGGGGCTATATTGAGGCGCTGGACTTTACCCCCGGCCGCTGTGCCCGGCCGGATGGAGAGCAGGTGCGCTGCTGGATGGCCCACCATGTGGGCATGAGTATTCTGGCAGCCCTCAACGCGGTGGATGGCGGCACGGTGCGGGAACTTTTTCTGTCCGAGCCCTCCATGGCGGCCTTTACACTCCTTTTGCAGGAGAAGCTGCCGGACACCCGCGCCGTGCTCCGCCGTGACGCAAGCCCTGTACCGGAGCGCCCGCCGAAGGAACGGCGTGAACCCTGGACGGTCCGGGGGCAGGCCGGTGGGAAGGTGCGTGCCTGCCTGTTGTCAAACGGCATGTACAGCCTGCGGGTAAAAACCACCGGTGAGAGCGCCGCCTTCCTCGGCGAAACCTGCGTCTACCGCGCCGAAGGGGACGATCCCGGCCTTGGGATCACCATTGGGAACCGGTTCCTGCTTCCGGAGAAGTGGGAATTATCAGAGGACCGCTGCCGCTGGGAGTCGGCGCAGGACGGTGTACAAGCGGTGCTTATAAGGCAATGCGCCGAAGGGGAGCTGGGCGAAACCCTGACGCTTACCCTCACCGCCGACAGGACGCGAAGCCTGCCCGTCACACTTTGCTTTGCCCCGATCCTCGCTGCGGAGCGCGACTGGGAAAGTCACCGCGCATATTGGCAGCTCGGCATGCAGGCGGAAGTCCGTAACGGGCGGCTGCTGCTCCGGCGCCTGTCAAAGCATGGGGAGCCGGAACGCTTTCTCTGTCTCGCGGCCGACCACCCCGCCGTCTTTGACGCGGACGAACGCGGCGGGCTCGGTGCGCTGCTGACGCCGCTTTTACGTGTGCGGGTCGATGTGACGCTGCATCAAGGGAGCGAGAGGAGCCTGCGCTTTGCGGTCGCCCTCGGCAGCAGTGCACAGGAAGCCTTCGACGCAGCGGGACGGATTATGGAATCATCACCTGAGACAACCGGCAGCATGGTGTGTGCGGCGGCGCTGCGCCTCGGTATGAGCGGGGAGGAACTGAACGAGACCATGGATCTGGTGCTGCCGCTATGGGAAAACCGCCTGTGTGATGCCGAACCCCAAAGCGCCCTCTGGCGCTGGGGCATTTCCGGTGATTATCCGCTGCTGTGCTGCCGCGCCGGGGCAACCCGGCGTGACCTGCTGCGGGCCTTCTGCCTCCTGAAGTGCTGCGGGCTGGAGTCCGAATTGGTTTACCTCACGGATGAGCAGGGCGAGTACCGGAGACCGGCTCTGCGGGAGGTTGAGGCCCGGCTCGCCGCTTACGGACTCGAGGCCCTGCTTGGCGCAAAGGGAGGGGTCCTCTCCGCGCCGACCTCGGCGGAGGAGGTTCTGCGTGATCGCGCGGCGGTCTTCATCGGTGAGGAAAAGAAGCTGCCCCCGCCGCTTGCTCCCGCTTTGCCCGCACCGGTACGCGGCGGGGAGCTCCCGGCCTTTCACTGGCCGGAGGACAGCTTTGTATATGAGACCAAAAGCCTGCCGCCGCGCATATGGCAGCATGTTCTCACAAACGGCAGTATCTCTGCCTTTGCCGCCGATTTCGGCCCGGCGGGGCTGTGGTATAAAAACGCCCGGGAGATGCGCCTGCTGCCCCCGCCGGAGGATATCTGCGCGGTCTCGGGCACAGAGGCGGTGTATGCTCTTCTCGGCGGTGAGGCCGTAAGCCTCTTTGCCGACGGGCTGAGCCTCTGCAAGGTCACGTACGCCCCCGGTGTTGCTGTCTGGCACAAGGAGATAGCCGGACATGAGATCGAAACGACACTGCTGATCCCTATGGGCTTCGACGTGCGTATACTGCATATACGAGGCGCGGCGGGCCTCAAGCTGGGCTGGGAGCTGCACCCTCGCCTCGGCACGAAAGACGCGGCAGGCCTGCGCGCGGATGAACACGACGGACTAATCCGGCTATGGGACAAAGGCGCGTGGCTGCCGGGAACAGAGCTGTATGTCGGCGCGTCCGTGCCCTTTGGAGCGGAAAGCGAGTTCTGCCCCGCGGCCCTGCGCCTGAGCATGCAGGCGGAGGACACGACACTGCTGCTCCTGGGAACGGACGCGGAGGCTCTGCGCTCCTTGGATTTCGAAGCGGCTCTGCACGATACCCGCGCCTGGTGGCGTGGATATCTGGGGCGCTTTCGGATGGAATGCCGGGACGCGGCGCTGTCACACTATATGAATACCTGGGCCGTGTACCAGTGCTATGCCTGCCGCATACTCGCCAGAAGCAGCATCTACCAGTCCGGCGGGGCCGTCGGCTTTCGGGATCAGCTCCAGGACTGCGCAAACCTGATGCTCATCGACCCCAATCTCTGTCGGACACAGATCCTCGACTGCTGCCGCCATCAGTACCTCGAGGGGGACGTAATGCATTGGTGGCACCGTCACCCGGAGGGCGACAGGGGCGTGCGTACCCGCTGCTCGGACGATCTGGTGTGGCTGGTCTGGGCGCTGTGTGAATACACGGAGGCTACCGGCGACCTGGCACTGTGCATGATGGAGACAAACTTCGTTCAATCCGACCCTCTGCGTGAGGACGAGCGCGACCGCTATGAGACGCCGGGGCAAAGCGATGAGCGCGCCGCAGTGCTCGAACACGCGATACTGGCATTGACAATAGTGGAAAAACGCGGCTTCGGCTCCCACGGGCTTCCCTTCATGGGCAGCGGCGACTGGAACGACGGGCTTGACCGCGTTGGCGGTGAGAGCGTGTGGCTGGGCTGGTTCGTTTCCTGCTGCGCCCTGCGCTTTTCGGAGCTGCTGGAAAGACTCGATGACAGACGCGCCGGGCACTACCGCGCCCTGTCCGAGCAGCTTGGCCGCGCTGCCGATGCCTGCTTCAACGGTCACTGGTATGTGCGGGCGTATTGGGAGGACGGCAGCATCCTCGGCGGCACAGAGCGAATCGACTCCCTCTCCCAGAGCTGGGCGGCCTTCTGCCCCTGGGCAACGCCTGAAAAGGTGGAGCTTGCGCTTGACAACGCGCTGGCACAGTTGGTGGACCGGGAACACAGCATTGTGAAGCTTCTTACTCCACCCTACACGACAGAAAACAGCCCCGGTTATCTCAGCGGTTACGGTGAGGGCTTCCGGGAAAACGGGGGACAGTACACCCACGCGGCGATCTGGCTTGCAATGGCCTGCCTCCGGCGCGGGCGGGAGCAGGAGGGGAGACGGCTTTTGCAAATGCTGCTGCCGGAGAATCACGATCTCAAGCGCTACGAGGCGGAGCCCTTCGTCCTGCCCGCCGATGTGTGCGCCGCGCCCGACCGCGCGGAGGCTGCAGGCTGGACCTGGTACACGGGCAGCGCGGGCTGGTACTTTCGCGCGGCCTGCGAGGGCCTTCTCGGTCTGCGGCTCAGAGACGGCAAACTCCTGACACGCCCCGGAGCGCTGGAAGATTACACGCTCGAGTGGGCAGATGCGCAAGGGGTACGGCATCAAATCGAGGTGAGAGAGGGGAAAATTATATAAGGGTGGAGAGTAGAGTGTGAAGAGTGGAGTTATGGTGTCCGCTTCGCGGACGAATTAAAATAGTGCCGAAGGCACACCTTCACTTCACTCTCTACTCTTTTCTTTTCCCACCTTCAGTGTTATAATTAAACAAAAAAGGAAAATCCAACCTTGGAGGTGCCCCTATGGAGTATTCACGGTCGGAACTGATGCCGGGCGTTTTTCTGAGCCACCTGCGATCCGATAAATTCAAGACCGCCTGCATGAGCGTCAATCTTCTTACCCAGCTCAAACGCGAGACCGCTGCCATGAACGCGCTGATCCCCTCGGTCCTGCGCCGCGGAACGACGCGGTACCCGGACATGGAGAAGCTGTCCGCAAGGCTCGACGAGCTGTACGGTGCTGCCATCGAACCGGTGATCCGCCGGATCGGTGAAGTGCACTGCCTCGGTTTCTATGCAAGCTTTCCCGAGCCTGCCTTTCTCCCCGGGGGAGAGGCGCTGCTGGGGGAGATGAGCTCACTCATGGCGGAGATGCTGCTCTCCCCGGTCACGCGGGGCGGCTTGCTGCTGCCTCAGTATGTGGACAGTGAGAAAGAAAAGCTTCTCGATCTTATCCGAAGCCGGGTCAATGAAAAGCGCAGCTATGCCGTGCAGCGCTGCCTGGAGGAAATGTGCTGTTTTGAGGACTACGCCGTTTCCCGCTTTGGGGATATCCCTGAGTGTGAAGCAATCCATTACAAAAAGCTCAGCCGTTATTACCGGGAGCTTCTGCGCACAAGCCCTGTGGAGCTTTTCTACTGCGGCCAGGCAAAGCTTGAGGATGTGGAAGAGGCCCTGCGGGATGCCTTCGCCGGCATGCCGCGCGGCGAGCTCGATTTCGACATCGGCACGGAGATCCGCATGAACGCCGTGGAGGCCCAGCCCCGTTATTTCGAGGAGCACATGGACGTGACCCAGGGAAAGCTTGTCCTGGGCTTTCGACTCGGTGAATGCATGGAGGACCCGGACAGGGCCGCTATTCATGTCTTCAACGCCGTCTACGGCAGCGGCGCCACCTCGAAGCTTTTCATGAATGTGCGGGAGAAGCTGTCGCTGTGCTACTACGCAAGCTCGGCGGTGATTTTGCGCAAAGGGCTCATGCTCGTCTCATCGGGCATAAGCTTTGAAAATTATGAAGCAGCCAGGGCCGAGATCCTCGCCCAGTTGGAGGCTGTGAAAAACGGCGAGATTTCGGACGACGAGCTTCTCTGGGCCAAGCGCGCGGTGGCGTCCGATCTGCGTGCGTCCCTGGACAGCCAGGGTGAGCTGGAGGGCTACTGGCTCGGCCAGGCGGTGGACGGGGACGAGTGCAGCCCCACGGAGCTTGCAGAGCTGGTGGAAAACGTGACAAAGGAAGATATCATGGCGATCGCAAAGAGCATAGAGCTGGACATGGTCTATTTCCTGTGCGGCAGCGAAGAGAACGAAGAAGAGGAAAACGACGATGAAGATACAGAAGCTTGATTACCCCGGCATCGGCGAGACATTATACAGCGCCGTTCTCGACAACGGTCTGGAAGTACGCGTGGTGCCGAAGAAGGACTTTTCCACCTTCTATGCCGCCTTTGCCACTAATTACGGCGGGGCCTGCCGCCGCTTTACCGTCGACGGGCGGCAGCTTGATACCCCGGCGGGTGTGGCTCACTATCTGGAGCACAAAATGTTCGACCTCCCGAACGGCGACAACGCGCTGAATATCCTCTCGGCAAACGGAGCAGACCCCAATGCCTTTACCTCTTCCGGCATCACCTGCTACTATTTTCAGTGTACCGAGGGCTTTGAGGAAAATCTGCGCATGCTGCTGCACTTCGTCTCCACGCCCTATTTCACGGACGAGACCGTGCAGAAGGAGCAGGGCATTATCGCCCAGGAGATCCGCATGGGGGAGGATAACCCCGGCCTTGCGATCTACTACAATCTGCTGAAAATGCTCTACGCGCACCATCCCATCCGCGACCGGGTGGCGGGGACGGTGGAGAGCATCGCCGACATCACCGCCGAAACCCTCTATGACTGCCATAAGGTCTTCTATGCGCCGTCCAACATGGTGCTGTGCGTGGAGGGCGACGTGGACCCCGAGACGATCGTGCAGATCGCGGAGGAGGTGCTCCCCAAAGAGAAGGCCCCCGTCCCCGCGGCGGACTTCGGGCCGGCAGAGGATATTCTGCCTGTGGAGCGCTTCCACACGGAGGCGATGGAGGTCTCGGCCCC